>ENA-OWMB01000744-OWMB01000744.1-metagenome-genome-assembly--contig:-NODE-744-length-12369-cov-3.587055_pt1 | contig 12369 bp, 6 predicted proteins | sample MGYA00245353_ERZ651112 | MGnify/ENA primary metagenome ERZ651112 (study PRJEB26857, sample SAMEA4031773) | metagenome | biome: human; feature: oral; material: saliva | place: Philippines | collected 2014 | study...
AACATCACGCCGGATGAGACCGGCATCGGTTTCTGGTCTGCGGCTTCGCTGGCGCGTTACCTGCATACGGGGGTGAGTCCGATCGGCCGGGCGGCTGATGGTGACATGGAGGAGGTGATCCGCAACACGTCGCAGATGCCGGCCAAGGATATCGGCGCCATGGCGCTGTATCTGAAATACCTGCCGCCCGTGTCCAGGCTGGCCCCACGCATGCCGACGCCGAACTATACCGACGAGGTGGTCATGCTGAAGGACTGGGCCCAGGTGTCGGCGCGCCTGCCGGTGTCGGCCGCTTCGACCTTTGAGGTGGGCAAGCCAGCCACGGTGGTGACCAGCAAGGCGTTCTGGCTGGATGCGAAGGATATTGGCCAATCGAACAACGCTCCGGGGAAACTGCTGGGCGGTGCGCAGGTGACGGTGAAGGCGCGTGAGGGAGATCGCCTGCAGCTGGTGCTGAAGGGTTGGCAGGTGGAAGAAACACCATCGGTGGTCTACCAGGCGCGCGGCCAGAGGGTCATGACGGCTGTGCTGGACAGTGCGGCGACGGACAGGATGGTGCGTGGCACACCGGAGCAGGATGCAGATACCGGTCAGCGCTGGATGCCGGTGACGCTGGAAGTCTGGTCGGATGCGACCGGCATGAATGCTGACCGGGTTTCGGTGTGGGCCTATGGCAAGGATGCCTATCAGGAGGCATGTTCTGCCTGCCACGTGCTTCCGCAGCAGGAGCACTTCACGGCCAACCAGTGGGCTGGAACGCTGAAATCGATGCGCCGCTTCACCTCGTTTAGCGATGACCAGTATCGCCTGATCCTGTCGTACCTGCAGAACCACTCGAAGGATCTGCACGACGACGGTGCATCCGGTACAGGGCACGGAGGGAAGTGATGAATGCACCGGTAGATGCAGGCATGCTGAAGAGGCATGACGGGCCGGAGGGGCAGACCGCCGAGGTGAGCTACCCGGCGGCTGCCGATCTGGCGGATGTGCTCGACTGGCTGGCTGCGCAGTTCATCCATGTGCCTCAGCGGGAACAGGTTCATGCGGCGCGTTCAGTGGTCGGGCAGATGCTGCTGCGCGAGATGGGCGAGGTGCTGGGCAACGAAACGTTGATGGCACGCCTGGGGCAGCATCTGTCCGAAGGGACGGAAGAAGAGGTGACGGTGGCGCTGCAGCGTCGGTACACGGCCCTCTTTGAGGGTGTGTTCCCACAACGCTGTGCGCTGCCCTATGCCAGCGCCTGGCAGGGAAGCGGTCGGCTGTACGATGCCCCGATGGCGCGGATGCAGCAGTTGCTGCAGACGCTGGGGATGGCGCTTGCGCAGACCAATCATGAGCCACCTGATCACCTGGCCGTGCAGCTGGCGGCACTGGCGCAGGCGCTGCGGCAGGAGTGTTGGGCGACGGTTCAGGCGCTGCTGGTGGAGATGGACTGGGTGGCACCGTTCTGCCGAGCCATGGCACGGCTGGATGGTGAAGGGTATTACGGGGTGATGGCCGAGGTGCTGCCCGCGGCTTTGACTCGGGTGAGCATAGGCTACGGGACTGGACAGGAGGAACGATGATGGACAGGCTCAATGAACGCGAAGGATGCACGGGAATGGAAGACGCCCGTGTGGACGGGATGCAGACAACCCCTGAGAAGGCTGCGATGACGGACGCGCAAGCGGGCGGCCGGCTGTCGCGGCGCCGGTTCATCGAGGGGCAGGTGCTGGCCTCGCTGGGCGTGGCCGGGGCACCGATTCTGGCCCGGGCCGCCGGGAAGGATTCACCCAAGTCGGCGAGTGGGGAAGAGCCTGCGGCCGCAGCGGGAGGAAAAGGCGGGAAGGATGTGCAGGAGGGCATCCTTTCCGGCTGCCACTGGGGCGCGTTCTACGGCATCGTGAAGGACGGCCGGGCCGTGGAGTTCAGGCCCTGGTCGGGTGATCCGGCACCGTCTCCACAACTGCCTGGCGTGCTGGATTCCCTCTATTCGCCGTCGCGCATCCGCTATCCGATGGTGCACCGTGCCTGGCTGGAGAAGGGCCCGGGCGCTGATCCGGATGGCCGGGGCAGCGGTGATTTCGTGCGGGTGAGTTGGGACAAGGCCATTGAACTGGTGGCCGACGAGCTGGTACGGGTGCGCAAGAAGTATGGGCAGCAGGCCGTGTTTGCAGGGTCGTATGGCTGGAAGAGCCCGGGGCGCATCCACAACTGCCAGACGCTGCTGCGGCGGATGCTGAACCTGACGGGCAGCTATACCAACAGCAGCGGTGACTATTCCACCGGTGCAGCGCAGGTGATCCTGCCCTATGTGTCGGGTTCGCTGGAGGTGTATGAGCAGTGCACCTCATGGGAGAACCTGGCCAAGCATTGCCAGCTGATGGTGTTCTGGGGCTGCAACCCGCTGAACAATTCGCAGATCTCCTGGCAGGTGGCCGACCATGGTGCCTGGCCGGGTGTGGCCGCCATGAAGAAGGCGGGCACGAAGGTGATCAGTATCGACCCGATCCTCACGGAGACCTGCAAGGAGCTGAATGGCGAGTGGATTGCGCCGCGACCGCAGACCGACGTGCCGATGATGCTGGGCATTGCCCATACGCTGTACACGGAGAAGCTGCACGATCAGGCATTCCTTGATCGCTATACCACCGGATTTGACCGCTTCCTGCCGTATCTGCTGGGCAAGACCGATGGCACGCCCAAGACGGCGGAATGGGCGGCAGGAATCTGCGGCGTGCCGGCGCAGACGTTGCGCGATCTGGCGCGCCGCTTTGCGGCCAACCGCACGATGCTGGCACTGGGCTATTCGACGCAGCGCCAGCACCATGGCGAACAGGTTCACTGGATGCTGATCACGCTGGCGGCGATGCTGGGGCAGATTGGCCTGCCGGGAGGGGGCTATGGCCTGAGCTATCACTATGCGTCAGGCGGTGCGCCTGCAGCCACCGCGCCGATCCTGAAGGCCATCGACGATGCGTCGGGGCAGGGCAACGGGGGGGCTGCCTGGCTGACGAAAGGAGGGGCGGTCTCGATTCCGGTGTCGCGGCTGGTGGAGACGCTGCTGAACCCCGGCAAGGTGATGCAGTTCAACGGACATGAGATCAAGCTGCCGCTGATCAAGCTGGCCTATTGGGCGGGTGGCAACCCGTTTGCCCACCAGCAGGATCGCAACGAGATGCGGCGTGCCTGGCGCAATCTGGACACATTCATCGTGCACGACGTGCAGTGGACGGCCTCTGCACGGCATGCCGATATCGTGCTGCCGGCCACCACGTCCTACGAGCGCAATGACATCGAGCAGATGGGCGATTATGCGAAGAGTCATATCGTGGCGATGAAGAAGATCGTCGAGCCGGTGTTCGAGGCACGCAGCGACTTCGACATCTTCGCCGCCATCGCGGCTCGCCTGGGCAAGGGTGAGGAGTTCACGGCGGGGCTCACCGAGATGGAGTGGATCCGCAACCTGTACGAGGCGGCCAAGATCGAAGCGCGCGCCAAGGGCATGGAGATGCCGGTGTTCGATGTGTTCTGGAAGAGCAACCGGCCGCTGGCATTCCCGATTTCGGCCGAGGCCAGGGACTTCGTGCGGCATGCCGATTTCCGGGCCGATCCGCTGCTCAACGCGCTGGGTACGGCATCGGGCAAGTTCGAGCTGTATTCGCGGACCATCGAGAAGTACGGCTACGATGACTGCCCGCCGCACGCCACCTGGATCGAACCCCTGGAGCGTGCAGGCCGTGCGGATACGCGCTATCCGCTGCACGTCGTGTCCGCCCACCCGCAGATGCGGCTGCACTCGCAGCTGTGCGGCACCATCAACCGCAAAAGCTATGAGGTGGCTGGGCGCGAACCCTGCTGGATGAATCCGCAAGATGCGAAGGCGCGTGGCCTGAAGGATGGCGATGTGGTGCGGGTCTTCAACCATCGGGGCCAGATCCTGGCGGGCCTGAAGGTGACGGACGAGATCATGCCCGGTGCCATCCGGATCAATGAGGGCGGCTGGTATGACCCGGTGAACTCTCGTGATCCGAACACGCTGTGCGCGTGGGGAGACGTGAACGTGCTGACCACCGGCGTGGCCACGTCGAGGCTGGCGCAGGGCAACTGCGGTCACACTGCGGTGGCCGAGGTGGAGCGCTTCCGGGGTTCGTTGCCGCCCGTGATGGTGTTCTCGCAGCCGAAACCGCGAGGATAGTGCGGTGACCGATGACGATGGGTGTTGTGTGCAGGCAACGTCCATCGTCCGTTGACCGGGTTGCTCCGGGAAGTTGGCAAATCAGCGACGCCTACCCATCACGTGGGGTACCTTCGGCGCCTGTGTGCTTGCATACTTGCAATCACTTACAGGCACGGAAACGAAGGTGATGGTGGTCAGACGGCACAGCTTGCAGGGAACCAGGGTCAAGGATGGCAGATGCAGTGTGGCCGCCGGGACGGTGCTGGCATGGCTGGGGCTGGCCGCGACCGGATCGGTGCACGCTGCTGCGACCGGTCTTCAGCCTGCACAACCGGCCCCGGTCGTTGTACCGGGGCTTTCGCTTCAACGGGCGTTGCCGGTATCCGAACGTTCTCTGCGGCGCCATCTGACGGCCCCGAGCAGCCCGGCGGAGCGGGCAGCACGCGGCGGGATGCTGACGGCGTTCTGGAACGATCCCGATCGGGCGGTGCCGGGCTCCGATCCGTTTGGCGATCCGGGGGCGGTGCTGCAGCCTGATGCCTCCTACGAGGAGGCGCCGCCGGCCGAGGACGAGTGGCCAGGCGTCCATCGGGTGGATGATCCGGTGGGCAGGGGATATCCCGTCGAGCCCGGCAGCAAGCCGCGGCCGGCCCCGGATGTTCTGGTGCCCTGGTCGGGTCCATCGTCTGCGACGGAAGCGGGGCAGGATGCGCCCCGGCCCTGGGGGTGCCGGCCGACAGCAGCCACGCAGGTGCGGCTGAAGATCGACAATGATCTGGCCTCGGGCGAGGACTATGGCTACAGCAGCGGCGTGATGCTGGAGGTGGCGGCGCGTACGGCGGCCCATGATGGCTGGGGGGCATCCGGCGGGGAAGGCCCGCTGTGTCCGCTGTGGCGCGCGCTGGGTGCGGGGCGGGTTCCCTCCGAGTACGTGAGTTTCCGGCTGGATCAGGCCATCTACACACCGGAGAACAGCCGTGCCAGCTGGCTTCAGGTGAAGGATCGTCCCTATGCGGCGACGCTGGTGGCTACCCTGGCGGCCGGCACCTGGATGGATGGGCAGCGGGTGCGCAATGAGGTGCGTCTGGGCTGGGTGGGGCCGTCGGTCCATGGCGAGTCGCTGCAGAATGCGGTGCACCGGGTGATCAACGCGCCCCGTTTCCGGGGCTGGGCGCATCAGCTGCCCGATGAGCCGATTCTGGAGGTGGCGCAGTACCGGGTGAAGCGCTGGCAGCCGGCCACCATCCGAGGCACAGATCTGCTGGGACACTGGGGCATGCGTCTGGGCAATCTTCAGACCAGCGCCTTTGCGGGCCTGGAATGGCGTTTCGGTCCCGATCTGCAGGACGACGGGGGGACAGCGCCGTTGCGCCCGGGCTCCAACGAGCCCGGCGAGGTGACCTGGGAGGCGACGGATGCAGCGCGCTGGGCCGGGTTCGTGACGCTGGGTGGCCGCGCGGTGCTGCGGGATCTGACCCTGGACGGCAGTACCTGGCATGACAGTCACCGGGTGCGGCGCAAGCGCCTGGTGGGGGACGTCGGTGCGGGGGTGAGCGTGCGCGCAGGACGATGGAATGCCCAGTTCATGTGGGTGGTGCGTTCTCGCGAGTTCGAGGGGCAGCGGCACGTGCCGTCGTTCGGATCCCTGCAGGTCGGCTACACGTTCTGAACGGTTGCAGTGTTGCAGCTGCGTCGTCGTTGCGTTTTGTGCGGGCAGTTGGGGTAGAATGACGCGAGCCAATCGGCCATGAATCGCGTTGCCGGGCCATTGCTGGGCCCTTGACGGTTTGCCGACGTACCTTCGGGTGCGTGCCTGCCGGCATCCGTGGCGGTTCTCGCATGCAGGTCTTGAGCCTGCCTTTCCTGTGACAGACAGTCGTCCCGGGCAGGACGACGGGACCGGACTCGTGCCGGCCCGGTGCCCGTGGCGTCGTCCTCGAAGATTTCTGCCGGGAAAGCCTGCCGTTGGCTGGTCCTTCCAAGCTTTTCGTGCTGTCCGGTCGTCTGCCGTCATGCCTGTCGTGCAGGGCGCGGATGTCCGGCCTGCCATCCCCGTGCCCGTTTCGGGCGGCAGGGTGCGCAGCCCACCGACAGCTGCCTGTGCCGTTCCCCTGGGAGAGGGCTGTATGCGGCGTCTTTGCTATCAGGTTGATGAATACCGCTGAGGTCAAACGAGTCATCGAGGGCGCGTTGCTGTGCGCGAACAAGCCGTTGTCGGTGTCGGATCTACGTCAGCTGTTCGCGGGTGAGGCCGAGATCGGGCCCGACACGGTGCGTGACGTGCTGGAGAGCCTGCGCAATGACTGGCTGGACCGCTCTCTGCACCTGGTGGCGCTGGCCTCGGGCTGGCGCTTCCAGAGTGCGCCGGACATTGCGCGTTTCGTCACCCGGCTCAACCCTGAGAAGCCGCCGCGCTATTCGCGGGCCGTGCTGGAGACGCTGGCCATCATTGCCTATCGGCAGCCGGTCACGCGGGGCGACATTGAGGAGATCCGGGGCGTCACGGTGTCATCGCACATCATCAAGACGCTGGAGGATCGGGGCTGGATCGATCAGATCGGCGTGAAGGACGTGGTGGGGCGGCCGGCGCTGTTCGGCACCACCCGGCAGTTCCTGGATGACCTGAACCTGAAGTCGCTGACCGAGCTGCCGGCGCTGGACGACGATGCGCTGCCGGCCGATGTGCTGGAGGCGCTGGCGCTGCAGACCGGTGCAGCGGCCTCGGCCCAGATTGCCGAAGAGGCAGGCGAGGGCGCCGAGGCATCTGGCAATGCCGAGGCCTCTGAGGGGGCCGAAGCGCCCGGTGGCGCCGATGTTGACGGAGCGTCATCCGCCGGCGGAGGGAACGCTGGTGCCGGGGTCGAATCCGGTGCCAGTGCCAGTGCGGCTGAGGCTGAGGCTGAGGCTGAGGCGGCCGAGGCGCCGCCCGACATGAACATGAAGGAAGAGGCGGCACCCGAAGCCGGGACGGCCGTGAATGAAGAACTACCCGCTGCGGAAGCGTCCGCAGGCAACCCCCTGTGATGTGACCATCGCATGAATACCGAACAGTACGAAGAAGACATGCAGCGCGATGCTGCCCATGAGGGGCAGGGTGCATCGGCCGATCCGATGCTGCAGACGGAAGCAGGCACGACGTCCACCGGGGAGACGGTGGCGCCGCGCAAGCGTGCTCCGCGACGCAAGGTCGCCGAGGCGGATGCCGGTGATGCCGGCACGCCCGCGCCCAGAACCCGTCGTCGCAAGACGGCTTCGAAGGATGACGTCGAGGGTGTGACGGGCGCGGAGGGCGCTGCCGATTCGTCGGCTGAAGAGCCTGCAGCAAAGGCTGCCAAGCGGGTCACGCGCTCGCGTCGCAAGCCGGCGGCGGATGCCGTGGCGACGGAAGCGGGCGTTGCCGCCGAGGTGGGCGGTGCCGTGTCGGCCGATGCGGTGGCTTCCGATGCCGATGGGGCTGCCGTCGAAGCCAAGCCACGTCGTGCCCGGGCGCCTCGCGCGTCGAGCCGTCGCAGCAAGGTTGCTTCGGCCGAGGACGTGACGGCGACGGAAGGAGCGGTCTCCGAGGATGGGCTTGCCGGTGCGCAGGCTGGTGGAGCGCCGGTGGGTGCGGCATCGGACGATGAGATCCGCGCCGGACAGGACGTGCAGCCGTCCTTGGGCGCATCGTCGGCGGATACCGGGTGGTCTGCTTCCGAGGTGCCGTCTTTCGGTGCGCCGGTGGACGAGGACGACTTCGATGACGATGATTTCCGCGACGAAGACGACCGGTACGACGACGAAGACGATTTCGACGACGAGGATGATGGCGAGGAAGTGCCCGGGGAGCCGGTGCCGTTCTTTGCCCGTGAGGCCAGCATCGGCCTGCGGGATGCGGGTTGCGGTACCCGCCGGCCGGTGTCGCCCGATGCCGAGAAGCTCCACAAGATCCTGGCGGATGCCGGCATCGGTTCGCGCCGTGACATGGAAGAGCTGATCATCGCCGGAAGGGTGTCCGTGAACGGTCTGCCAGCCCATGTGGGCCAGCGGGTGGGGCCCGAGGACGTCATCCGCGTGAACGGCAAGCCGCTGTCGCGCAAGCGCAGCGCGGCCTCGCAGACGCCTCAGGTGCTGCTCTACCACAAGCCGACCGGCGAGCTGGTCACGCGTGATGATCCGGGGTCACGGCCGAAGGTCTTCGACCGGTTGCCCCGTCTGCGTGGGGCACGCTGGATTGCCGTGGGACGGCTGGATCTGAACAGTGAGGGGCTGCTGATCTTCACCACGTCGGGCGATCTGGCCAACAAGCTGATGCATCCACGCTATGGCTGGGAGCGTGAGTACGCGGTGCGAGTGCTGGGGCGGGTGGATGACGAGATCCGACAGCAGCTGCTGACCGGGGTGACACTGGAAGACGGTCCGGCCACGCTGCAGTCCATCGAGGACATCGGCGGAGAAGGTGCCAATCACTGGTATCGGGTGGTGATCCTTGAAGGGCGCAACCGTGAGGTGCGACGGCTCTTCGATGCCGTGGGTCTGACCGTCTCGCGGCTGGTGCGCATCCGTTTTGGTCCGATCGCGTTGCCGCCGCGGTTGCAGCGTGGTCGCCTGCACGCCCTGACCGAGGCCGAAGTGCGTCAGCTGCAGCAGCAGATGCGCCGCCATGTGGCCGAGATGAGTGACGGGGCGGCAGATGCCGTTCCCGCGCGGGGTGGCAAGTCGGGTAATGTTCAAGGGCGGGGCAAAGGTGCCGCCCGTGGAAATGACGCATTGCGCCGCCAGGGACGAGGTGCGGGCAATGCGGCCCAGACCGGCGCTGGCCAGCAGGGTGCGGCTTCCGGCTCATCGCAGCCGACAGGCAGTCGCCATCCCGCGCGCCGGCGCATGCTGCGCGGGGCACGGGGTCGTGCCCAGCAGACGGGCGAGGGCATGGTGCAGCTGCCCGGGCAGGACATGTCCGGAGTCGTCATGCCGAGTGGCCAGGTTGCGCCGGTGGACGGGAACGTTGCGGGTGGCGAGGGTCAGCAGGCCGGGCGCCGGACCCGTGGCGGTCGGCGCAAGGCAGGGCAGGAGGTGGCTGGCGGCCAGCAGGCGCAGCGGACACGGCGGGGCAATCGTCGTCAGGCGGCCGAAGGGGGCTTGCCGGGCGACGATGTGGGCAAGCAGGCGCGGGGCAAGCGTCAGCAGCCGCGGCGTTCGCGCACGGCGGGCCGGCAGCAGTCGCCCGAGAAGGTCGAGGCGCCGCGCATGGTGTCGGTGAAGACGCTGGAGCCCACCGCCGAGAAGAAGACGCTGACGGTGAGCGAGCGCCGGGGGTGGACCGAGACCCGGTATCTGCCGCAGGCCGTGTCCTACAGTGGTGATACCGACTGGTCGAAGGTGGCGCGCGAGACCGTGCTGCCCGATCGCCGGCCGCGCCGCGTGAAGGAGCGCAATGGCAACGTGGCGCCTCGCAGTGGCAAGGGCAGTGGGCGCAACGGCAATGTGGTGCCCCGGAATCGGCAGGCGCCGGTGACGGCTCGTGTCAATTACGAGGATGACGACTGGCAGCCTGCCTCGGATTCGGCGCACCTGGAGGGCATCACCCGCTCGATGAAGCGGGATGGTCGTCAGCAGCGCTGGGGGACGACGCCGGGCTTTGCTGCGCGTCTGGGCCAGCCCTTCGACCCCAATGCCGGCAGCGGCAACTGGGGCGGGCAGCGTGCACCGGGCAACGGTACGCCCCGTCAGCCGCGGGCCAAGCGTGCCGGTGGCAACGGTGGCAACATGGCCCAGCAGCGGCCCCGTCGCAAGAGTTTCGCCAAGGGGCGCTGACCCGGTCCGAGCGGGGTTCTCCGTGGTCGGTCGGGGCAGTGCGCCTTGACCGGCGGGGTGTGGCCAGGGATGGTCGATCTTGAGTTTCGACCATTCGTCGGCTACAATCAGCCGTCTTGCAGGATACCTTCGGCAAGGTGGCATTGCCGCCCGCAACAGCGAAGGGACCTGCTGGTTCCGGCGTCTTTGCAGGGCGCCGGCCGCAGCCGGTCCGCAGGTATGGCGGCCGGGTCGCCTTCACGGCCGCCACGGGGTGGCGGGTGCATGGCGCCGGTGGGTGTTCGGTCATGGCCGGGCTCCACGCCGTGGTACGGAATGGGCTGGCCAGCCCATTTTTTTTTATCCGTGGCGGGCGCAGCAATTCTGGCTGTTCGTGCGTGCACCGGCATGCACCGGCGGCAGTCTGGAAAATCGGTCGCGCAGGCGCGGCAGGGTAGGGTCAACAGGTGGGAAGCACTCCGGCAACAGTCAGCAACGTCGAATCGATGGTCGATCCCGTGGTTTCGGGCATGGGCTACGAAGTGGTGGACGTGGAGTTCGCCGCCGGTGGGCTGCTGCGCATCACCATCGAGAATGTCGATCATGCGCAGCCCATCACGCTGGATGACTGCGAACGGGTGAGCGAGCAGCTCTCGCACCTGTTCCTGGTGGAAGATGTGGATTATGACCGGCTGGAGATTTCCTCGCCGGGGCTGGACCGACGGCTGCGTCGTCCACAGGATTTTGCCCGCTTCACGGGTGACGAGGTGAAGCTCTGGCTGCGCATGCCGCAGGACGGCCGCCGCACCTTCGAGGGTGTGTTGCTGTCGGCAGAGCCGGCGCTGGCGCGGGTGCGCGAGCTGCTGGGGCCCGAGGCCGCGCTGCCCGAGGTGGTGCAGGCCGGGGGCGCTGCGCCGGCCGAGAGTGACTGGCTGCTGGCCTGGCGCGAGAAGCCGGCGGACAACGCCCGTCCGGGGCGCAACCGGGGGGTGCCCGGTCGTCGGCCGCCGAAGGCGCGGCCCGTGCCTGCCGATCCGGTGGAAGCCGCGTTGCAGACGGCCGATGTACGCTGGCTGCGGTTTGGATTTGAGCAAGTGGATCGGGCTCGGCTGGTGCCGAAGCCGGTTTTCTAGGGAGTGGTTATGCAGGGACGTGAATTGTTGCTGATGGTCGATGCGCTGGCGCGCGAGAAGAATGTTCCGCGCGACGTCGTGTTTGCCGCACTGGAGAGTGCGCTCGCGTCGGCAATGAAAAAGCGTTACAAGGACGAGGTGGACATCCGCGTGGCGATCAGCCGCGAGGATGGCAGCTACCGTGGCTTCCGTCGCTGGCAGGTGGTGCCCGACGGCGAGCTGGACGACCACGATCTGCAGATCATCCTGTCCGAGGCCCGCAAGCAGGATCCGGACATCCAGCTCGAGGACTTCATCGAGGAAGAGCTGGAAGAGATCGAGTTCGGTCGCATCGGTGCGCAGGCCGCCAAGCAGGTCATCCTGCAGAAGATCCGTGACGCCGAGCGTGAGCAGATCATCAACGACTTCCTCTCCCGCGGTGATTCGCTGCTGTCGGGCACGATCAAGCGTGTTGATCGCGAAGGCGCCATCATCGAGTCGGGGCGCATCGAGGCCCGTCTGCCGCGTGACCAGATGATCCCGAAGGAGAACCTGCGCAACGGCGACCGCGTGCGGGCCTGGGTGTCCCGCATCAACCGCGAGGGTCGTGGGCCGCAGCTCTTCCTGTCGCGCACGGCGCCCGAATTCATCATGAAGCTCTTCGAGCTGGAAGTGCCCGAGATCGAGCAGGGGCTGCTGCAGATCCGCGCTGCCGCGCGCGATCCGGGGGTGCGCGCCAAGATCGCCGTGCATGCCACCGACAGCCGGGTTGATCCGATCGGCACCTGCGTGGGCGTGCGGGGGTCGCGCGTGCAGGCCGTGACGCAGGAACTGGCTGGTGAGCGGGTCGACATCGTGCTGTGGTCCGAGGATCCGGCACAGTTCGTGATCGGCGCGCTGGCGCCTGCCAACGTCTCCTCCATCCTGGTGGACGAGGAACGTCACGTCATGGACGTGGTGGTGGACGAGGACAATCTGGCGCTGGCCATCGGCACGGGCGGTCGCAACGTGCGCCTGGCGTCCGAGCTGACCGGCTGGCAGATCAATCTGATGTCGGCCGAGGAAAGCGAGAAGAAGCAGGAAGACGAGCGGGCAGCGATCCGCGGCGTCTTCATGGAACGCCTGGACGTGGATGCCGAAGTGGCCGACATCCTGATCGACGAGGGCTTCACCGGCCTGGAAGAGATTGCCTACGTGCCGCTCGAGGAAATGCTCGAGATCGAGGCCTTCGACGGCGACACGGTCAACGAGCTGCGCGAGCGTGCACGCAACGCACTGCTGACCCAGGCAATCGCCACCGAAGAGAAACTGAACGAAACCGCCGACGAC
>ENA-OWMB01000747-OWMB01000747.1-metagenome-genome-assembly--contig:-NODE-747-length-12344-cov-4.070063_pt1 | contig 12344 bp, 12 predicted proteins | sample MGYA00245353_ERZ651112 | MGnify/ENA primary metagenome ERZ651112 (study PRJEB26857, sample SAMEA4031773) | metagenome | biome: human; feature: oral; material: saliva | place: Philippines | collected 2014...
CAGGAGCTCAAGGTGCTAACACAGAATCAAGCAATCAAGATGATGATACAATTGACCTCGACGGCGGTGGCTCCTCTGAAATGTGGTTCAACGGCCAGGTCGTCAATAACCCCTCTAACGGTGGCGAACGCGCTACCTCCGACATCATCTACATCACGAAGGGAGCATGAGCGATGTACGTGTTAATCCCCGCTTACCAACCGGACGCACGATTGCCGCGTCTCATCCTTGAGCTGCATCGCGCAGATCCTTCAACGAAGATCGTCGTCGTTGACGACGGTTCAGGCCAGAAGTTCAGTGATATTTTCGAGGCCTCGCACACTGCGGGAGCCCACGTCATCTCTTATGAACGTAACCGTGGCAAGGGGTATGCCCTTCGAGCTGGATTCTCGTACATTCACGAGCAGGCTCAGACACTGGGACTGAATGATTGCGTCGTCACCGCGGATGCGGATGGGCAGCACACGCTCAACGACATTTTCCGCGTCGGTCGAACGTGCACAGATACCGGTAAAAGCGTTCTGGGCGTTCGCGAATTCGTTGGGCATGTCCCCGCTCGTTCCCGGATCGGCAACACCGCAACTTCAGCTTTGTTCTGGCTCGCAACGGGCTGGAAGCTCAAGGACACACAGACCGGGTTGCGCGCATTCCCGGTGGCCTTGCTTCCCGAGCTGCTCGAAGTTCAGGGGGATCGTTACGAGTACGAGCTCCGCGTCCTTTTGCACCTAGCGAAGTTCCGTCATCCGGTGACCCAAATCCCGATTGAGACGATTTACGAGGCCGGGAATCCGACCTCCCACTTCCGTCCCTTGCAAGATTCGGCTCGGATTTGGGCACCGCTCCTGAAGTTCGCTGCTTCTTCTGGTGTTGCAACCGTCATTGACTACGTGCTGGTCCTTGTCTTGAATGCCCTCACTGGAGCTCTCTTCTTCCCGGTTGTTGCCGCTCGTATGGTGAGCGCTTCGGTGAATTTCGCAATGAACCGTCGCGTTTTCGAGGCCACGGGAGTGCCCTTGCGTCGCAGCGCCCTCCGTTATGCCGCGCTTGCCGTCGCAGTGGTCGCTGGGTCGTACACGATGCTTGCAGTACTGACTGGAATCGGAATGCCGCTGTGGATCGCGAAGATCATCGCTGACACGACCATGTACCTGGTTTCTTACTCGGCACAAAGCCGTTATGTCTTCGCGCCCGCACAGGACCAGAGCGCCAAGGTCGCCCGTCATGAGTCTCAGACTCAAGCAGACTCTGCCACTCAGTCCCAGGCTAAGGAGCGCGAAGTTACTTTCGCGGGAGCAGCATCGGCGCAGCCGAGCAAACAGGCGGGAAACACTCCGGTAAAACCGGTACTGCCCGCGCCCGCGGCACCGTCCATATCGACCATTCGTTCACTGAATCACGCGGCTTGATTGCTCAGCACTCAAGTGTCACCTTGAGTCTGGCCTCGTGAGCGTCGGATAATAACTATCCTCAGTGGCATACTTATGGCCTGTATAACGCATTGACAAGGAGCACCCATGCGTATCAAGATCCTCGGCGAATGTAACTCATCGACGATCGAAAAGGTTCACGAGGCCTTTGACCGTCTGCTTCCGCAGCTTTCCTCTTCCGCACGGCCTTTGTCGCGCGAAGAAATCCAGAAGCTTCTGGCTCAGGAGTGCCTGCACTTGGTGTGCGCACTTGACGACGATGACCGGATTTTGGGAATGCTCTCGCTGGTCGTTTTCGATATTCCAACTGGCCGCCGAGCATGGATCGAAGATGTCGTTACCGATCAGGCCGCACGCGGTCAAGGCGTGGGACAGAACCTTGTTGATGCCGCAGTTGAGCACGCTCGGGAGCTGGGAGCTAAGACAGTTGATCTCACATCTCGGCCGACGAGAGAGGCGGCGAACCGCCTCTACCGTCGGGTTGGTTTCCTTCAGCGCGAAACCAACGTCTACCGGAAGTCTTTCTGACCCCGTAAGACCCGTATGTGGGAGGTGGGACAGCATTTGCTATCCCACCTTTTCTGTTTAAAGAAGCGTATCTGAGATGACGTTGAGGATTCTGAGCAGGGTATCGCGATCATCGCCTTCTACCGCGCCAAGAAGCCCATTGCGCACTGCGCTTGCGAAGACGCCATTTGCGGCCTCATAGGCCTGACGCCCTTCAGGTGTAATGCACACAAGGACAGAACGCCGATCCGTTGACGATCCTTCTTTGGTAATGAATCCCTTCGCTGCAAGGCGAGAGATTGCACGGCTAGTTCCCGAACGTGTCAACGAGACCAGCGCACCCAGCTCGCCAGAACGCATGGGCTGCTCACCGTTAGCAAGCTCGTCAAGCATCTCAAACTCAATCAGAGCAAGAGGTGCACTTTTACTAATTTCCGAACCTAACGTGCTTTGAACAGCACGTGTCACAGAACTCCACGCGTGCCAAAGCTCAGATTCGCTCTCATCGAGGAGAGTCTCATTGCTTTGTGTAATCACCCTTTTAATTTATCATCTTAGCAACAATAAAACTACCTTCTGACCTGCGCAAATGCCCAAATAAACCGGACAGATTTTCACCGAATTAATACGAAGTAATACGATCTGACAACAAGATCACCCACCATAATGATCAAAGTTGAATGACTGTCAGCTCACATTTCTCGCACTAGTGGGCGAAACGATCAAAATGGTCGTTTTTACGTTCTGCACAAATGAGCACACCTTCGTGAACGAAACGTGCAGCGTAGGATGGATGCATGACACCACGACTTGAATCGGATCATCCCGAACTCGACGCAAACACTTTGGACTACGTCCATTTCCTTGCAGATTCCCCAAGCCCTTACCACGCTGCACATCTCGTTGCGCAGCGCTTGGAAAACCTCGGTTTCGCGCGCCAAGACGAAACAGCGGCATGGGATGCAACTCCCGGCGGACACGTGATGGTTCGCGGAGGCGCTGTCATGGCATGGGTAGTTCCCGAGAATATCAGCGACACTGCCGGTTTCAGGATCGTTGGAGCACACACAGATTCCCCCGCTTTCACCCTCAAGCCCTCACCTCAGACGACAACGGCTGATGGCTGGGGACAAATCGAGGTCGAGGTCTACGGCGGAATGATCATGAATTCCTGGCTGGACCGCGAACTTTGCGTTGCAGGCCGACTGATTTTAGCCTCGGGAGAAGAAATCCTGGTTCGCACCGCTTCACTGGCCCGCATTCCTCAGCTGGCAATCCACCTCAACCGCGGGGTTAACGAATCTCTACACCTCGACCCCCAGAAGCACTTGCACCCGGTATGGACGGTCGATACTCCCGATGCATCACTTATGGATACCATCGCGCAGGCAGCAGGCTTGGATAATGCGAATGACGTGGTCTCTTTCGATCTGATCTGTGTCCCTTCACAGGGACCTGTCACCTTCGGCGCAGATGCACAGTTCGTCGCTTCGGGACGCCAGGACAATCTCTCGTCGGTTCACCCCGGACTTTGTGCGCTTGAAGACCTCGCTCGCCAGGGATTCCCTTCAGAGGGTGACATTCTTGTTTTCTCATGCTTTGACCACGAAGAGGTCGGTTCTGAATCTCGCACGGGAGCAGCTGGTCCGATTCTGGAAGATGTTCTGCGTCGCACCGCTTTCGCATTGGGTCGCGATGAAGATGGTTACGCGCGAATGATCGCCTCCTCGACATGCGTGAGTGCCGATGCCGCGCACTCGGTTCACCCGAACTACCCCGAGGTTCACGACCCTTCACATCACCCGGTCATGGGCCGAGGCCCCATTCTCAAGATCAATGCCAAGCAGCGCTATGCAACCAACGGGGTCGGAATGGCTCTGTGGAAGCGCGCTTGCGACGCGGCAGGAGTTCCGACACAGAACTTCGTGTCGAATAACGCCTCTCCGTGCGGAACAACAATTGGCCCGATCACCGCAACCCGACTGGGTATCGAAACAGTGGATGTGGGCGTTGGCTTGCTCTCCATGCACTCGGCTCGCGAAATGAGCCATGTTGCAGACCTTCTGGGACTACGCAAGGTTCTGGCAGCCTACTGGCTTGGGGCCTGAGCGAATACGCTCTGGACAGAAAAGGCCATCCGTATTTACGGCCGTGGGGGCCGGGGAGTTCACGAACTCCCCGGCCCCCCACTTTTGACTAAAGCCTGTCACAAGACATGTGGCGAAGTATTAGCGCCGGAAATCAGCCTCCTGCTCACCACTGAACGCCCGCGCAATAGTCCGAGTGAATCGGTTATTCATCTGAGGGATCCCGTCTCCCGGCACGAACATTGTCTGGGTGTTCTCACCATCTGCAGGGAAGGGTTCTCCGCTGAGCCATTCACAAGCAAAAGCCACGTCCAGGTAAGTCGTCTGATCGCCATTTTCATAGGTAACCGGGCCAACGACTTCAACGCTCAGCAAGCGCATGGCTCGTGCCTGACATGCAGTCTCTTCGAGGATTTCTCGGCACGCGGCCTGAGCCGGCTCTTCACCCGGATCGATAATTCCCGTTACCGGTGTCCACGCGTGATTATCGGCGCGCTGAACGACTAGCACCTCAACGGAAGCCGGGTCGATGGGAGAACGCCAATTAATCGCAGCCCCACCACGGCCTCGTAAGACGACAGCAGTGCACCCCGAAAGCCACAACATGGAGTGCCCCACGTGTCGACGTAATTCCAGAACAAAATCCGGTGTTGCCATGCGTTACTCCTGTGCTCACAGTGTCCAAATAAATGGCACCAAGAAAATCTTGACGATGATCGCGAAGGCGAACAATGTCGCATACGCAGCCTCGATGCGTTCATCAGCAACACGCGCATCTGCCGCTTGCAAGACCGCTGGCTGCCCCAAAAAGCCGGCAACAGCACCCGCGGTTCGCGGTGCAGACAATCCCAGATATCGGCCGGCGATTGCCTGAGCACCACAGCACACCACAACGATAATCGTCGCTAGTATTGCAGCCTTCCAGCCCTCTGGACGCAGTAGAAGATCAACGAGTGCCGGTCCCGCATTTAAGCCCAAAGCCGCTAGGAAGAGCATCAGCCCTACGGAGCGAATGGTGATATTCGCTGAGGCGGGAAGCGTCCATACCAGAGGCCCGGTTCGACGAAGTGCCCCCAGCAGCATTCCGACAATCAAGGGTCCAGCCGCAGATCCCAGTTGGAAGGTTGCCCCTCCAAACATCGGGAAGGGGATCGCACCCAAGGCCATGCCCAAAACCATGCCGATACCAAAAGCCATTCCATCAACTTCGCTGACCCGACGCTCCGAGTCACCCAAGAAGCTCTGGACGTTATCAAGCTCTTCCTGCGGAACAACGACTGCCGCATGATCACCCAGATTGAGCTTGAGATCATCACGTGCCAGCAGGTCAAGATCACCACGACGCACTCGGGTAATAGTCGCACCGAAACGAGTTGCCAGATTGAGCTCAACGATCGCTCGTCCCGCAACATCGGGACTCGACACAACAATTCGCTCAAAGGCGACATCGGAGCGGTCATTAGCCAAGTGATCGGCAACCTGCGTTCCCAACTGTTCGACGACCTCGGCAATGGCGGAGGTCCCTCCGACAACAACGACAAGGTCGCCGGCACGAAGTTCTTCGCCGGGGATCAAGACGCGGGTGCGGCCTTCACGCTGAAGGTAGGACATACGTACGCGTCCCTCGCGCCAAGCGAGAATCTTTCGCGTCAGGATCGGGCGGTCCACCCGAACAGTAACGGCGTCGAGGCCAGCGCCCGCAAGCGATGGCGTGTCCTTCTCCCCCAGCCACTTTCGCGTCACCGTCATGGTGACGACAATGATTCCGACAATCACACCGATGGGGTAGCCGAAGGCATAGCCAACTGCTGCCTGAGGGTCACCGCTGACTCGCGTCGCTGCATCCAACGCAGGTGCAGCGGTCAGCGCACCGGTGTAAAGCCCGGTGACGAGGCCTTTGCCCAGTCCCAGGAAGTGGCCTCCGATCGTGGCCACGACTGCGCCGACAATACAAATGATCGTGGCTGATCCTAAAAGCGATGTCTGTTTACGAAGGTCGGAGAAGAAGGTCGAACCCGCGGCGATACCAACGGTGTAAACGAAGAATGCTAGGCCGATCTGTTGGATGATCGCAGTCCCCTGACCGGCTTGGGGTGAATAAGCAGAGACAAGTAGGCCCACAAACAATGCACCGGCTGCACCGAAACGCAGCGGCCCAAAGCGGATCGCACCGAGAACAGCGCCCAGTCCGACAACCAAGAAAATCGTCAAAAGATGGTTCTGTGCGAGGAATTGGGCCATAGATCTAAGGGTAGTAGTCAAATGAGTAAAAGAGGGACGCACAATGGGCGTGGAGTGTGAATACACCCACGTATCCAATCGCACTGCATCCAGAGTCCTTGCAGACAGCGTCCAGCATGTTACCGTTCAATAAAAGGACGAATACGGAAGGATCCCTCCATGACAAATCCCCAAGCGGGTTGGTACAGCGATCCCTCAAATCCCTCACAATTGCGGTGGTGGGATGGGATGCAGTGGACGAATAACACCCAGGCAGCTCAGGGCGCCCCACAGGCACCAGCGCCCCAGCGTCCGATAACGACAACTTCGTCCTCGTACAGCGCTGTTCCCCAAAGTCCTCTTGCAGCAAATAGTGGCTCTGCTCAGGCGCACTACCAGGCACAACAGGGCGGTTATCCCCCTATTCAGGGAGGAACACCGGGCGCGTATCCAAGCCAGCAATCCGCACAGAATGCACCTGCTGCCACGCCAGGATTCCCTCCGCGTCCTGCAAGTTACACGGGCGCCCCGACGACGGGATCTCCCTTCCCCGCTTCTCCAATGGCTCCCGCAAAGCCGAAGAAGCCTAAGGCTCCGAAGAAACCCCGCAATAAGCAGAAGACTTGGGCTGTCGTCTTTACTGTCCTGAGCGTTCTTTTCATCGTGCTTGGCTTCCTTTTCCTTGGCGCAGCGTCACGTAACAATGCGCGAGCCAACACGGTCAATGTAGAACTTCAGCCAGCACGTCAGTCCATCAGCGAATTGCAAAAGCAAGTCGATACGTTGAATAAGCAGCTCGGGGAGGCAGGCAAGTGAGCACGAACGGACCCCAGATTCCGAATCAGGGACAGGCAGCAAACGCCACCCAAGCCCAAGCCGCGACACAGGGAAGCCCCACTGAAACAGGACAGCAGAAGGCAGCTACCTCCAAGACCGGCTCATCGAAGCGCTTATTCCTGATGACCGCAATCATCTGTGCCGCGTCATTGATCTTTGCATTAGTGACTTTCACGCAGAATATGGTCGCCTTGAACAGGTACCACTCGTTGGAGAATGAATCTGCGCAGCTGGAACAGCAGGCGCAAACCCTCCAGGAACAGGTCGACGAGGCACAGACGAAGCTCGCAGAGAAGCAGGTTAAGCCCTGGTGTGATTCCGTGAACGTTGACTCGACAGGCACGCGAGAGAAGATCGACCAGCTCCTCAAGCAGCTGAAGATGATCGACCCCAATGAAAAGAGCGTTCGAAACGTCTGCGGTGAGAAATACACTGCACTGACCGACTCTCTGGATTACTCTCGCGTGAGCTCGCACACCGAAAATATGTCGATCAAGTGCGAAACGGATGGCAACCACGTTCGCGTCAGCGGAAAGATCGATCAATTCAAGGGCCCTGAAAGTGCCCAAAAGACAAAGACGAAGGCCGATCTCACCTTGACGATCACCTACACCCTAGAGGGCACAACAGATACTGCAACCAGCATTGTCAAGGTCCCCGATGTCACTCCGGGTGGCTCAAAAGACTGGAAGAGTGAGGCAGACCTTCCCGGTCGGGCACTCACCTGCCGAGTCTCAAACCTGCAGTGGTGGCCAAGCGATCTGAAGTAGAACGCTTGATGCTTCGGCAGTTATAGCTTGAGGGGGTACGCACCGTGGCGTACCCCCTCAACACGTATTACCTCAGCTTTTTGAGCCGCTTCCTCAGCTATTTGCAAGTGCCTGGCGGACCAAGGGAATCAGCTTTTCACGCGAAGGATCCACCGCCTCGGCAAGGAACTGCTCACGGTCAGCACCCTCAAGTCCCTGAGCAACTGGCTGCGCACTGTCCTTAGGGACTGAGAATCCAAAGACGATCACGTCGATGATCTTTCGGATCGGCATTTGATTGGCTTCGGCAGAGTCATTGACGCTACCCAGAGCCTCGAGGTAGAAGATCGAGAGGATCTCTCCCATGATGTTGGTTGGCAATAGCGCGCGGCGTCCCATGCGATCCAAAGCGGATTCGAGCATCTGGGTCACGAAATCGGCAAGCTCATTGCGCTGATTTCCAGGAATTCCATCTGCATCAGGATGACGCATTTGGTACAGGCGGTATTCCATCAGGAGGATATACGCCATGCGCCCCTGTGCAGAAAGACTGTCGAGGGTATCAACAATGCGTTCTAGAGTGAGCGGCCCTTCGATTGAATCAAAGGCCTGCGTCATTTCTGTTAATAGCCGCGTTGAGTATGCAATAAATGCATCTTCCAACAGCTCATCCATATTCGAATAATTCGAATAGAAGGCACCACGGGTGAATCCGGCGCGGGCAACGACCTCGTCAATCTTGGTCCCTGCGAAACCTCGCTCCACCAGAATATCAATGGCAGCGTCAACCAGGCGTGAACGTGTATTCGCTCGCGCTCTGCTTTCGCCTTCTGCACGCTTCTTAACCACAGCCACCTCCGCGGTATATCTAACTACGCCAAAAAGTCTAACGAGCTTTTCGTGCTGACACACGCGGAAAATAAAGGATTTTCACGCTTTAAGGCCCAAATTTGAAGCTACGAAAGTCGCAGCGCCACCACGGGGACATATCATGTGTTTCAGGGCATAGTTTTTTGGCATTTTATTCATTTTTGTATCGGAGTTTTTATGGGTCAGTCGATTGCGCTCCTGCCGTTGAATTCGGGGGCTTCTATTCCTCAATTTGGCTTTGGGACCTACAAACTGACCGGTCAAGACGCATATGACGGCGTTCGTGATGCACTCGAGTTGGGATACCGTCATATCGATACTGCACAGATGTATGGGAACGAGACCGAGGTGGGCCGCGCCCTGGCTGACGCTTCTCTCGCACGCGAGGAGATCTTCGTCACTTCTAAGCTCAATAACCCCAATCACGAGCCTGATGTTGCTCGCGAGAGCCTTCAGCGCTCACTGGAGGACTTGCAGCTGGACTATCTGGATCTGTTCTTGATCCACTGGCCGCTTCCGATGTTCTACGGAGGCGACATCATGCCCACCTGGCGCGCAATGGAAAGCTTTGTGGATGAGGGGCTGGTGCGCTCTATCGGGGTCTCAAATTTCGAGGCTCACCACCTTGCCCCGATCCTTGAGCAGGGACGCATTGTGCCTGCTGTTAACCAAATCGAGTCTCATCCCTACTTCGCAAACCGCGAGCTTCACCGTTTTAACGCCGAGCATGGAATTATTACCGAGGCCTGGGCTCCCTTGGCTCGAGGCACTGTCCTAGGAGAACCAAACATTGCTGAGATTGCACGCGAAGTCAGCGCACGTGAATCTCAAGTGGTTTTGCGATGGGCACTTCAGCGGGGAGACGTTGTCTTCCCCAAGGCCTCGTCACACGAGCGCCGAGCAGAAAACCTTGATGTTTCTGGATTCGAGTTGAGTGCGGAGCAGATGGCTCGAATCGACGCACTGGACCGCGGAGAAGCGGGGCGTACCGGTAAGCACCCCGATGTTATGGACCGGATGTAAGACTTTCGCTTCAGGCGCAACTTATATCGTTTTTCGATGTGAGACAGGGCCGTATTTTGCGGGTACCGCTGGGCTATCGTGGAGTTATGACACATGCATCTTCGACGGATCTTGATCGCGTCCTCGCCTCTCTTGATCCCACGCCCAGCGGCACTTACGTATTTTCTCTGGTTGACGAAATCCCCCAGAACGTCGACATCTTTGCACTAATCCGCGACGAAGATTCCTACACCGTGGTTGTCGAGGAAGACGCCGCGCGTGAAGCAGGAATCAACCCCGATGAGCTGTACACGCGAATCGACCTGGGTTCTTCGACCGAGCTGGCTGCAATCGGAATCACAGCATCGATCGCTCAGATCCTTGCTGCGCGTTCAATTACTGCGAATTTCATTGCCAGCCGCCGCCACGATCACCTCTTTGTTCAGCCTGATCGCGCTCAGGAGGCAACGGCTCTTCTCGAAGATCTGGGAAGGCGAGCAAAGGGCTGGCTGCCCGCCTGAAATTTTCCTGTTCATCAGACGCGGAAGGGCGTTCGGAATAAAGTAGAAGCATGGCTGTACTACCCACGGGAAGCGATGAGGCAATCCTCCGTCTAGCCGACGGCACGGTGAAACAGCGAAATCTTTTGACCGGAACTGAAGTGTGGACGGTTCCCGGTCGAGCTCATCGTCCCCTGACTCGTCCTGGTTCCACGCCACCCCTGATTGATCATGATGCTGACGGGCATCATTGCGCATTCTGCTCGGCGCGCTATCTCGAGACTCCACCGGAGAAGGCCCGTGTGATTCGCACACGCGCAGGGGAATGGGAAACTCTCCAGGGCCTCGGCGCTGGGGAACTTGGGGATACGGTTGCGGAGTTTCGGCGAATTCCCAATCTTTTTGAGATCGTTTCGTACAACTATTGGCACCTCAACCACGGTCATGTTCCTTCCGAGGCCGAGAGGCGCAGGATGGCGGAATACCTGGCCTCGCCACAGGGGTACGACCACGTGATGCACGTGGTGCGCGCACGCTTCATGGCCTCGGGAGGGAGCGAAGAAGAGTTCGCTGCACTGTCAGATTCTGAGAAACTCAGCCAAGCGAATGGGTTCTTTTCCGGCGGGCATGATCTGATTATCGGGCGACGTCACTACGTTGATGGAGCGAAGGATACATCCCAGTTAGCTTCGGCTGGGACGCTTACTCCCGAGGAACACTTCCAGTACATGTCGATGACCGTGCGGGCGATGCGGGACTTGTACGACTTGGATCCTGCCGTGAAGTACGTGGTGGCTTTCCAGAACTGGCTCAAGCCTGCGGGTGCGTCTTTTGATCACCTGCATAAGCAGCTTGTGGCAATTGATGAGTTCTCGACGCAGACGCATGACGAGATTGAGCGCGTGCGGACCTATCCGGGGATCTATGACGAGCTTTTGAAGATCGCGGCGACGCGTGGGCTGGTTTTGGCGCAAAACGATCATGCTGTGGCGATGGCTGGGTTTGGGCATCGCTATCCCTCCTTGGCGATTTGGCCACTTCACGCGCCGGCTGAGCCTTGGGAGTACTCCCCTGAGCAATTACGAGGCATCAGCGACCTTGTGCACGCAATGCACGCAGCGACGGGTGCGGAAGTTCCGTGTAACGAGGAGTGGTACTACCGGCCTCCAAGTTCATCGATTCCTATGCGCATGAGGATTTTGATCAAGTGGAGGATTTCAACGATCGCCGGCTTTGAGGGCGGAACAAGGATTTACCTCAATACGATTGATCCGTGGTCTGTGCACCAGCGGATGCTAGAACGCCTGGTTGTCATGCGGGATGAATGCTCAATCGCACAGATGAAGCTGGGTGAGGAGTGCAAGGTCACACCGCTGCTGCTGAGGTAAGGGTTTTAGGCGGTTTACCGTCGTTCGTTTACTGTTTGCGCACGGGCAAGATGATCGAGTTCCCGGCTTTTCGGGCATGACAAAGGCGAGAGACCCGAGGCCTGCCCGGGGTAACTGGTGGGCTGGCTGGCTTCCCTCGCCTTATACAAATGTCGGGCTTTCGGCCCCCGCTTTCTTACGGGCTATTATTTCAAGCCTGGTGGAGGGGTACTAACCCGACAGGACCGAGCGTAACAGGGATCGATTTGGAAAGCTAGCCTTGGCTTGCGCTATATGCGCACTATGAAACTGCGCGGAAGTTGTTTGGTCGATAAGTAGCGAAGAGACAACATTGATTCGCAGCCCCGCGCGTGCGGGGAAAACACGGGCCTTCAGCCCCCGCGTTGAACCGAGTTGGGCTCATCCCCGCGTGTGCGGGGAAAACTTCGCGCGGGTTGCCTTGATCTTCTGAGCCATGGGCTCATCCCCGCGTGTGCGGGGAAAACGCGGGCTTACCGGTGGGAAGCGCTTCGCCTTCCGGCTCATCCCCGCGTGTGCGGGGAAAACTTCTTGTGCTTTGGTTTGCGTGGTGGTCATTGGTTTGGTCTTTCGGTTTTTACTGGTGGCGTTGCAACCACCCTTATAGTGTACCTAAATTATGCGACTATGGCTAGTCGGTCAGGCCGCATTTTTGGAGCGTGTCAGCCAAGGCTTTCTTCTCAGCACTCGTCACGCTCAGCCCATACTTGGCTTTCACTGCAACCTGCCTAGAGGCGTA
>ENA-OWMB01000754-OWMB01000754.1-metagenome-genome-assembly--contig:-NODE-754-length-12290-cov-3.903147_pt1 | contig 12290 bp, 8 predicted proteins | sample MGYA00245353_ERZ651112 | MGnify/ENA primary metagenome ERZ651112 (study PRJEB26857, sample SAMEA4031773) | metagenome | biome: human; feature: oral; material: saliva | place: Philippines | collected 2014 | study...
CTGGTTCGTTCCTCCTACCGTGCAGGCTTATTGTGGGCAAAGGGAATGCGCGCCCGAGGCTTCGAGATCCCCGCACATCTGGCACACATTGAAAACTCGGGATCAACCCTGCAGGAAGCTGGATCGGTACTCGACCGTTTGAAGAAGCGACAGGAACTCCATCGTTCAATGGCTGCCGCGCAGTCTGCACAATGACAGGGCAAGAAACGAGCGGCGTAAGAACACCGAATCTCTCCCCCGCTCATGCACTGTTTGCTGCCGCGCGTCAACGTCCAGATCGCCCAAGTCTGATCGATGCTTCTAGCGGACGCACTCTGTCGGTAGAAGAAAGCGCGAGGCTAACCCGCGGACTCGCATGGTATTTCCATTCCCTAGGGATTGGGGCCGAAGACCGCATCGTTGTGTGTGCGCCAAATAGCATCTGGCACTTTATCGTTCACACAGCGGCATCGTGGATTCATGCGGTCACTGTTCCTGTCTCACCATTGCTTCCCGACACGCAACGGCAAGAAATTTACGAGATCGTATCCCCCGCACTGATCATCAGCGCCGACGGGTATTCCGTTGATACTGTTCCGGCACTTCCTATCTCCTTCATTGAAGAATGCGCATCACAGGCCGTCAATCAAAGCCCCGCTGGGTGGGAGCCTTTGACATGCTACGAGCAGACTGCCGCTTTGGTTTTCACGTCCGGCACCTCAGGGAAAATGCGTGCCGCTCAGCTCAGCCATGCAAACCTTTGGTGGGCATCTCAGTGCTTTAGGGATGGTTTTGAATACTTCCCTGGCTCTGCGATCTGCGGAGTCGTCGCACCGCTGTCACATATCGGGGGTTTCAACGGAACCTCGATGGATATCTTCACTCACGGTGGGACCGTAGTTGTTTTTCCCTCCTTCCAGCCGCTCTCAGTGGTACAAGGTATTGAGAAGTGGCGGATTTCGATCATGTTTGTCGTTCCCGCCATGTGCCACATGCTGCTCAACGCAGCTCATGAAAATAACGTGGATTTAAGCTCATGGACACACCCTTTGGTAGGTGGCGATGCAATGGGCGAATCACTGTATTCGAAGATGCGCGAGGCCGCGCTTTCCCCTATTCATGTTTGGGGGATGACAGAGCTTGGCGGAGCTGGAACTTTTCTTAGCCCCGAGGCCTGGCAGCGTCATCCCGGAGCAATCGGCTATTCCTTCCCCTACATTGAGTTGCGTCTGGTTGATCCGCAAGGAAACCCCATTGACGAGGCCGGGCACAGCGGCTCCATTGAAGTGCGCGGTCCCGGGGTGGCCCCATGCTACTGGGGTGACGAGCCACGCCACCCGGATGAGTGGTTTTCAACCTCAGATATTGGTGTTTTTGATTCAGACATGTGCCTCCACATCCTTGGTCGCGCATCACGAGTTATTAACACCGGCGGTGAGCTCGTCTCCCCCATTCGCGTTGAAGAAGCTCTTCGCACTCTTGAATCAGTTGCTGACTGCTGCGTGCTGGGACTGAAGAATGAAATCTGGGGACAGATCGTTGCAGCAGCCTTAATCCCCGCTTCTGATCAGCGCCCGTCATTGCGCGAATTACGTGAAGAGCTCAACGAGGCCTTGGCGCCTTGGCAGCATCCTCGCAGTATTGTTTGGGTCGATGCGCTCCCCCAAACAACAACTGGGAAAGTCGATATTTCCCAGGTATCGCGGTTATTTGAATAAAAGCTACGTGTAGAGAAAATGTGGGGTGCAGACGGATGTCTGCACCCCACAACGCATAAAGCGGCTCTTCAGAGTTGAGTGTGGGTGGAGGCCTAGACGCCTCCACCCACACTCAACTCTGAAGAGCCGGAAATCTACTACCGTAAGCAATAAACTTTCGTAATGAAAGACAAGGGAGCCAGGTGAAGGAAGAAAAACGTGATTTTATTAATTAAACGCAGCATCATTGGCATCAAAGCAACCCTCGGAAGGGTGCCTATCGCTTTAAGGCCCAGCCTGGTTTATATAATTCTTATACTGGTGTCAACAATTCCGATGCGGCTGCTACATTTCCCTGTTAGATCGATAGGAAGGATGATTCAGTTCGGGTTTCCTATACTTATGTATTTCATCCTAGCCCCGGTACTGGCAGCAATGAGCATCAGACAAGAAGACTTATCAAGGCGGAACCTTCCTGCCTTGATTGTAGCTGGCGTGATACTGTTTTTATGTATTCCAATCAGCCGATTAGCGTACTTCGCCTTTTGGGAGAACCAGTATTTCACTTTTTGGGCCATTTTTGTAACTGTAGTTCCTTTTGTCGTGACTGTTGTGGCGACCTTAACAAAGATTGGCGACCTTAATAAAGATTAAAGTCGCCACAACAAAGGTGCAGTAGTTAGCGGCTAAAGATGAAGCTAGCTAGCGCTTTGCAGCAGGCGGTTATCACGTCTGAATCCGGAGCTTCAGATGCAAGCAGATCACGAAATATTGCCTCACTCCATGTCGTATTATCCTCGAACTCGGTAGCTGCGTTCCCTTCTTGTTTGGCACCCACACTCAACTCTGAAGAGCCCATAAAGCGATCACTGGCCGATACTCAGCCCTTGACGCCGCCTGCCTCAACGCCCTTGAAGAAGTACTTCTGTGCAAAGGCAAAGAGAATGATCAGAGGGATCAAAGCAATCATCGTTCCAGCCGCAACGACGCGTTGGTCTGTACCGAATGATGATTGGAGATACTGCATACCAACCGTCAAGGTGTACTTCTCAGGCTCATTCAAAACAACCAACGGCCACAGGAAGTCATCCCACGCACCGATAAATGACATGAGCGCAACAACCGATGCCATACCTTTGACGTTTGGCCACACGATATGGCGTAGACGCTGGTATGTGGTCGCGCCGTCAATTGCGGCTGCATCCAGAATCGAATTTGGGATGGCACGTGCTGCGGTATACATCAACAGCACATTCATCGCCGAAATTGCACCCGGAAGGAAGACCCCAACGAGGCTGTTTGCAGCGCCCAAAGACTTGATGGTTAGGTACTGAGAAGTCAGCGTCACTTCACCGGGAAGCAGCAGGGTTGACAGCATAATTGCCATAAACAGCCCCTTGCCCCTGAACTTCATTTGAGCGAAGGCATAACCGGCAAAGGTCGAAAAGACAACATTTGTCACCACTGTTCCAATACCGACAAGGAGCGAGTGCCAGGCGTAGCTGATGACAGGGACAGTTCGTAAAACTTCTGAGTAATTATCCAGTGTTGGGTTACCCGGGATCAGGCTGGGTGGGAACGCATAAATATCATCCCCAGGGCCTTTGAGGGAGGTCGAGAGTTCCCAAAGGAAGGGGCCAACTGTGATAACGAAACAGAAAAGTAGCAGCAGATAACGACCGATGAAACCGGGAAGCGTTGGCTTGTCAAAACCCGCTTCTCCACGTCGCCTCCACGGAAGCTCACGTCTGGGGGTTTCACTTCGAGTATTCACGGTTGCGGTGCTCATTCCCTGATCCCTTCCGTGTTTGATGCGCATGCCTCGGCAAGTTCTTCGCGCTCAAGGTGAACATCCTTCTCCTTCGGAGAGGACTGTTCCTTAAGCCTTAATTCATGAGCCTTCTGTGCTGCCTTGGACTTCTTCCGCAGGCGAAGAGCGGCACGGATTTCAGGTCCCTGATTAATCCACGCAACCAGCAAGAGTGGACCAATAGTCAGGAAGAAGAGAGCTACCGACAGCGCGGAAGCATAGCCAAGATTTCCGCGGAGCCCCTTTCCGGTTGCTTGAATCAACATTACAATTGACTGAGCTTGACCGCCTGGACCACCAGATCCATTGGTCAGCACGTAAATCTCAGAGAAGATTCGCATTGCCGAGACCGTAATGAGCGCAGAGATCAGCAACATCGCTGGTTTGACGGCAGGAACGGTCACGGTCCAGAAACGACGCCATGCGCCCGCACCATCCAGTGCGGCGGCCTCGTGTAGTTCCTTATTCACGCCGGCAAGAGCCGCAAGATACACGACCATGTAGTAGCCGAGGCCCTTCCACACTGTCAGCGACGTTGACGACAGAAGAATGAGCCAGCGATCAACGAGGAAGTTAATCGAGTGGTCCGTCATTCCGACAAATTGAAGCGATTGGTTAATAAGGCCCTTCGAGTCGAACAGCCAGGACCAGATGATACCGACCACCACGACCGAGGCGATGACCGGGAAGTAATAGCTCGTCCGGAAAATAGAAATTCCGGGGACCTTCTTCTCCACAAGTAGCGCAAGAAGAAGGGGCAAGAAAGTCAGTAGGGGGACACAGACCAGAACGTAAACCAGTGAGGTTGTCAGAGCGTAGCCAAAGCGCTCATCACTGAAGAGAGTGACAAAGTTCGTCAGTCCAATAAACTTGGCAGGCTTGAGCGGGCGCGCATCAGTAAATGCAAGAACAACGGTGTTCAAGAAGGGCCAGATGGAAAATACCAAGACCCAAATGACTGCCGGTGCAAGCAGAAGATAGGGGGTTAGCCTCGAATGGGATTTCATGTGTTGTTCCTCCTTATCCCAAAGGAAGTCGGTACACAGTGCCGCCACTTTTACCAACAGTGGCGGGGGTGGTGGTGTTGGGAGGAGCTAGCTCCCAACACCACCAAGTGATCAGAGAATCACTTTGCCAGGTTGTCGTTGCAGTACTTGACTGCCTTATCAAGGGCATCCTTCGAGGAGATTTCGCCCTTCACGGCAAGAGCAAGCTGCTGCTTGACGTAGGTACCCATCTCATCGGTGAACTGCAGCGGAGACTGCTCAACGGTGTTGGGCAATTCCTTTGCGGCCAGCTCAGTGGCCTTCTTCTGCAGGTCAAGAGAGACAACAGAGGTGAAAGCCTCGGGCTTCTCGTTACCGGCCTTGGTTCCGGGGAAGAAGCCCTGAGCGATCTTGACGAACTCGACCTGGTTCTTCGTGTTAGTCACGTACTGCGCGAACTTGACGGCAGCGGCCTGGTTCTTAGAGTTCTTTGCAACAGAGATACCCTGGATGAACACCGGTGCGTGGCCAATGCGCGGGGTAACCTCGGTCTGGTCGATCAGAGAAGGAGCATCTGCCTTAAGCGCGGATGCGAAGCCAGCTGAACCGGTTGTCCAGGTGCTCTTGCCCTGCTTGTAGAGTGCTGCATTGCCCTGGTAGTCGGCGTTCAGCGCCTCGGCGGGCATTGCGCCGTCCTTGTAGGCCTTCTGGAACTGGTCGATGATCTTTGCTGCTTCATCGGTGTTGAAGACGAACTTTCCGTCCTTGTAGATATCAATACCAGCAGCAGAGAAGGTACCAATGTCGGGAACGGAGGAGATCATCTTGACCTCGCCGTTGCTGGCCTTAGCAACATCAGAAGCCATCGAGAAGAGTTCGTCGAGGGTGGTCGGAAGCTTAGAGGTATCGACACCGACTTCCTTCATCTTGCCGACGTTGTACCAGTTCAGATCGGTGCCCAGGTACCAGGGGTATCCGTAGTGGCCCTCGATGTTCGGGAACTGGTAAGCCTTCGCAGCACTATCGACGTACTCGGATACCTTCGCACCTTCAACCTTGTCGAGGTCGACAAGAAGTCCGGTGTCCGCAAGCTTGTATGCAAAGCCCGGGGGCAGGTTCAGGACATCGGGGAGCTCACCGGAGTTAGCTTGCTGGAGGATCTTGTCCTCGTAGCCGTCACCGGGCTGATCAATCCACTTGACCTTGATGTCGGGGTTCTCAGCCTCGAAGTCCTTCACCAACTGCTCGAAGTAGGGGGTGAAACGATCGTTCTTCAGTGACCAAGTCTGGAAGGAAATCTCAGTAGTGCCGCCTGCTGAGCTAGAAGCACTGGAGGTGGAGCTTGCGCCGGATCCGCCGGTGCAAGCGGCGAGGCTGAACGCCGCAGCAAGTGCGACACCAGTCACGATAGTGCGCGTCTTACGCATGGTCTTCTCCTTCGAAGGGTTTTTCGATGAACGCTGTGGAATTAGGAATCCCACGTTGAGAGGAAAATATTCTTTTCCTCGTCCTTGCTCTCACCCGAAGAGCGATAACAAGAACGATTCAATTCGATACGACGGACATCGCCCGCTAATGCGAGTTCCATCCAGCGATCGAAATATTCGTGCCGAGCGTCGGTGTCGACGCGCGTCCACTCCTGTGCAGTCAGGGGGAGGGACGAACGTTGCTCACCGTGAGCTCGCACATCCGCCCAACGCTGAGCAGCACGATGGAAGGCCTCTCCAATGGGTTTTGGATTGCCATCCTGTCCCAGCAGTCCCAAGGAATGCTCGAGTGCCGGGAAATCCGAGAGGTCACGGGAGACATCGTGGGAGCACCACCAGGTGACTCCTTCGAGGCCTGGCGATACTCCGCCGCCTCGTTCTCCCATGAGAATTTCTACGGTATCTGTGAGGAACTGCGGAGCCTCTTCTGGATCCACGTAGTTCTCAGGTGCACCGATTTCTTGAAGCCATACTCCACGCGAGGGGTCCTCGGCCCACGCAGCTGCGAGTTCGCACAGGTAACGGGCAAACCACACGAGCTGCGGGGCACGAGCACCAAGACGCGGACCAACCCGACCAAAAATCCATGAATGGACAGTGGTGAGATCCCCCAATGACGTGGCCATTTGGGGAGAAAAAGGCTGGTCGTTTTCAAACCATAGATCGTCATCATGACTGTGGGTGTGAACACCTTCGGGCCACTCTTCACGGGCAGTACCGAGCATTTGCTCCAACCAGCGTCCTGCCTCTTCCTCACTTACTTTGTGAGGGAAAGGATGACGCGATGCGGCAAATTGGAAGAACTCATTGCCAATCGACAAGCCACTAGCGGCGGGAATGCCACGCAGAGCCTGAGCCATCTCGCTGATCAGATTACGTTCTGCTTGAACGACATCAGGGTCAGTAAAGAGATTGCGTCGATGCCAAGAGGTGACCCACGAAGGCAAGAAGTCAAAAGATGAGAGGTGTCCTTGAAGGACATCCACAGTCACCTGAAGACCGCACTCCCCCGCAATTTCAACCACGGTTGCAACATCCTCAATTGCCTTTGGGCGAATGAGAGTGCGATTGGGTTGAAGTAGCGGCCACAGCGGGAAAATCCTCACGTGATCAGCACCGATAGCGCGGATCGCGTGGAAATCATCCCGCACGGCCTCGGAGTCAAAATCCAACCACGAATGGAACCATCCCTGCCGGGGAGTGTAGTTCACACCGAACTTCATGACGACTCACCTATTCACTTCGCGAAGGAAACCCGCAGCGTAGTGATCTGGAAGGCAGACAGATCGAAGCTCCACTCCCCTTGGCCACCGCGGAGCTCGGGTTCACTTTCGCTCGGACGGTAACGCAGATCGCAAGCGGTGACAGAGCCAGCCTTAGGGGCACGGAAGGTGACGCGTGAGGGCCCACCTTCGGCCTCGTACAGGCGGATCACAAGGTCACCACTGCGGTCAGGAGCCAAGGCAACAGACTCAACGACCGCACCACTGACGCTGAAAGGAGCGTCGACGGGAGCGCCACTGACCTCTCGCTCACCCAGGTTAATCTGCTGACCGGCAGCGACTGCCTCGAGAACCGAGGCATCGGGAACGATCCTGAAATTCCACTGGTGCTGTCCCTGATCCTGATCGGGATCGGGGAATCGGGCCGACTTCACCAAGGTGGCGCGCACCTGCGACCAGGTACCGCGCCTGTCACTTTGGTGACGCGTGACATCCCACCCATAGGTGGCATCGTTTGCGATCGCCCACGAACACGAGGCATTGTCCAAGCGGACCCAGCGGTGAGCAGAAACCTCGAAGCGGTAGGCATCCCACGAGGTATTCTCATGGGTCGGACGGGTAATGTATCCCATCTGCGTTTCGTACTGGGCATGATCGGTGTGGAGTTCAACCGGGATCGAAAGCTTGAGAAGCTTTTCGTGCTCGTGCCAATCGGCCTCAACGTGGAGGTCAATTGCTTTGCTTCCCGAGGTGAAAATCCAAACCAGCTCCATGCTGGAAGAATCAATCCGTGCGGTCGAATGAATCTCTACTCGATCGTGTTCAACGACGACATTGGACACCGAACGGTCGGTGACAACACGCAGCGAATTGCGGTAGAAGGGATCCAAATCCCAGGCGTCCCACATATTCGGGAAGTCCTGATGAATATGGAATTCTCCGGCCTTTTGACCGGCAGGAATCCACTCACGATCAGATTCAATTTCTCGCAGCGAGGTCAGTTCGCCGCTTGCAGAAACACGCGCCTTGAAGAAGGCGTTCGTAATTTCGTAACCATCGTCAACCTGGAGCAGGTGAACACCCTGAGAGTCTTTTTCTTCCACAGGAGCAGCAACCGACAGGGGTGCAGTTCCATGAAGCGAGAAGGAGGAGGCATTGGCAAGCAGTTCCCCGCTCTGACCATCCTTACTTGATGCGGTAAGAACCGTGAGTGCCTTCTGAATGAGCGCTTCACAGCCTTCACGAATCTGCTTATGAAGCTCACGGACTTCGCGGTAGACCCAAGCAATAGATGTTCCGGGAAGGATGTCGTGGAACTGGCAGAGCAAGAGGGTGCGCCAGTAGGAACGAAGCTCCTCATAGGGGTAATCCATCAAGCCTTGAATCGCCGCGTAGGAACACCACAGTTCGGTCTCGCGCAGGATTGATTCGCCTCGGCGGTTCCCTTGCTTCGCATCAATCTGCGAGGTGAAGGTACCGCGGTGCAACTCAAGGTAGAGTTCACCGACCCACACCGGGATCTGATCAGCATCTTCCAGAGCCCGATCAAAGAACTGCTTGGGAGTTTCCATCACGACTTCAGGCGCGCCGCGGAGGGAGCGGAAGCGGTCAATGCGCTCAAGCATTTCACGGGTGGGGCCGCCACCGCCGTCACCGTAGCCGAAGGGCATTAGGGAAACACTTGCATGTCCCTTGTCCTTGAAGTTTTCGACGGCGTGAGTGAGGTTTTGGCCGGTAACTTCCGCGCCGTAGGTGTCCATCGGCGGGAAGTGCGTAAAGATTCGTGATCCATCAATGCCTTCCCACAACAGGGTGTGGTGCGGGAAAGTATTGACCTGGTTCCATGAAATCTTCTGCGTCAGGAAGCGTTCGATTCCAGCTTCTCGGGCAATTTGAGGAAGTGCGGCAGAGTAGCCGAAGGAGTCGGGAAGCCAGATTTCTTGGCACGAGGCGCCAAGTTCGTTTTCGAAGAAGTCCAGGCCCTCAACCAGCTGGCGGCACATTGCCTCGCCACCGGGAAGAACAGCATCCGGTTCGACCCACATTCCGCCTACGGGAACGATCCGCCCCTTTGCAACAAGCTCGCGAACGCGTTCGAAAAGTTCAGGGTCATCTTCCTTAAGCCAGGCCACATGCTGAGCAGCGGGAAGGGCGAAGATCAAGGAAGAACCGTCCTCGATAAGACGAACGACGTTGGCAAGAGTCCTGTTGACCTTACGACGCGTTTCGCGCAGCGGCCACAACCATGCAGAGTCGATGTGTGCATGGCCAACAGCGCTGATTCGGTGTGCTCCGGGGTAAGCTGCAGCCTCCATAAAAGGCTTAAGAACTTCACGTGCTGCGCCGGCAGTTGCAACCACATCGTCAAGATCAAGGCAATCAAGCGCACGATTGAGCCCCAGCAGGACATCCCATTCATGATCGCCAAAGTGAGGCGCCGCCTCGATCATCTCGTGCAGAACTTGAATATCAAGTGCCAGTCCGTAGACATCTTCATTCACGACGACAAGGTCTGCTTGGCGGAAGTGGTACAGCTCTTGGTGCGAGGCCGTGAGCTTGTCGCCATCGTGAGTGGGCTGGAAGGGAGGAATACCCAAGAGCAGGGGGTTTGCCGCTGCCTCAATGACATAGTCGATGTCACTTCCGGCCTTTTGTGCGACAGGAAGCCACCGGCTTCGAGGGTTCAGGGCCTTGATAGTCTTCCCCGACAGATCCCTTACCAGTGCCTCGGCGTGAAAACCTACAGAGTGTTCTTCGAATCCCAGATCGATTCGAAGCTCAAGACGCTGACCTTGTGAAAGTTCCAAGTCGCTGGGGACTTGTCCGTGGAGCTTGAACCACGTTGTCTGCCATGCTCCGCCCCATGTCTGCCCTAACTCAAAAGGAGTGAAGTCGGCTTTCATGGCCTGCGCAAAACGAACTGGCTCCGAGATGACACCATCTTCTAAGGGCTGGCGCCACTGAGTGACATGCAGTGAAGAAATCTTCGTGTACTCACGCGGAAGGATTCGTTCCTTCAATGTGCGTGTCACACGCTGCATGAGGATTTCTTTATTATCGTGCATCACGTCTCCGTCTTCTGCAGTGCTTCTACTTCGAGGCACTGCGTTTAGAATAACAACTAATCCGGTTTAGTACGAGGTAAACTTGTAACAATCCGATTACGACCAGAGAAGGTGTCGCAATGGCGCGTCCAACAATCCGTGATATTGCGCGAGAAGCAGGCGTCTCCCGCGCAGCCGTATCATTCGCCCTCAACGATCGTCCCGGCGTTTCGCCTACCACGCGAGCAAGAATAATCGATATCGCAGCCAAGATGGGATGGCGCCCAAATGCGACAGCACGTGCACTTTCTTCCTCACGTTCCAACGCAATTGGCTTGGTCTTGCAACGTCCACGTGTCAATAATTCTTCCGAGCGTTTCTTCTTCGAATTCATTACCGGCATCCAGGACGCTTTAGACAACAGCGGCATTGACCTTCTCCTCCACCTTTCCCACTCAATGGATGAAGAACTCAAGGCATACGAAAATTGGTGGGCTCAAGGACGCGTCGACGGGACGATTGTGGTTGACCCTCGCGATGATGATCCCCGTCCATCAAAACTCAATGAATACGGGCTTCCAACTGTCGTTATTGGGCAAAAGTTTGATGAATGCGGCGCCGTTATTGGTGACGATGTACAAATGGTGCGACTTCTTGCACTTCACTTGGCTGAGCAGGGATGCCGACACATCGCATTCGTCTGCGGCTCTTCATCCTTCACACACATCCAGCAACGCATTGCGACCCTGCATAATTTTGGCCAGGAGCACGGAATCTCAATCACAATCGCGGCAGATAGCGAGTTTTCCGAGGCCTCGGCCCTTCACGCGACACGAGCACTATTAGCTACAACCAACCTCCCTGACGGGATCATCTTTGCTAACGAAATCCTGACCTTGGGCGGCCTGCAGGCAATCACTCACGCGGGACTGAAAACCGGTAAGGATATTAAGGTCTGCTCCTGCGAAGACTCCCCTATGTTAGGAATGTTCTCTCCCGCTGTAACTGCTATATCTCGAAATCCCGCAACGCTTGGGTTTGCGGGTGCACAACTCCTTCTGGAGCAACTACACGGCGAAAGCCCACGCACAGTTTCCGATCAAGAACCCACGCTTATCGCTCGATCTTCAACCGCGTCAACCCAATAAGCTACTCATCCTCTAATTGGAGATGAGTGAAAACACATACATATACCTTTGATGACAATAGGGATTTTAGTAAGCTTTGCCTTATCTAATTAAGGAAGGTATATGCCTCGTCATCGTATTGTCATCATTGGTTCCGGCTTTGCAGGATTGACTGCCGCACGTCGCCTCAAGCATGCAAATGCCGACATCACCATTCTTGCCCGTACATCACACCATCTTTTCCAGCCCCTCCTCTACCAGGTTGCGACTGGAATTCTCTCTGAGGGTGATATCGCGCCAACTACGCGCGAAATCTTACGCAAGCAGAAGAACGTCGAGGTCTTCCAGGCACTCGTCGAAGATATTGACGTCGAAAATAAAATTGTCAAGTGGCGTAACCACAACGAATACGCCGAGACTCCCTATGACACCCTGCTTGTCGCAGCAGGCGCAGGTCAGTCCTACTTCGGCAACGATCACTTCGCAGTCTTTGCACCGGGCATGAAGACCATCGATGATGCGCTCGAGCTTCGAGCACGAATCTTTAGCGCTTTCGAGCAGGCTGAAATTGCCAGCGACCCCGAAGACATCCGACGTCTTCTGACCTTTGTCGTCGTTGGTGCGGGCCCCACTGGTGTTGAGATGGCGGGGCAGATCCGAGAGCTGGCTTCTAAGACACTCAAGGGAGAATTCCGTCGTATCGATCCCACTCAGGCGCGAGTCATTTTGGTCGATGGCGCTTCCTACCCACTGCCGCCTTTCGGCGAGAAGCTTGGCCACAAGACTTGGGCAGAACTGGAAAAGTTGGGCGTTGAGCTCAAGATGGACGCTTTTGTCACCAATGTTGACGCTGAAGGTGTCACCCTGAAGTACAAATCAGGTGAAGAAGAAACCATCGAATGTGTCTGCAAGGTATGGGCAGCAGGCGTTTCAGCCA
>ENA-OWMB01000759-OWMB01000759.1-metagenome-genome-assembly--contig:-NODE-759-length-12256-cov-8.780510_pt1 | contig 12256 bp, 10 predicted proteins | sample MGYA00245353_ERZ651112 | MGnify/ENA primary metagenome ERZ651112 (study PRJEB26857, sample SAMEA4031773) | metagenome | biome: human; feature: oral; material: saliva | place: Philippines | collected 2014...
ACTGCGGTTTGATGGAATAGACAGATATCATAAGTACTTTGTTTTACATGAACATAAGTTTATTGTACATTGTCAAATAAAAGTGCACAACTACAAATGTAGTTATTTATGCTGTAATATCATTCTTTTATTTTCTGAAATTCTTTTGTTGATTGAGTTTTTCTTTATTAGGTCTCGTACTTTCTTGATTTTCTCCCATTGCCCTAAATATATATAGGTGTAAGATTATCCAACGATTCATGAAATATTTTCTCATTATAATATTTCACCCATTCATCGATAGCCTTTTCCTATTCAGAGGGACAGAAATAATGATTTAGCTTAATTGCATTTTTCATCGATCTGTGATATCGTTCTATCTTTCCTTGCGTCTGCGGATGCAAGGGTTTGCGGTGGATATGCCTGATATTATATTCCTTACAGAGATATTGTTTGAGAGAAGAAGCAATATAACATGGTCCATTGTTTGATAACAGACAAGGAGAATTCTTTTTTGTTGTCATAGTGCAAATATACTTTTTATTAATAATTATAACTAAAACCCCAAACTTAATTGGAGGTCAAGTTGTGCACTTTTGTTTGACAATGTACAGTTTTTTACTATATTATCAGAGATCACTATATGCGTTTTTCTTTCTATCTTGTTTCTGCTTTTCTTTTTGTTGCTCTTCTTTCTGAGCTTTTATAGCTTCACGTTGTCGTTTGGCTTCTTCTTGCCTCTCTTGAGCATCTTTTTTGCTTATGTAAGGACTTGTCTTGTCAATATAATCAATAGTCAGAGTCTTCGTCGAGAAATCATTTTCATCTTTAACAAAATATGATGGAGTTGCATACGCATGAACAACAACTCGCGTATTTTTATCTTCAAATGTTAAAGTGTAAGAGCCAAGACCATCTTTTTTTACTCCTTTTTTGAAAGATGGATACTTGTTTTCAAGTTTCTTGGAAAGAGAATCATATTCCTCAAGTCCCACAGGTCCCACAGGTTCTGAATAATTAACCTTGTCGTATTCGTATTTCTCTATAAAACCATATTTGGAAAACCTAATATCGAAAATCTTGCCATCAGAGAGAAAGGAAAAGTTAACATAGTCCCATTCTAAACCAGCAAAGATGAAACCTTCTTCGTCATTAGAGAAGGATATGGCAAATGTTGAATCTTGCATAGATGGATAATACAATTCGTATGTTGCAGATGGATATTTCTTAGCCATCATAGCAAATACGTTTGTTGTATCACATCCAAGCGTTATGCCCCAAATTTTATTTGAGATAGGTGTAGGTTGTTTAACCTCGACTTTTTTTGTTTGTTGGTTGCAAGCTATCAGTGTGCAACCAAACAGTGTAATAAATAAAAAAATTTTCATTTGGTTATTTCTATGTGTATAAACTTTATATGTATTGATTCAATATGTATCGGTGCGATATTTAATTCCCGTCGTACAAGGATAATAACATTTTAGCATTGTCGATAGCCGCTTGCGAGATATTACTTCCGCTGAGCATCTTCGCAATTTCTTCCACACGTTCGTCCATATTGAGGAGCGTCATCGTGCTCGTTGTGCCCTCAGCAGTCTCCTCCTTCAGCACTTTATAATGCTTACTGCCAATCGAAGCGATTTGAGGTAGGTGCGTAATACTGATCACCTGTCGGTTGTTTTGACCCATCTCATACATAATTTGCGCCATCTTTTCAGCCACACTACCGCTCACACCCGTGTCGATCTCATCGAAAATGATAGTAGGAAGCTTCACAGCACCGCTCACAAGAGCCTTTAACGAGAGCATAACACGAGCGATTTCGCCACCCGAAGCCACCAAGCTTACAGGCTGAAGGTCGGTACTTTTGTTAGCACTAAACAAGAAAGTGATTTTGTCGCAACCATCGTTCGAGAGCGGTTTCGCCTCGATGTTCACCTTAAAACGAGCGTTAGGAATACCCAGTGGCACCAACTTCTCGAGCATTTTCTGCTCCACTTCGGCAATAGCCTTTGTGCGTTGTTGAGTGAGCAGAGCCGCTTGTTCGGTGCATTTCTTGAGCAATTCGTTCGCTTTTTGCTCCAGTTCAGCCAATTCCTCATCGGCATTATCAATCATAGAGAGCTGCTTAGAAAGGTCGACTTGAATAGCCAATAGCTCGCTTTCAGATGTTACATGATATTTATGCAGAATGTTGTTGAGCGCATCTAAACGCTCAGTTAGCGAGGCAAGACGTTGAGGATCGTGCTCGATGTCGTCCGCCTTTCTGCCCAATTCTTGCATAATGTCCTTCAATTCGATGTAACAACTCTCCATACGGGCAGAGGTATCGCTCAAGTCGGGATACACATTCACAATGTCTTCCACACGCTTTAGAGCCGCTTTAAGGTTGTTCACCACGCCCGAATCGTCGTTCGACAGGTTCGAATAGGCATCGTATAACGCCCCTTTAATCTCCTCGGCATGGCCCAAAAGATCCACCTCTTGCTCAATACTCTCTAACTCTCCCTCCTTAATCTGCATGTTCTCCAACTCGTTAAGCTGAAATCTCATGAAGTCTTTATTATCGTTATTCTTTTCAATAGCCTCCTTAAACAGAGCCAATTGCTTGTTGGCCTCACGATACTGGTTGTAGGCTTGAGTGTAAAGAGCCAATTGTTTTTGACTTTGAGCGATGATATCTATGATGTTTAATTGGAAATCTTCTTGATTAAGCAGCAAGTTTTGATGTTGCGAATGCACATCGATAAGACACTCACCGATAGCTTTCATGGTGGTTAAAGGCACAGGCATGTCGTTGATAAACGCCCTACTTTTGCCGTTGTTGTTCAGTTCTCGGCGAATGATACACTCGTTTTCGTCGTAATCAATATCGTATTCGTCGAACAAATACTTCATGTCGTAGGCAGAGATGTTGAATGTTGCTTCAACAATACACTTGTCTCTGTTCGCCTTGATGCTTTTAATTTCGGCACGGTTACCTTTTAATAGTCCTACAGCTCCAACGATAATACTCTTTCCTGCGCCCGTTTCTCCAGTGATAACAGAGAATCCTGGGAAGAAATCAATATTGAGTTCGTCTATCAAAGTGAAGTTCTTAATGTATAAATGCTTTAACATCTTTATTGCCGTTTGTTGTTATTTGTTGACTGATAAATATCTTTTTAGATGGAAAAAGGGAGCCATTTTTATTCCTTAATGCGGTCCCAAGTGTTGCTTTGACTGGCATTTATTTTAAAGAAAATGTCGTATATCGTTTCCTTTTCCTTAGGCGTTCCCTTGCCTTGGTAGATGTTTGCCAATTCATCTTTTTTGTAGTCGCTCCATATAATGGGCCATTGGCACAGCGGTTTGTTCTCTTTACACTTCGCCAATTGCTCTTCGATGGTTTGCGAAATGTTCACCCTTCCCCGCTCAGGGTTGGTCACCATCTCGTCGAGTCCTTTCCTATAGTAGTTGTATTGAAACTCTCTAAAGGGTCGCATAGCAGGATCTAAGTATTCATTGATGAGCGCAAAGCGGTTGCGATCGTTGTCGAATGCCTTCCAACCCGTGTAGTTGAGGTTTTGAGCAGCATTGGTTAAGTTCATGCAACGTTGCAAAATATCGTCGCCACCGAGCATCGAAAACGAGTCGAGATTGATGCCAATGATGAGATAAGCATAGTATGCAAAGAGCGTGGTGAGCTGATTTTGGACGTTTTCTTCGTTGAATTCGAGCTGGTCGAACTGTGCAAAGGTAAACTCAAAGTTGTTGTCGTAGTTGTTGTATAACACCGAGTTGTAGCTCGAATTGAATACAGGTCGATTGGCTTGTATCAACGCCTTGCATTTAAAGAGGTTCGAGCTGTTGTCGTATTCTTGCACCGTGATGTTGAACACACATTGAATGCGCTCGTTTTTTCGGAACTGCAAGTCGGTCCATTGCTTGTTGTTTACAAACTGCTCGAGACTTTTTTGCAGGTTGTCGAACACGCTAACGTCCGTTCCTTGTATTTGATTGTGGTTGATAACGATGCGGGCACGAAGTTCTTGGGCGTGCGCTTTGTGAGGCAAAATGATTGCCAAAAGAGCTAAAAGCGATAGTTTGAAAATGTGAAACTTCATGTCGTTAAAGTGCTTATGGTTGATGTTGCCTTGCCAAGTGTAAACGCTTGTGGGCGAGGTGCTTAGCGTTGGCCACGAAAATGCGTTGATATAGAGTGTCTAAAGCAATTCTTTTAGGGTGCAATAGCACTGCTGTTGTGAGCTAAAAGCGCACGAGCTGTTGATCGATGAGAAAGGTTGGCAAGTCTACTTCTTGCGTTGTAGCTGTGCTTCCACCTCGTCGATGATATCTTTTGCCACGAGCGTTTTAGGCTTCTTTTCAAAAGCTTTGTTCTCAGTGGCACTGATAATGTTAATTTGGTTGTCGTCTGTTTGAAAGGTAGTGCCCTCATTTCGCATGCTGTTGAGGACGATAAAGTCGAGATTTTTCTTCTTCAATTTCTCCTTAGCGTGGCACTCTTCGTTGTGAGTTTCGAGCGCAAAGCCCACCAAAAGCTGTTGGTTGGTCTTTTGTTTGCCCAACTCTGCTGCGATGTCTCGAGTCGAAATTAAATCCAACTGCATGTTGCCTTCGCTGTGTTTTATCTTCTCCTTCGCCTCGTTTTGGGGCTTGTAGTCGGCAACGGCAGCGCAAAGAATAGCCACATCGGCCGTTTTAAACGCCTTGTTAGCGGCATGGTACATCTCTTCTCCGCTCTCAACGTCGATGCGTTCGATGCGTTTTGAGGCCGAAAGAGCCACAGGACCTGCCACAAGAGTGACCTTTGCGCCTCGTTTGGCACATTCTTCTGCGAGGGCAAAGCCCATCTTTCCGCTCGAATAGTTGCCGATAAAGCGCACGGGATCGATCTTTTCGAAGGTAGGACCAGCGGTGATCAACACTTCTTTTCCAAAGAGATTCGAGGTGGTTTCGCTGTTAGTGGGGTGGGTGATGAAATAGTTTTCGAGTGCTTCTACAATCGCTTCGGGCTCTTCCATGCGTCCCTTTCCCTCTAAACCGCTCGCCAAAAAGCCACTTGCAGGCTCGATAATAATGTTGCCAAAGCTTTTTATTTTTTGGATATTAGCAGCGGTTGTGGGGTGCTGATACATGTCGAGATCCATTGCAGGAGCCACAAAAACGGGTGCTTTCATCGAGAGATAAGTGGTGATGAGCATGTTATCTGCAATGCCGTTGGCCATCTTTCCGAGTGTAGAGGCGGTGCAAGGAGCAATCAACATGGCGTCTGCCCACAGTCCAAGGTCGACATGTGAGTGCCAAGAACCATCTTTTTGAGAAAAGAATTCGCTAACAACGGGCTTTTGAGTGAGTGCTGAAAGAGTTACAGGGGTGATGAATTCTTTACCCGAAGGGGTGATCACCACTTGCACTTCTGCGCCTTTTTTGATGAGTGTTCGTATGATGAGGCAAGCCTTGTAGGCAGCAATACTGCCCGTTATGCCTAATACTATCTTCTTTCCTTTTAGCATTTTGTTTTGCAAATAATGGTTATTAGAAATGCGATTGCTTTTTATCTCTATTTAATGAAGCAAGAGATGAGGGGCTCATCTCTTGTCACTTATTCTGTATTGGGGCGTTACAAAGACTTTTAAAGCCCATTTGTTGCCCCCTATGATGTTTATTGTTTGCTGTTGAATTCTTTCAAACGAATGCGTGTAAGCACTTCTTTTGTGTTGTTGGTGAAGTCGCTTGAGAGCATCCAACTATAGTAACCAGGGTCTCTGTTGAGCACTTCTGTTACGCTATGTCCCTTGTATTTGCCGAAATTAAAGGTCTCTTGCAAAACGGGTTCGCCATTTTTATCGAGCAAAGGCTTATTGTTTTTGTCGAGAACTTCTTTCCAAACGATGCGTCCAGCGAAGTCAACATTGCGGTTATTCTTCGAGAATTCGGCCAAAGCACCAATGTCATTGGGTAGAATTCTGTCTGGTTCTTGTTGCTGTTCTGCGCTATATCGCTCTATTTGTCCCATCAAAACACGATAGGTTGCCTCTGTATCTTCATCGGCACGGTGTGCCTTAAAGTCGTCTTCCATCTTGCGTCCGCAATAGAATTTGTATGCTGCTGCAAGGTTACGGCGTTCCATCTTGTGGAAAATAACTTGTGCATCGACGAGCTTTGAACGACTAAAATCGTAGCTAAGGCCTGCTCTTGAGAACTCTTCGGCAAGCATTGGGATGTCGAAATGGTTCGAGTTGAAGCCTGCAAAGTCGCAACCTGTGAACTTTTCGTATAGCTTTTGGGCTATTTCTGCAAAGGTTGGAGCATCTTTCACCATATCGTTTGTGATGTGAGTGAGTGCTTCTACCTCTTGAGGAATGGGCTTTTGAGGGTTGATAAAGAGATTCTCTCGCTCTTCTTTTCCATCTGGATGCACCTTGATATACGATATTTGAATGATGCGATCGTTAACAAGATCGAGCCCAGTGGTTTCTAAATCGAAGACGATGAGGGGTCTCTGAAGGTTTAATTTCATAATTAATCGTTTAATAGCATGGGCATTAGAAGCATCAATACATCTGCACTTTCGGGCTGAACTGATGGTAGAATCAAGCCAGCTCTACTGGGATCGGCAAGTTGTATGGTTACTTCGTCGCTCTCAAGACTATTTAATATGTCGGTCATTGATCCGCCTTTGAAACCAATGCTCATGTTGTTTCCTGTGTAATCGCAGTTCACTGCTTCCTTAGCACTTGTTGAAAAGTCGATGTCTTCTGATGATATTTCGAGCTTTCCTGCCTCTAATTTGAAACGAATGAGCTGTGTGCTTTCGCTTGCAAAGGGCAAAACACGACGCAAAGCACCTAGCAATGACAAACGATCGATGGTGAGTTGGTTAGGGTTGCTCTCTGGAATTACAGAGCTATAGTTAGGATAACGACCCTCGATTAGACGACAAGTGAGTGTTCCACCCGCAAAGATTATCTCTGCACTGTTGGTTCCAAACTTGATAACCACGTCGCTGTTGTCTTTTGGAAGCACGTTCTTTAGAAGTGTTGCGGGCTTCTTTGGAAGAATGAAAGCAGCGGGTGTTGCGCCTGTTATGGTGCTAATGACGTTGCGAACCAATTTATGTCCATCGCTTGCAACGATAGATAAGCCTGTAGTTTGTAGGTCGAAGTAGAGTCCATTCATCACAGGACGCATGTCGTCGCTACCAATTGCGAACATAGAACGAGTGATGTTAGCATTCAAGATGTTTGCAGGAATGGTGATAACACTTGTTCCTTCGCTCACACCTTCAGGCTTTGGATAAGCTGTTCCGTCTTGAGCTGTGAAGTTATACTTACCATTTTGATAAGTCACCTCAACGTTGAATGTATTTGTATCAATATCGAACGCAAGTGGTTGTTCAGGCAATTCTTTCACAACATCAAGGGTTGTGCGACTTGGAATGGCAATCACTCCGTTTCCATCGCTTTCTAACAATGGCAAAGTGGTGCGCATAACGTTTTCGTTATCACTACCTGTTATGGTGAGAACGTTGCCTTCTACTTCGAATAAAAACGATTCGAGGATAGGCAAAGTGTTCTTACTTGCAATAACTTTTGCAAGAGTTTGAAGGCTATTATTGAGGGAAGTGCTCGATAATTTGAATTTCATTGCGATATGTTTTTATATGTTGTTTTCTTTAATTTCTATGTTCTACAAAAATACGAAAAACATCTTGAACTTCAAAAAAACGAAGGAAAAGTTTTATATATTGAAACTATTTTCTTAATTTCGCAATTCAATAGTTATTGAAATTAATAAGCATTAAATTTTAAAAAGAATACAGATAAAATGGATTTACAAGGAAAGATTATTGCAGCTCTTGAGCCAAGAAGCGGTACTTCTGCAAGAGGTGAGTGGAAAAGTCAAGACTTTGTGGTAGAAACTCACGACCAATACCCACGCAAAATGGTGTTTAGTGTGTTTGGTGCAGACCGCTTAGAACGTTTTAATATACAAGTTGGACAAGAAGTTACTGTGTCTTTCGACATCGATGCACACGAATATAACGGTCGTTGGTTCAATAATATCAGAGCCTTTGACGTGCGTGTTCTCGATCCAAACTCTGTGGGAGTGATGGGCGCAGGTGCTCCTTATGTAGCGCCAGCACAACCAGCTTCTGCAGCAACTGCATCGGCAGCACCATTCCCTCCAGCACAACCTGCAACACAAGAGGAAAGTAGCGACGACCTTCCTTTCTAAGAAAAGGACTTGGAGTTGTTAACAGCTAAGGGGCAAGATGGGGCAAAGCGGTGCGACATAAGAGTCTTTCTTAACCGCACAATGGTTCCTATTTGAGCCAAATAGCCGTGGAAACAGACAACCGAAAAACATAAACCAACTGCTTATATTTGCTGTGTAGCAAGTGTAAGCGGTTTTCTTTATGCCCTAAAATCACCTCTTTTTATGTCCTTAAGTCATCTATTTTATGGCCTAAAAACATTTTTTTTAACCGAATAGTTTTCTCCTTCTTTTTCAAATCTAAAACCCCTTGAACCCCCTTTGTATACGGGCAGTGCGCAATGTCGCTGCTATTGAAGCGCAAAGTGGGTGAGATAAGGGGGCAATGGCATTGTGATTGCAGACTAAGAACGCTGCTCTTAAGGGCCTTGTAATGTGGAACAGTAGGAGACAAATAGGTGGTGTGCGTTTGTTGTTCAGTGAAAAAGAGATGTTTATGAGCAGTTGTAGTATAAAAAAGGCAGACCAGCTAAAAGCCCGTCTGCCTTTTGTTGATTTAATATGTAAATATATTTATTCTATCCAATGTCGTCATCTTCAGGATCATCGTCATCTATTGGGTATTGATCGGTGATGCCATCACCATCGTTATCCACCCTCGAAAAATTGAAAAGTACAGATTCTTCCAAGCTTATTGCGTGGATCTTGATCTCTGGTTGGTAATATATCTTTTTCATATTTTCGTTATTTAATAAAAATCTTCTTGTTGTTTACAATATAAATTCCAGCAGGCAAAGAATCGATCTCTGTAGCGTTAGAAGCCACTTTTTGACCTTGTAGGTTATAAACGGCATCTTTGATGCGTGCTGTAGACTGATCTTGTTCTAAGCCGTTGATTGCTGTTAGGGTACCTTCTAACTTACCATCGATGGCGAAAGTTAAGAAAGCTCCTGCACTTGGAAGGGTTACATTGGTGGCAATCCAACATCTGAAACCTTTTATTGGCAGAGCCGAAACCGTGTGATGCCATTTACCATCTTTTCCTCCTAATACGTAAGATTGAGCAGGAACGATAGGTTTTGTGTAGTGAATGTTGGTTCCACAGAACTGAATTTTGTTCGATTCGGTGGTTGTTGATTTAGGATCTTCTTTAAAAGTTTCGCTTGGTGTTTGATCCAAAACAACGTTGTTGATTGTGAAATAAGGAGCTTTTACCTTTAAAACAGAGTTATCGCTGAGCGTTTTGCTATATTCTCCCTCGGTAACACTTGCCGAACGGGTAGATTTCATGATGTAAAGTTTGTTGGGTTGGATAACAATTGCTGCATCATTTCTTAGATCTACCGATTCGAAAGCAATTCGAGTGCGAAGTGTTGGGTCTTGTCCTTTCAACTTAGCAAGCTTTGCTTTGTCGCCAAAAGCAGTTTTAAATTGTGCTGCAGTGAGCGCAACAGGAAGTGTGATAGAGTTCCATTGGCCTGGTGTCATGCTTCTTTTCAAGATGAGTGTGTAGGCATTGGTAGCTACAAGTTGTTGTTTGGTGATATAGTCGAGCGATTCTTGTCCTTCGTCTAACACCATATCGTTGTCGCCACAATATTTCATTTGGAAGTTATCAAAGGCTGTCCAGTCGAGTTCTGCAGTTGAATTCTCTACCTGAATACCAATGTTGATCTTGGTGTTGTCGGCAGGAACGTAAACAAGAATAGAGTTGTTGTATGCTCCAGTCTCGAAAAGTTTAGCAGCTTTAACGTATGGACTCTCTGTTGGTACATCTCTTTTGGTGTATATTTTGGTGAGTTCTTCTTTGGTATAGGTAAATTCTTGTCCGAAAGAGTTGAGCTTTGCCGACACGTTAGAGCGTCCATCTGTTGTGTTTTCTACCTTTGCAAAGATGCTTGCAGATAGGTTGCTGTTGCCATTGGCACTGTAGAAACCATCGCAAGACACTCTATACCAACCTTTTTTAAGGGCTGTTACCGCTTGAGTTAGCTTTCCGTTGGCATTGCTATTGTTGCCAAGATTTCGGATAGAACCCAACCAATAGCTTCCATACACACGTTGGTAACCATCGTTGAAGGCAGTTTGTTGACCCATACCTACATAATAAGTATAGCTAGCTCCTTGATTAAAAGAATAAAATTTTTCTGCTTTATAGTTGAAACCTGTAACAGCCCAGTCATCAATTTTGTTGTTACTGCGGTAAAAATCTTGGTCTGAAATTAAGAAAGAGGCGTCGGCAGGAGCCTCGGTTGATGCAAATTGCGCTTTAAAAGCATCTTTCATGTCTTGTAGAGTAATGATCTTCCATAGGCCGTTGGTGTTACTATTGCTTACAGTTTGTGGATAAGTGTAGCTGAAACGATTAGAACCTGTTTGCGATTCAACCACTAAATAACGATTTCCGTCTAAGTATGTTTGTCCATCTAGAGTGATACCAGCTCCGTTGTTGCAATAAATTTTATAGTTATTGTTTCCTACTGCTTCCAAAGTCCATTTTGTTTTGGCGTTTTCTGGTTTTCTATCGCAATAAACACGATCCCAGTTAGACTTGTTGTCAGCAGTTGGATCGGTGGGAGGATCAGGGAAACCTAAGATGTTTCCGTCTGAAGTTGCCAAGCTTCCTTGTAGGGTGTAGGTGCCATCTCCATTGTTGGTGATTTTGCAAGGCATACCCACTTCTTGTGCAGAGATACTCGTTCCCCAGTAAGAACCAATGTTAAGATACTTTTTTGTGCCAACATTATATAGATAAATGGTGTTCATGTCTGCATTACTGTTGTTGATAACAGAAGACACGTCGTTACCTATCCATTGATAATTTTGGTCTTGTCCTTGTGCGTAACTCTTAGAAAATACTCCTAAAAGCAACATGAGTGCCATGACACTCTTTACAATAACGTTACGTTTCATTCTTTCTTTCTTTTATAGTTGTCTAAATCTTTTTCTTCTCTTGTTTTTGTTTTATCATATTTTTGTATGACGTTTAGTTGCTGTTAGTTTGCTCTTTGCAGAATCGTTGTTCTGTGTTTTATTGTTTATCGAAGTAATAATATTATTTCAATCGTTTATAAAAGAGGCTTTAATGGAAGCAACTATCCTGAAATTATTTAGTTGTATGTCTTTTATTTATGTAGAATTATATTATTGAAGTGTTGTTCGTACAGAACTCTCAATAACTTTTTGCAAAGTTAAAGGTGTTTTGTAATATTGGAATTCATTTTTGCGTAAAAAATAATAATATATATTAAAATAAGAAGTTTCGTATAAAAATATTCCTTTTTCATAGTGAATTATGTCGCATAAAATGCGATGTGGGGCAGATTGATAACTCTCTTATACAGAGTTTGTTCTGAGAGAAGGGTTGAAAAGGACTGCTATTGATGCGCAATGTCGTTGAGATAAGGGGGCAATAGCATTGTGATTGCAGACTAAGAATGCTGCTTTTATTTTGCAACCGAAGTGGGCAAGTGTGTGAGGGGCGTGTGAGTGGATTGAAAGAACACGGAAAGGGGGAGGAAAGAGGTGCGGACTAAGTGGAAAAGGAGGATATGGAAACTTTTTAGTTTATTTGAAAGAGATGCGAAATGGACGGGCAAGAGACAGAAAGAAAGGCGGAGGAGAGGAATAAGGGGTGGTGAGAATGCTATGCAAGAGGGCAGGTGGAATGAGTGAACAGACAAAGCGAGCAGATGAAAAAGAAGTGAGGAAGAAGTGAAAAGAATAGATAAAGAAAATAAAAGTGTATTCACATGCGATCTTAACGAGTTCATGAACGACTTGGGTAGGTATGGGTATTTCGAGTGGCGTACGCCTAAGAAAGGTACTAACTTAGACTATGGTAAGTTTAAACTTTATACTAACCTAAGAGCAGTATTAAAAGCTGGTATACCCTATGAGAAAACATTAGGTCTGTATGGACATGGTGAAGACTATGAAGCATTTAAAGTTTTGAAAATGTCTATACCTATGTTTGTATTCAACCACCTGATAACTCACACTAGGTTATCTAAAGAAACCAGATCTGATAGAGTAACTGCTTTAGATCCTAGTAACT
>ENA-OWMB01000760-OWMB01000760.1-metagenome-genome-assembly--contig:-NODE-760-length-12253-cov-6.893015_pt1 | contig 12253 bp, 7 predicted proteins | sample MGYA00245353_ERZ651112 | MGnify/ENA primary metagenome ERZ651112 (study PRJEB26857, sample SAMEA4031773) | metagenome | biome: human; feature: oral; material: saliva | place: Philippines | collected 2014 | study...
TTCTGAACGCGCTCAAGCTCACGATGCAGTGGCAATTCTGGTTCCTGTACAACACAGTGCAGTGCGTGAAGGCGCTGACTCAGGGCAACTTTGCGAACGTCGGAAAGTATATCTTCTACATCATCAATAGCGTGGCGGCGCTCCTGCTGTGGACCCGAAGCGGCACCGCAGCCAAGGGCACCCTGGCGGTGGCGTAAGAGGTGGTTCCCTAGCGCACTAGCTACCGCATATCCACTCAGCGATATGTAGACGCTCAACATTACAGATGGAGGGGCCCTCCGGTGATTCAACCGGAGGGCCCCTCCCCTGCATTTTGCGGGCATATTTGCCGGCGTTATTTACCAGTATGGGTAAGCGGCTAGGTTAGCCCAGCGGAATCGCGCTACCCTTCAGAACCTGACGCTCAGGTGCCGAATCACTACCCACCTTCGCGATGGGAAAAGCAACAAACGCCTGAACGCCCTTCTCACGAAGAATCGCCTTCTCATCCGCCAGCTCGGACACGAAAATGTCAGTGCTCAAAGAACCGCGTTCCATCGCCTTGCCGAGTTCGTCAACCACCCTACGGTAGGGGTGGCTGCGCAGCACGGTTCGCAACCGGGCTGGCGTAACCCTTCCGGAGGATACCGGAAGCACCATGAGCCGCGGGTGCAAAGCATTGTACGGGTAGGCACCGGGGGTCACGCCAATCCGGTGGATCTGGTGAATCACCGGGAAATTCGCAACACCCACCAGCGCACAGAAGGCGAGCGCAGTGTCCGTCGGCTGCGGGACGGTGAAACCGGTTCCGGTTCGGGATTCCGGCTTATTATCCAGCGAGTCGTACAGGGTCTGCCCGGTAATGCCGCGGAGCATCGCGGAAGGTTCCCAGGTTGCCAGATCCGCGCACATCAGGCGCAGGCGGTCCTTAACGAACTCTTGGCCCTTGTTGCGGGTCTTCATCTCCCAGCGAGACGCGCCGTGATCCGGGCGAGGTGCCTTGGCTTCAAAACGCCAGTAGGAAGGTTCGCCCAGGCCGGAGATCCAGAGCAGAGACAGCAGGTCGTCACGTTCCATCAGCGCATCCAGATGAGCCTGTCGGGTCTTCTGGTGAGAAGCCCAGTCGTCCGGGTACTTCTCCGCGTCGATTCCTCGAATACGCGGGGAGAACGGGGAGAAAACAGCAGCTTCCTTACCCGCACCGTAGGACTGGTCGACGTTCACCCAGCTGTCTTCAGCAGCCAGGGAAGAAACGTAGGAGTGCACGCACTCGGCAATTTCTTCTTCTGACACGCCTTCAGCATGCATCTGGGCGCGAGGCTGACCCTCCTGAGACCAACCGACAGTGACGGTTCCGGGGTGCTTCTGCTCGACCATCAGGGACAGCCCATAGAGGGCAAAATGGGTCAATGCCGAGGTGTAGTCACCGGCAATAGTCAACGTTGCCATTAGTGTCCCTCCCGTGAAATCTGGGCGTCTGCTGCGCGTTCAACGGCCTCAAGGTAGGCGGTAGCGTACGGGCCGTAGGTGCGGCTCGTCTGCTCCATGAGGGTGTCCCAGTAACCGACATTGAAGAGTCGGGTCGCCTGTTCCTTGAGCGCTTCGTAGTCCGTTCCCTCGGGCAGGTAGCCTTCCTTGAGCAGGAAGCCTGCGTCATGAGCGAAGGAGAACCGGCCGTGACCGTGACTGCAGCCAATGATGCGCAATACCAGGTCGCGGTGCTCCCCCACCTTTTCGGGCGAGGCCGCAACCATGAGTGCAGACAGTTGCTCGTGACGCCAGCCCCTCGGCAGGGCGCTACGGCTACGGGCGCGGTACGCCTCTGCCACGGAACGGTGACCGCTCTTTGCGAGAGCGTCCGCATCCGGGTCTGCACCTAGCATCTGCTGGAAACGCAGGTCACGTTTGCCCTCGTCGTGGTACCTTGCCGCCAGTTCCAGTGCTTCGGAGAATTCCGGTGCCAGGCCGAGGTTCTCGGCAATCTGGCGGGTACGCTCAGCAACATCGTTCTGGTGGTCGTCCAGAAGAACGGGATCGGTCGGGGCCAGCTCCTGAGCGATATCGGAACCTTCAACAGACTTTTTGTCGTCGGTCACGTCGGCGTACCAGGCGATAACTTCCTGACCGTCCTCAGCCTCGGTAGTAAGTTCAGAAGCAATCCTCGTCTCACTGCCCGAACTTTGGCTGTCGAGCAGCTCCGCTACTTCTTCGGGCGAGAGACCCAGGTATTCCCTGAAGTCTTTCTCACGGTCCGCGCACTTCTCGTACACGTAGAGCTTGATGCCCTTGGGGAAGGGCACAGCCTCCAGCTCGTCCTTCTTAGAAGGCAACTCACGCTGAGTCACGGCAATGCCCTGGTTCGTGAACGGAACACTGCCCGTGTCAAGAAGCAGAACGTCACCGGGAGCCAACGACTGGTTGCTCTCATCGCCATGCTCAGCGTCCTGCCACAGGGAAATTTCACCCTGACGGTAAAGGAACTTACGCGGCTTCACGCCGTGCTCATCCTGGTAGTCCAGAATCTCCTGGAGAATCTTCAGATTCGCGGGGAAGGTTTCCCGGTCGCTCGGTGCGAAGTAGCTGGTCTTGAGAATCTCCATGGCGGCAGAAGTGTTGCTCGGCAGGTTATCGCGCACAATAACACCACCCATTGCGGTTTCTGCATCCAGGGAGTCGTGCAGCCACAGGTCAAGGTCCGGCTCATCGTAGGGATTCTCGTCGGTACGCGAGAATTCCAGCAAATCAGGCCATTCCGGGCGCTGGTAGAGCAGACGCTCCGGGGAGGACTGCACCGGCGGGTTCTTCACCATTGCGGCGGGGTTCACCGACGGGTTCTCAGCACCGTTGAGCGCTTCGAGCCAACCATACGCATTGCTCAGGTCGACCGCTTTGTAGGGCGGCGCGTCCTTCTTTACCGAGTCACCGCTTGCAGGCTCAATAACGACGACCTTGGAATCTGTACGGTGGCCCAGACGGTTAACACGTCCGAAGCGCTGTGCCAAGGAGGAAGCCGGCGCTAGCTCGGTCACCAGGTCAGCAAAGTCAACGTCAATGCCGACTTCGAGAGTCTGGGTGGCCACAACAACCTTCACGGACTTATCGCCTTCGGTAGTGAAGAGCTCGCGGTGCTTGTTCTGTAGCTTTTCCAGATCCGAGGGGCGCATGCGTCCTACGAGAAGCTGAACCTCTTCCTCCTTTTCAAGCACCTTGTTCTTAACTAGCGCTTCCTTGATGGCGATAGCCGTCCGCACATGGTTGACAATACAACCGACAGTGTGGGCTTCCTCTGAGCCTTTGCTCGCCTCACGGTGGGCCAGGAACTCCTTGATAGCGTCCACGGCGGCGTTCACGGTCGCAGCGTTACCGGGCTTGCCATCCCACTTATCGATGGAGCGAAGCACCAGTTCCTTATGCGAGTAGACACGGTCGCGCAGCTTTTCATCATTCGGCTTATCGAGAGCCTCAATGTCAACGCCCATGGTGGTCGATTCGCTGTCCTCAGTGGAGGGGGTGGCGGTGGTCTCAACCACCTGCAGGGTGGGAATACCCAGGTCAGCCTCGCGCTTCTGCAGCTCGGCAATACGCTGAGTGGTGTGCAGCAGCTGGCGGTTCATGTGAGCCTCGTCGAGCACCATGACGGTGTCCATGGCCAGCAGGGCGGTCTCACGCGGGCGGGCAGCCTTGGTGCTGCCATAGCCGCGGAAGAGCGCTCGCGAACCGTACATGTCCGGGGTTGCGGCAATGATTGCGCAGGCCGAAATGTCGGTGACCGGCAGGTTGCGGTTCGAGAGTTCGCCACGGATGCGACCAATCTCGAAGGGGATGCTCCTCTTGTCATCGTTGCGGGTCTGGAAGCTCTGGAGAGCTTCAGCAACCCTACGCAGAATACCGGGCTCGCCGGATTCATCAGCGAGCGCATCCTTCAGATCGCCGAGAATCTTGTCGGCACGGGTTGCCTGGCTGTCGACCAGCGCGCGGCGTCCCACGGTCACACAGAGGCGACGGGGAACGCGCGGCGCGGCGCCAACCGCTGCGAGCGCATTCGCGAAGAGGTGGATATCCACCACGGAGGACTTACCGGAGCCGGTCGGCGCGTTAATACGTTCCGGCCATACGCCGTGCTCGCAAATGTGGTCGAGCACTTCCTCCTGCCAGCTGAAGGGGTAGTTCTTTCGCTCTTCTTCGGGTGCAGTGTTTCGCTCTTCTTCGGGTGCAGGGTTAAGTGCAGCAAAGAACTCACCGAACTCATCACGAGTGATGGAGGGCAGCGCGGTAGTGGGGCTAGTCATGCTCTTCCTCCTTCTTGCGGCGGTCGTATTCTTCGGTGGGCACGTCGAACGGAACCAGCAGACCGCCGCCCATGTGGCGGGACTGGCCGATGGCTACGATGGTCGTGTCCGTTGCCAGGTTGCCGAGGTCTACGACGCCGCGCCACGGCTCTGCGGGCAGAGTGCGGGGCAGCTTGTAGGCGTAAGCTGCGGGGTTCTGGGTTACACGGTGGGCTTCCAGAACCTTGGTCTCAGCCTTTTCCTCAACCTGATCCCTCAAGCTACGAATTCGTTCACGTGAGGTTTCAGTCTCGGGCGCTTCGAAGCTGTCACGCCACACGTAAGCCATGGAAAGCAGGGCGGCGTCTGCGAAGGTCCAGGCCTTCGTCTCGGTCTTCTTCGGGCGGTTGAAAACGCGCGATTCGGGAACGGCCGCGCTGAGGGTACGCCACAGGCGCTTGTACCCGGTCTTGGGAGCATCCCAGAAACCCTGCGCGGGCAGGCGCTTCTGGCGAAGCTTCACGGTGAGTCGCGGGAAGTCCTGAGCGTAGAGGGTTTCTACGCTCCTGAGCGCGATACCGAGTTCTACTGCCTCATCGGTCGGGGCGCTTGCCGGGACCAAGACGAGCAGGACTCCCTGAGACTTCACCTCACGACGCAAATAGTCGGGCAGGTAGCGGGCAGGCAGGTACTGCAGCGCCAGGCTGTTGGCCGGCTTGTGACCCTTGGGGTACCTGCCGGTGATGAGGCTGGGCGCGCCGAATCCTGCGGCAGCTACGAGAGTCTTGTGCAGCAGGGAGCTTGCCTTGACGTACTGTTCGGGCTTCAGCTCTTCACCATCTACTTCGAGGAGCCACAAGTATTCCCAGGGGCTGGTGGAGGTTTCAGCCTCCACAGGCTGGTACTTGATGGATCCCAGGCCTGCGGTGGGTACCGATGAGGGGCGCATCGTGTCACTCGCTGCGGTCTTGTCGCCTGCCTTGGTGGGTACCTTGGCGGGGTACGCTTCTGCGTGGGCACGCATGAGCGCGTCGATTCGACCGGGTACGGGCACGCGGACGGGCATGCCACCTGCTTCGAAGGGGCCCGACTTAGTGTCGATGGTGTGGGTGGGTTCCACGTCTCCGGTGTAGAGGGCGGTGAAGCTGCTGGCTTCTCCGAGGGAGGGTACTTCGCCACAGAGCTGGGTGATGGTTTCCGCAATGTCTGCGGGTACCTTATCGTACTGCCAGCCGATGGTGTCGGATACAGCCCAGCCGTCGGATACGGCGCGACGTTCGGTCTGCCGCCCGTCCTTCTCGGAATATGCCACTTCGCGGTACATGAAGCGGCTCATCTTGTTGCGTGAGCGGTACACGGGGCACATGTCGGGAAGCTGCAACCCGGTCGGGGGGTTCTCCTCAAGCCACTTGAGAGCCTTGAGAGATTCTTCCGAAGGGACAAGCTGCCCGTTTTCGATAATTGCGTGAGGTCCCTGCGCAGCCGCGCTGAGGAGCGCGGCCTGCAAGCGGGCAGGGTCGGGGAAGGCGTCGGGGCTTCCGTCTGCCTTGTGGCCCTGGTATACGCCGAGCGGGAACCTCGCGAGAATTCCGAGGTTCGTCATATTATTCAGCGTCCTCCGCGGTGGCGTTCGCGATGATGGCGGAGTTGCCCTCGACGTTGAAAGTCTGGCCGTCCCACTCAGCCACGCCAACCTTCTTGGCGTTCTCGATAGCCTCGAGGAGAAGCTGGTCGGTGTCTTCAACGGTCAGGCGGGCGAAGGTCTTCTTCTCGCCGAAACGCTGGTCGAGGGTGACAACGGGTGCGGAGGATTCGATCAGGTCACAGTTAGCGCGGATGTAGAGCTCACGTTCCGCACGGGCGATAGCGTTGAGGCCGAGTGCGGCAAGGAGTGCACGGGCGGCAACGTTCTTGGTTTCGTCCTGGCCGAAGCGCAACTGACGCAGAGTGGCGAGGCTCAGTACCCAGGAACGGATGATACGGCGGCATGCGACGGCACCGGTTTCTTCGAGCACGGGCGGGATGCTACCCAGGCCCAGAGTGGATGCGGAGATACGGGCGTCAGCCTTGGCGGTCTTTGCTTCCTTGCGGCGTGCGGCAACGTTCTTGGCGCTCAGTTCAGCTTCCTGGTCATTAACCAGGGACTCCATGTCCTTAGGGGTAAGCTGCACACTAGCAGCGACAGCGTCGACGCGGGCGCCGCCACGGCGTGCCTGTCGGTGTTCAGCGCCGGGTTCCTGGTCTGCAAGGACACCGATGATTTCACCGACGAGGGCACTACGCAGGCGGACCTGGTTGCTCTTGCGAGTGGAGTCCCATGCGCCGAAGAGGAGTGCTGCGGGGGCGGTGTTGAGCAGCGCGCTCATGTCTGCGGGGGTGCAGTTGCGCAGCGCGCGGTACTGCTCGTTTTCGGTAATCGGCTTGTCGTTGACGCGACCGGCACGGAAGTGGCCGTCGAAGATGCGGTGGGACAGTTCCATGTCGCTGTATTCTACGGGGCCATTTTCGGTCTCGTAGGTGACGACGGCGCGGGGAATCTTGACGACTGCTTCGTTGCTGTACTGGCGGCCCTGTTCAATGGCGGCTTCTGCGCGGTTGAGCTCGGACTGCTTGCTGTCGATAAGGACTACCTTCCGCGCATCGCCATCGATGTAGCGGGTTTCGTAGGCGAAGACGGACTTGGAGCCGTCGACGAACTTGGCGGGTGCTACGGATGCGTGGGGGCCTGCGGCGGGTTCGAGTTCGGTGATGGAGGTGATGACGGAGCCGCGGCCGAGCTTGAGGTTATCGAGGAGATCGGCGAGGGTGATGGTGTTCTGGGACTCGTTCTGGGACATGGTTGTCTCCTTATATGTTGGGTGCACGTTTGCTTCGATGCGTTGGACGTGCACGTTTACTTGTATAGCTTTAAGCTACATCGGTTTTCCGAATGGTGCGCGCGTTTTCGTCACGCTGCTAATTCGGTATGCCATTTCCCTCTCCCCCTGTGCTGTCACGTCCCGCGTTTTGGGTAGTGAAGCACAGGGGGCAGAAGGATATGACTCAGCCACACAAGCGGTCAGCATCGGGGTGGAATTAGGATTCTTTTCCGTAGCCCCGGTATACTGAATCAGTCATGTTTTGTTGCCGCAAAACGTGACCGCCGCTTGATGCGGTTTCACGAATTTGAATAAAAGCCGCCCGTTGCGCCTCGCGTAGCGGGCGGCTTTTTACTTCTTGTGAGTAGTCGGAACATATCCTTCACCTCCTAGATCGGGGCTAGAGCCACTTCGGCAGGTCGCTGAAGTAACCTCCGAGCCAGTTGATGCCTCAACTTTAGCATTAAGAGAATCTATCCACAACACCTCGCGCTCCGATATTTTTAATAATCCGTATAAAATTTAGCTCCTCCCTCTAAGACGATGTTAAAGGAAGGAGCATATTGAAAGCTCTTAAACCCATATAGTTCAAGAGAACAGAGTAGTCTCTGGTGCTCTGATATGTTCAAAAATCCACCTCAATGAAGACTCACACCTCAACGGGTGCGAGAGGGCAGGTAAGAATCATATATCTCGAGAATGTCACCACCAGACCCATTCATTATCCCCATCCCTCTTCTGCGTCGCAATCGGTTCTCTTTTCTGCTCATGATTTCACCATAGCGCTGTTACAGATTACGCGCATCCGATTTGGTCATTTCAGACTCAGCTAGCTGGCAAGAGGAATCTGCAGTAGGTACCGCATCTAGTGTGTCTTCCTGTTTTAAAGAGAATAGCCCCGTTCTAGAAATCAGAGCGGTTTCCAGAGCGGGGCTACGTAACCCGCGTGTAGCTTCCCGATTCGCGTTCAGAACCACAACGAAGATTCCCGCCTGAAGGCGGGGAAATCACTACCCGTGGCTATTCATCAACCACTCCCTGCCACCTCAATGAAAGTCCCCACCCGAAGGCGGGGAAATCCGTCCGCAGGGAAGAAGGCGCTTCGAATCATGGTGCCTCAATGAAAGTCCCCGCCTGAAGGCGGGGAAATCGCCGCCGGAGCCTCTGTAGCCCTCATGCTCGGTGCGGCCTCAATGAAAGCCCCCGCCCGAAGACGGGGAAATTGGTTGAGCCGCCACAGTGCAAAGTCGGTGCAATTGACGCCTCAATGAAAGTCCCCACACGAAGGCGGGGAAATATCGGAGAATACGGACACGTTGCCTGGGTAGAAGAAGCCTCAATGAAAGTCCCCGCCCGAAGGCAGGGAAATGGCGCCTGCGATGTAGTGGTAGGCCTCCATGTCGCCACCTCAATGAAAGTCCCCACCCGAAGGCGGGGGAAATTCCGTCTTGCCGGATAACTGCGGTGGGGCCTGCGTTACCTCAATGAAAGTCCCCGCCCGAAGACGGGGAAATGGGCAGGTGTACTTGGGGCTGACCGGCCCCGTCGATACCTCAATGAAAGTCCCCGCCCGAAAGCGGGGAAATGATCTACAGCGCCCAGGTTGATGTAATCCTCACCGCCTCAATGAAAGTCTCCACCTGCAGGTGGAGAAATCTCGCGGAGGCAGACGAAAGCCTCCAAAGGTCATTATCCTCACCTCTACTACCAGTCCGCAATCGAACTCGTCATTCCCCGCTCCCCTGCCGCGCGTTGCTAGAGAATGAGCGCATCCGATTCGGTCACCTCACGCGCCCGGCCAATATAGCTGAAGGTCGGCTCGTCAAGGCGGGCCAGCAGCCCCAGGTCGCAGAAGAGCACCGAATCCTCGTCCGGATCGATGAGTTCCTGAACTTCGTCTTTGATGCATCGCACCTTGGCGGGGGCCGCATCCACAATGAAGACGCTGTACTGAATACGGTCCCCATAACTGAGAATGAGCTTGGCCAGTTTGGTGCGCCGCCGGTCGCTGGGCACGTCGTAGGCGATGAGTGTTCGTCGGGCGTCGTCACGCATTATCGTACGGTCACCCCCGTGTACTCGCGGGTGGTTCCGTTGATAACGCCCAGGAGCATGCGGGCCTGCACCTCAATAGCGCGGCGCCACGTCACCGAGTACCCGTAGGTGGGGTGGGTAATCTCCGTGGCCATACGCTTCTCGAAAGTGGCAGATTTTCTGAAGGGCGAGCTACACCCTGTGGGCGAGGGTGACAGATGCGTTGCGGCGTACGGGTGTTGCCTTGCCTCAATGAAAGTCCCTACAAAGCTGCAGGGAAAGTTGAGGTGTTTCCCGCACAAGCCGGGATGAGCCCGCCTCAATGAAGGTCCCAACCGAAAGGTAGGGAAATCGCTGAGTTGAGAATCTTTCATTATTCGCCTTGGCCTCAATGAAAGCCCCTACGAATAGGTAGGGAAATCCCGATACGATGGGATCCCAGTGCAGACCCCCGATACCTCGATGAAAGTCTCCGGCTAGAAAGCAGAGAAATGACGGCCGGTGAGATTGGTCAGTTTGTGCGTACCGCGGCTCAATGAAAGTCCCTCCCGCAGGAGAGAACAGCTCAGAATATGCACCTGACTTACTGAGTGCATGAGTCCTCAACGAAAGTTTCCGTTAGAAACAGAGAAATGCCAAGCAACAGCCGCTTCCCTGACGGGTGACCGCAGGGCGCCTTAATGAAAGTCCCTACAAAGCTGCAGGGAAAGTTGAGGTGTTTCCCGCACAAGCCGGGATGAGCCGCCCTCGATGAAAGTCCCTACAAAAAAGAAGGGAATCGGAGTGCCTAGACTGAGGACTTGAAAGAGCCTTCTGGGCCTCAAAGAAAGCCCCTCCGAAAAGGAAGGAAAATGAACCAGACGTAGCCGTTGTTAGCGACATAGCCGTCGCCTCAATGAAAGCCCTTCCAAAAAGGAAGGGAAATGACGTTTTTAAGCGCGGCGGCATCCTGCCTCAGTCACCTCAATAAAAGCCCTTCCCAGAAGGAAGGGAAATCGTCGGTTCGGGCTCCGGGGTCTGCAGCGCACTCGATCCCTCAATGAAAGCCCTTCCGGAAAGGAAGGGAAAACGGCTTCGCCCAGACCCTTGGATTCCCAACCAGGGCCTCGATGAAAGCCCTTCCGAAAAAGAAGGGAAACGGGTTATCGTGCTCATCCAAAAGCTCGATATGGTCCGGGCCTCAATGAAAGCCCTTCCGAAAAAGAAGGGAAACTATGCACTTTTGAATGTACCGCGGATTTTCTCCGCGGCCTCAATGAAAGCCCCTCCAAAAAGGAAGGGAAATCCCGCTGGATAAGACGCAGCGACAGGTTATCTCCGTCGCCTCAATGAAAGCCCTTCCCAAAAGGAAGGGAATTTTCGCGGGTCACCGGGATTTCATCGGCTGAACCCTCGCCTCAATGAAAGCCCCTCCGAACAGGAAGGGAAATGCCGTCTCCGCCCTTCAGTTCTTCAAAAGCGAAACCGCCCCAATGAAAGCCCCTCCAAAGAGGAAGGGAAATACGATGTGCTGCGCTCTGCTGACCGTGAGCTAGGCGACTAGCCTCAATGAAAGTCTACACCTCAAGATGCAGAGCAAACGGTCCCGCGGTCATCCGGGGGATATTGATCTATCTTGTTGAAAGCCCCTCCGAAAAAGAAGGGAAATAGGCTCGATGGGCTGGCACAGAACACCCTTCGTAAGCCTCAATGAAAGTCCCTACGAAAAAGCAGGGAAATAATCACCAGTAAGCTCGACGCGGCAGTATTCGCTGAGCCTCAATGAAAGCCTTCCCGAAAAGGAAGGGAAATTCCAGAGCAACCATAGTGAACCGCAAACCCAACCTCTGGCCTCAATGAAAGCCCCTCCAAAAAGGAAGGGAAATAAACGCGCGAATCCAGATAATGCCGTCGTTATCGGTCCCTCAATGAAAGCCCTCCCGAAAAGGAAGGGAAATTTACCGGGCGGCTCGGCCGTCTTGTCCTGCCACAGCTGGCCTCAATGAAAGCCCCTCCAAATAGGAAGGGAAATCCCCCATTCAGGAGAAAAACCCATATAGGAAATATATACCTCAATGAAAGTCCCTACGAAAAAGCAGGGAAATGCGCATTGCCTGGTATGCCTCGCTGCCAGAGTCCGCGCCTCAATGAAAGCCCCTACGAAAAAGCAGGGAAATAACGTGGACGGTGAATCATTCGAGACAACGCGGGTGCCTCAATGAAAGTCTACACCTCGAGGTGCAGAACAAACAGTCCCGCGGTCATACGAGGGGATATTGATTTGTCTTATTGAAAGCCCCTACGAAAATGTAGGGACATTACGGTCAGGCAAGTGCAGCTCATCAATTTTCGCCGCGCCTCAATGAAAGCCCTTCCCAGAAGGAAGGGAAATCAGCCTTATCGGTCTGGGTGCTGATTTGGCCTCGCTGCCTCAATGAAAGCCCTTCCCAGAAGGAAGGGAAATTCCCACGGGGAACCGCATTGTGAGCACGTTTCTGTCTTGCCTCAATGAAAGCCCTTCCGAAAAGGAAGGGAAATCCCCGACTCGATCCTTGATGGTGAGCTCTCCGACCTGCCGCCTCAATGAAAGCCCCTCCGAAAAGGAAGGGAAATAGCTACCCGAAAATAGCCCGCAACCATGCGGCAGAAACGGGTGCTTCGCGAGAACCTCGCGGAGGCTACACGCAAAATTATACACTCCAACCACATCTACCCCCGCATAACTCCCTGGCAAGGGAAGAAACCATGCGAGCGACACGCCATGTTCCCGTCACGTACCAGGTTCTCGCTCACACAAAGACCCCCGCCGGGTGCTTCCTAAGCGACCCGGCGAGGGTCCTCACGCATGAGAGGGGTTGGCGCGGTTCAGGTAAACCAGACTAACCAAGCTAACCATGCAAATCGGGCGAGCTTCGAGTCTCACGGGACTAGAAAGAACAGCGCATCAAAACCCGAGCCGGCCAAAGCTCGGCCCCGGCGAACAGCGGAACTAGCGCTCCGCCTCCTCACCCAGCATGCCCTCACGAGCCAACGCGGTCAAACGAGACACCGCACGGAAATACTTCTTCTGATAACCACCAGCCAGCATCTCCTCAGTAAACACCTTGTCAAAAGGCACACCCGAAGAAACAATCG
>ENA-OWMB01000771-OWMB01000771.1-metagenome-genome-assembly--contig:-NODE-771-length-12210-cov-10.677993_pt1 | contig 12210 bp, 9 predicted proteins | sample MGYA00245353_ERZ651112 | MGnify/ENA primary metagenome ERZ651112 (study PRJEB26857, sample SAMEA4031773) | metagenome | biome: human; feature: oral; material: saliva | place: Philippines | collected 2014...
AGGACCAGGTCAGCCGTCAGAAGATGATGGAAGAGACCCAGGCCCTCCAGCGCAAACATAAGGTCTCGCCCTTTGCCTCCTGCCTGCCGATGCTCGTTCAGATGCCCGTCCTGTTCGGCATGTACCGCGCGATCATCGCCGTCTCCTCCATCTCCGCCGGCACCTACACGTACCGAAGCGAGGCTGCTGACCACCTCGGCCCGCTCACCGAGTCCGTGTCCACCGAGATTGTGAACTCGACCGTCTTCGGTGTTCCGCTGTCGCGTACCCTGCGCGAATCCACAGGGGATCCGCTCATCGTCGGCGTCTTCGTCACCGCGATTATCCTCATGGTGGCCCTGCAATTCTTCTCGATGCGCCTGTCCTTCCAGCGCAACATGCCCGACCTGGGTAACAACCCGATAGCTCAGTCGCAGCGCTCCATGATGTACGTGATGCCGCTGATGTTCATCTTCTCCGGTGTCTTCTTCCAGATGGGCGTCGTCATCTACACGGTGACCGCCTCCTTCTGGGCCCTCGGCCAGTCGTTCTGGACCGTCAAGGTCATGCCGACCCCCGGCTCCCCGGCCTACGCCGACCTGCTCTCCTCGCGTGAGTCCGCTTACCAGGAGTGGGCTAAGCCATTCTTCCAGAACTATGACCGTGAGCGTGCTGCCCTGGGCACCGAGTCCACCGACCCGCGCGTCGACGAACTCAACGAGCGCACGCTCGTCGCGGTGCGCTCTAAGGCTAAGAAACAGCACGTCGCCTCCGACTTCCCGGCCTCCATGACCACCGGCGAAATCATCACCGTCTACCGCAACCTCGCCTCCCAGAAGTGGACGACCCTGCCCGATGAGCAGTGGATGCACGGCCTGACCCTTGCCGTCGAAAAGCGCCTTGCTAAGCAGGAAGCCTCCGCCCAGCGTGCCGAGCTCCAGAAGCAGGTTCGCGAACGCCGCACTCTCGAGCGCGAGGCCGCCAAGGCCTCGTCCGAGTCGACCCCTGCCCAGGACACGAAGGACAGCACAAACAGCTCCCTGAGCGCCGAGGAGATTGAGCGCCGCCGCGTTGAGCGCCGCAAGGCCCGCCGCCGCTCCGGCAAGAAGCACTGATCGACAATTCACGGTCCCGGAACCCGAGCGGGTACCCTGGATCTCAGCAAGACCCCATTTCCCATCATGGAGGACCCGTCATGAGTGATGACAACGCAGGCAAGCTCACCCGCCTCGAAGAAGAAGGCGAACTCGCCGCCGACTACCTGGAAGAACTGCTCGACATCGCTGACCTTGACGGCGACATCGAGATCGACGTCGAGAACGGTCGCGCATCCGTCGAGATCGTCGCCGACGATCCCGAGGCTCTCGAGCGCCTCGTCGGCGAGGATGGCGAGGTCCTGGACGCGCTCCAGGAACTGACCCGCCTGGCCGTCCAGACCGAGACCGGCGAGCGCTCTCGCCTCATGCTCGACATTGCCGGCTTCCGCGCCGAGCGCAAGGAAGAGCTGCGGGACATCACGCGCGAGGCTATCGCCCGCGTGCGCTCCACCGGTGAGGCCGTCAAGCTCGACGCCATGAACCCCTTCGAGCGCAAGGTCTGCCATGACGTCGTCGCCGAGGAGGGCCTGACCTCCGAGTCCGAGGGCGTCGAACCCCACCGCCGTGTCGTCATCCTGCCCGAGGTTTCCGACGGTGAGTGAGAACCCGAACGGGACGGGAAGGGGTCGCCAGGTGGGCGACCCCTTCGTCCCAGAAGAACCCACGCAGGCAGTCCGTGACTTCTTCGGCCCCGCCTTTTCCGACGTCGCGGAATACGCGCGTATGCTCGAGGAGGAGGGCGAGCTGCGCGGCCTGCTCGGTCCGCGCGACATGGAACGCATCTGGTCGCGTCACATCGTCAACTCCGCCGCCGTCCTCGACTTCATGCCTCGCAAGGAGGGGCGCGAGGTTCTGGACGTTGGCTCCGGCTCCGGTTTGCCTGGCATTGTGATCGCCGCGTGTCGGCCTGACCTGCACATTCACCTCGCGGAGCCCATGGAGCGCCGCGTGGAGTGGCTTGAAGAGGTCGTCGAGGGCCTGGGCCTGGATAACGTGACCGTGCATCAGGCGCGTGCCGAGGAGCTGCGAGGCAAGGGCAAGGCCGACGTGGTCACTGCTCGCGCCGTGGCGAACATGAGCAAGCTCGTGCGCATGACGTCCAAGCTTATCGCGCCGGGTGGTTCGCTCGTAGCGCTCAAGGGGCGCCGCGCTCCAATTGAGGTGGACGAGGCCTCGGCTGAGCTACACCGTCACCACCTGCGTGCCGAGATACACGAGGTTCCCTCGATCATGGAGGAAGAGTCGACGTACGTGGTGGTCTGCATCCGTATCAAGTAGGTTTTGCTGAAAGTGATGGCCGCCACATTGTAATATGGTGGCCATCACTTTATTGTGAGTGAGCCTTTCTTCTGCATGTTTTTGTGGTGCCGTTGTATCTTTCGATGCTTGTGTGATCGGCTCACGCGGCCAGGAGAATCGATCCTACAGAACATTTTTTCGGTGTTTGATGCAATGTGTCGTGATTCCTGTGTGCATTCATGCATCGCGGGCTTTCGATGCTGTTACTGTTGGCGGTGGCCCGTAGACTAGAGGCAGTAGCTAGGAAGGTGTCACGTGACAACAGAAAACACCCCTCTGTCCTCTCAGATCGAACGCAACATCGCCGATTTGCGCATGCTCGCAAACGCCGAGTATCGCAAGCCGGCGTCCACGCGCATCATTGCAATCGCCAACCAGAAGGGCGGCGTCGGTAAGACGACCTCGGCCGTCAACCTGGCCGCTGGCCTGGCAATGGGCGGCTTGTCGGTGCTTGTTATCGATGCGGACGCGCAGGGCAACGCATCCAGCGCGCTTGGCGTCGCGCACCCCGTGGGCACACCATCGACGTATGACGTGATGATCGGGGGAGCGGAGCTGGAGGATGTTCTTCAGCCGTGTCCCGATGTCGAGGGCATCCTCGTGTGCCCGGCGACAATCGACCTGTCGGGTGCCGAGATTGAACTGGTTGACGTGCCCGGGCGTGAGAGTCGCCTGAAGGCTGCGCTCAGCCGGTACGTGGCGGCGCATCATGAGATTGACATTATCCTCATTGATTGCCCGCCCTCGCTCGGCCTCGTGACGCTGAATGTCATGGTGGCTGCCGACGAGGTTCTAATCCCCATTCAGGCCGAGTACTATGCCCTCGAGGGCCTGAGCCAGCTCTGGAATACGGTCGAGCGCGTCGGTGCGAGCATGAATCCCGGCCTGCGCGTGTCGGGAATGCTCCTCACCATGTCCGACAAGCGCACCCGCCTGTCCGAGGAGGTCGAATCTGAGGTGCGTGCGCACTTCCCGCATCACACGTTCGAGACGGTGATTCCCCGCAGCGTTCGCATTTCCGAAGCTCCCAGCTACGCGCAGACCGCCATTACGTACGATCCGCGCAACGTCGGTGCTATCGCATACCGAAAGGCCGCCCTCGAGCTGTGCGATCGGCTTGCCGCCGCACTGTAAAACAGTGTTTCACGTGAAACATTGGCCCGCAGCCTGGATTCTCCGCAGTTTGGAACGTAGTCATCGCAATTCGTGACCATAAGTTCAACAAAGTGATCAAAGCCGCTCATCACCTGAGCGCAATGCATTGTTTCACGTGAAACAATAGACGCACGCAATTGAAGGAGTTATGCAATGGCGGATGCAACACCGAAGACTGAGGGCCACAAGGGTGCTCGCAAGCACACCGGCCTCGGTCGCGGTCTTGGCGCTCTCATCCCTCAAGCAGGTGAGCAGAAGCCACCGACACCCCCCGCCCCTCCTGCACGTCCACTCGACGTCTTCTTCCCCGAAGGCCCTGCCGCCAGCGGTAGGGGAGGATCCGCAAAGGATCTCCTCCAGCCTAAGCGTGCCACGGCCTCGTCGAACAAGAAGCGCCACGCAATGCCTACCCTGGACATTGGCGCGGCACGCCGCACGGTGAATGCATCTAATCCTCTTGGCTCCGGGATCAATGGCTCAGCCCCCGACCAGAGTGGTTCTACCCCGCGTGTTGTGCCCGTCGAAACCGTCGCTCAGTCTGTTCCAGATGTTTCACGTGAAACATCTGAGGAGAATGAGCTTCTACCCGTACCCGGGGCGTCCTTCGCCGAAATTGCTATCGATCAGATCGTCCCCAATGCGAAGCAGCCTCGTGAGGTCTTCGACGAGGATGACCTGAAGGAACTGTCCGCCTCCATTAAGGAGGTCGGCGTTCTCCAGCCCGTCGTCGTTCGCAACATTCCCGCCACCGGTCGTTCCGAGAAGCTCCAGGAGTACCTCGCCGACAAGCCCGACGCGCGTTACGAACTGATCATGGGCGAGCGCCGCCTGCGCGCCTCCGAGCTCGCCGGCGAGACCACGATTCCAGCGATCATCCGAGAGACCGACGATGGGGATCTACTCCGCGACGCGCTCCTCGAGAACCTCCACCGGGCCCAGCTCAACCCGCTGGAAGAAGCGAGCGCATACCAGCAGCTCATGGCCGATTTCGGTGCGACTCAGGAAGAGCTCGCCAAGCGAATCGCCCGCTCGCGCCCGCAGATCGCCAACACCCTGCGCCTACTCAAGCTCCCCCCGACCGTCCAGAAGAAGGTGGCCGCACAGGTCATCACCGCGGGCCACGCCCGCGCCCTGCTGTCCCTCGACACAGCAGAAGACATGGAACGACTCTCGGAGCGTATCGTCGCGGAAGGCCTCTCAGTGCGCACCACTGAAGAGATCGTCCGAGTCGGCAAGGCCAAGGCCACCCCACGCCCGCGCGCCCACAAGCAACAACCCCTGTCTGCACTGGGAGAGAGCGTCGTGACGGCCCTGTCCGATGCCTACGACACGCGCGTCTCCATCACGGAAGGCCAAAAGAAGGGTCGAATCGTCATCGAATTCGCAGGAGCAGACGACCTCCAGCGAATCGCAGACCTTATTCTCCACTGAGTCACCTTCGTACACGTCTCAGCAGATCAGCCGAAGTATGTTTCCAATCATACATTTTCCGGCCTAATCTGTGGCTCAAACTACGCTTAAACTACTCTTAAGGATCCGACGTCGGATTTTCGCAGTACTAGAAGGAGCGAAAGGCATGCACGCCCCAGGCAGTTCGCGCACCGTGCTTTTCGATGTCGGGGGAGTCCTCGTTGACTCTCACCCCGATCCCGCCGTCATCGCCCGCATGTTCGGAGACGAATCGCGAGGCCTCACAACACTCGTCGACCAAGCAATGTGGACACACCGCGGCGACTACGACGCCGGTCTGTCCGACCGCGACTTTTGGGACCGCATCGCCGGCGACTGCGGACAGGACGAACCACCCGCAGAACTACTCAAAGCCCTCGTGGAACTCGATTCCTCGCGTATGGCCGACGCAAACGAATCCACCCTCAGCCTCGTCCGCCTCCTGCGACACCAAGGCGTACGCGTCGGTATCCTCTCCAACGCCCCGTACCCCATCGCAAAAGCAATCCGCCGCTCCGAATGGGGGAGCCTCTTCGACTTCTTCGCCTTCTCCTGCGACTACGGCATCTGCAAGCCCTCCCGCGGTATCTACCGCGATGTACTCCACCGCCTCGGAACTTCCGTCGAAGACGTCGCCTTCATCGACGACCGTCGCGAAAATGTTCGTGCCGCTGAACTGATGGGCGTCAAAGGCATTTTGTGGACAGGACCCGAACAGGCCGAGGCACGCCTCAAGGAACTCGGCTTCCTGTTCTGAGGCACGCGTTCACATTTTGTTGCGCGTGACGAGTGAATTTGTGGTGCTCATCCATGCTTGGGGTACCTTCTGGCCCAGCCACCTGTGCGAGTTTCGGCCGCCGCGGGGCCTGCCCGCCCGCTCGCCGTCCGCGCCACGATCCTTCGGCTCGGCGCGTCGTCTCGAAGCCCGGCCAGGCCCCGCAGGCCCCGCGGCGGCCTCCGCTTGGACGGTCGATCTCAAGCCCGGCCAGGCCCCGCTGCAGCCCCCAGGCACCGTAGGCGCCGCAGCGTTCCCCACGTAGACGGTTGAGATACCGACCGATGAAGTAGGATCCAATGCGCTTCGTTCTCGGAGACACGAAGGGCCCGGGAGGACTGCTGTCCTCCCGGGCCCGGTGCGTCCCACAGGGGAGCAGTGTCGCTACTCGCCCTCGACGGGGGCGTCAGCGGAGTGTTCTGACTCCTCCGACGAATCGGCCGACTCAGCAGCATCATCCGCGGACCCATCAGCCACGCGACCACCCGCCACGAAATCAACGATGTCGGCGCACAGCTGCGCGAACGACGAATCCTCAAGCGCATCCGCCGCCTGGGGGAGAAGCGACGTATCCGTCATACCGGGCGCAACATTGGCGTCAATAAACCAGCACGTCCCATCCTCATCCACCACGAAATCCATGCGCGACAAGTCCCGCAGACCCAGCGTCGTGTGCGCCTCAACAGCCGCGGCCTGCATGTCAGCCAAGGCCTCGGGAGAGAAACGCGCCGGCACAAAATACTCCGACTCATCCGTCGTATACCGCGCATCGTAATCGTAACGGCCATCATCCGTCGCAATCTCAACCGGGGGCAGAGCTACCGGCCCACCCTCCAGATCCACGACCGACACGGCCACATCGCGGCCCTCGATACGCTGCTCAACCATCAGACGCTGGCCGTACGCAAACGCATCCACCATCGAACGACGCAACTGCTTCGCATCATGCGCCGTCGAAATACCCAGTGCCGAACCGCCATCCGTCGGCTTAATGACAACTGGGAACGACACCGACCCCTCCAGGGCCGACAGCACATTTGATGCACCCAGCTGGCGGAAAATTGCCTGCGGCAGCGTCACCCAACCCGGCGTCGCCAGCCCCGCAGAACCCAGCAGAGCCTTCGCCGTCGGCTTATTCGACGCCAACATCGACTGCACCGACGACGAACCCACAAAGGGGATCCCCACCGATTCCAGGAACGACTGCAACGAGCCATCCTCGCCAATCGACCCATGCACGAGAGGCCAAATCACGTCAGGAGCGAACGACTCGATCGCCCCCGCCAGCGACGCATCCACATCTGAAATGACAACCTCGTAGCCGGCCTGCGCCAGAATATTCGCGACGCGACGACCCGAACGCACCGACACATCACGCTCATGCGTCAACCCGCCCGAAATAATCAGAACCTTCGTAGCCATAGTGTTGTTACTCCTTCGCAACCTTAACGAGCCGACCCAGCCCCGGCCTCGTCCGTTGAAGCCGTGCCGAACATGTCAACCATTTCCTTCTCAGCGTTGACGACCGTCGAGAGGCGGCGCACGCCCTCGCGGATTCTTTCCGGGGTGGGGTAACAGAACGACAAGCGCATGTGATTCGATCCCTGCCCGTCGTAGAAGAACGCCGTACCCGACACGTAAGCGACCTGGGTACGCACCGCGCGCGGCAGCATCGCCTTCGCATCCAAACCCTCAGGCAGCGTCACCCACGTGTAGAAGCCACCGTCCGGCACCGTCCACGAGCACGACGGCATGAACTCCTCAAGCGCCGTCAGCATCGCGTGAGCACGCTCCGCGTACATCGAGCGGAAGGTCTTCACCTGCCCATACCAGTCGTAGCTGCCCAAATAATCCGCGATCGCCATCTGACCCACCATCGACGGGCACAGGATCGCCGACTCGAGCGCCAGGACCAGCTTCGCGCGGATCGCATGCGGCGCGTACGCCCAGCCGATGCGGAAGCCCGGCGCGAACATCTTCGAGAACGAACCCAGGTACACGACCCCCTCCGGGCTGTACGAGGCGATGGCCGGCAGGGGATCACTGCGGAAGCCGAGCAGGCCATACGGGTTGTCTTCGACAATGAGGACGTGCTCACGCAGGCAGATCTCCGCGATGATCGGGCGGCGCTCCGCCGACAGCGTCACGCCCGCCGGGTTGTGGTAGTTCGGGATGATGTAGATGAACTTGATCGTCCGACCCGACGCCCGCACGTTGCGGATTGTCTCAGCCAAGGCCTCGGGAATGATGCCGTGCTCATCCATCGGCACGTGCACGACGTCCGCCTGGCGCGCGCGGAACACGCCGAGCGCACCCACGTACGAGGGGGCCTCGGCGAGGATGACGTCGCCCGGGTTCACGAAGAGTTCGGTGACGAGGTCGAGTGCCTGCTGGCTGCCCGTCGTTACCACGACGTCATCCGGGTCGGCACCGACGATACCGTCGTAGCTCATGACCTCCGTGATGTGTTCGCGCAGGACCTCCCAGCCCTGGCCGTTGCCGTACTGCATGGCCTGCGCGCCGTGGTTGCGGATCAGCTTTTCCGCGGACGCCGCGAGCTTATCGAGGGGGAGATCCTTCAGGTTCGGCATGCCGCCCGCGAGGGAAACGACCTCGGGGCGGGAGACGACCGAGAAGAGGGCGCGGATCTCGGATGCGCGCAGGTTCAGGGCTTGGTCCGCGTAGACGTCGTACCAGGGGTCGAGGCGGTTGCCCTGCGTGCGCGACGAGCCGGACGAGGCCGGGGTCGCTCCGTGTGTTGAAGGCTGAGTCAATGGGTGCCATCCTTTGCGTGGAGTCGCGTTATGCGTATAGGTAAAGTGTGCCACTTTCCTGGCCGCACGGGGCGACGAGGCCCGGGTGGCGGTCACATGTTTCACGTGAAACATTGTCGGTGGCGCGGCCGGTGTTCCGGGTGCCGCGTGGGTCTGGCCGGGGGCGTGGGTGGTCCGGGCACTGGTGCTGGTCACGTGGATACGATTGGGTATCGGCCTGGGGAGTTGCACGTGGGGGAGGCAAGGGCGGTACCAGCGCCAAGATTGGTACTTATACGGTTGATGGGGTCAAGGTTGAGCAAGGGTCGGCTGCCTACGTGGGGGATCGCCTGGCCACGGACGTGGATTTTCACCAGAAGATGCGTGAGAACCCGGCGTTGTGGGAAGCCATTAAGGACGGGCGCGTCACGGTGCATTCCGACATCGCGATCGCCCGCAGCGGGAACGCAGGGAAAATAGACTTTAAGACCGTGCCGATTGAGCTGGACCCAGCACACATCACCCGCGTCGGCCGGGCCATCAAGGGCCACTAAAGGAGCATCATGTCGTTCGAGTTCACTGTGTTGTCTGATGATCGTTTCATTGAGATTCTAGAGGCGTGGGTGGACTCACCCTGGCCCAAAACAGCCGAAGACGGCTACGCCCTACGCGACCGCTTCGGATGGACACAGAAGGAAGGGAAGCCCAACGTCTTTACTTCTGACGTTCACCCAATAGGGTTTCCTTGTTACTTCACCAAAGGGAGTGGCTCGATTGGAACGTTCAGTTTTTTGATCACTGATATTGCGCCTGAGGAGGCTTGGGAGTACTCGTTGGAGCCAGCGAAGGAGATTTATCGCCATTTCTGCGACATCCTGATGAGTCGGTATGGGAAGGCGAAGCAGCGTAGCAGTAAGAAGGAGTGTTATCGTTCGACGTTTGTTACTCCGCAGGGGGTGGGCGTGAAGGTGGGTGGTAATGATGCTCTGGTCAGTTGCATTGTTGAGTCTCCTGAGGAGATGTTTATTGAGAGCGAGTACCAGCGTCTTGTTGCCAAGGGGTACATCTCAGAGGACGAGTAGCCGCGGCTAGCCGTGGCTGGTCTCAACCGGGGGCGCGAACGCGGATTGTTTCACGTGAAACAATCCTGGGTCTCCGGCTCAGTGCAGACGCGGATAGGGCTAGGAAGTGGCCGACGTGTCGATAGGTGAACTAGCTGCTGACGGTGACGAAGTCGAAGGAGAGTGAGCGGATCCGCCCGATGGACTTGCCGGTCATGGGGGAGTGGGGAAATCGTCAGGAAAGGTCTGTCCGTAGCTTTCGGGAGCGTCGTCGTGAGTGGATACAAAAAGTCCGCAGCCCAAGGGGTCTGCGGACTTGCGTGAAATTCCGGCGTGGCGGAATTCGCTCAGTGGCGGTCGGCCTTGCGCGAACGCTTCGCGTCGGCGAGTTCGTTGAGCTGGTCGATGTGGGCCTGGGCAACCATGACGTCGATGGTGGAGAACATGAGTGGGCTCCTCGTGGGATCGTATTGGTGATTGTGTCCCTGCTTGACGAGGCCGGGGATCGCCCGGCGGTTCTCGTACGTGGAGCGCGCCAACGCGGGTAGCGTCAGCGCGACCCTGCGTATCAAACAAGAAAAAGCGCCGGACGAGCTTGGCAGCTGTGTCAGGCGCTTAATGGCTATAGTTTATGCCTCGGTTTTTTGGCAATCAATCGTTCGGACAGTTAGATCCGTCGCAGCGAGAATCAAGCAATTGCAAAGGAAAAACGCTGTCAGCATAGCTTTCGAGCGATGGTGAGTGGATACAAGTCACTGCGTAGACGGTCTGGTTGTGCAGAACAGGTATTTTGAGGGGTGTTTGTGGTGGGAGTGGTGGCGGGGGCGTCGTGCCAGGACTAGAATGATAACGATTTTCATTCAAGACAGTATCTAGAGGACCCATGAACCCCACGACATACAGGAGCCCGGGCCGCGCAGCTGCCCGGGCCCTCGCCGCAATGAGCCTCGCGGCAGCATCCTTCCTTGCACCAACAGGAGCACACGCCGCCGACGAGGCAGGCACTGGACTCGACTCCGCCACCGAAACAGCAGCAGCCGAGGAAGTGGCGCACGAAGCCTCCGACGCCTCCAACACCCAGGCAGATAACGCAGCCACAACCGACGCGGCCACCACAGTTACGACCGACGCATCTATCGACAACGCTGACTCGGCCGACACAACCGACGCGGCCACCGACAACACAGCCACCACAGTTACAACCGACGCGGCCGCCGACGACGCAGAAGCGGCCGCGACGAATTCGACCGCGACGAATTCGACCGCGCTGGAGTCAGTCGCGACGGACGCCGCCACGGCCTCGGGAACCGGGGGAGTGACCACCTGCGACGTCATGCGCACCCCGCCCGACGGCACCACCGCCACCCTGAACCGCGGCCACGCCGACATCTTCGACCTCACCTCTGATGCGGCCGGCGCGCTCACCCTGCGCATTAAAGAGGACGCCACCGGCTCCGGCGTCCTGCGCGAACCCGAGCAGACCCTCCTCGCGATCCCCGCGAGCACTCTCGCGCAGATTCCCGACGCCGTCAGCCAGACGACCGGCGCGCCCGCCGCCGCGTACCTACTCGGCCAGTCCGGCGACAACCAAGCCACCGTCCTGTGGCCCGGGTGGGACACCCTGGGCATCGCCGCCGGCGGATACGACGCCGCGCGCTTCCACATCACCTACTCCGGGCCAGCTGACGGGCGCATCTACGCCTTCACATCCAGCTTCGCAGAAGGCCTGAAGGCGGTCACCGCCGACGGCAGCTACGACCTGGCCCCGGGCGGCGACGACATCGACCAGCCCTACGCCGCTCACAAGCACGTCAACTGGCTGTTTACGCGCGCCGGCCGCTACACGCTGACCGTCCAAGCCAGCGCCTGGACCCCCGGCAACACCGGCACCGCCAACGCCGTCGCCCCCACCCGCACCTACACGATCGACGTGGCCGACGAAGCCACGTGCCTCGCCGAGGCCGGCCTCACCCCCGGCGGTAATGGCAATCCCACAGCACCCGGCGTCGACCCGGGTTCCACGGATGCCCAGTCGGGAGCCGGGCAGTCGGGCGCTGACGGGGATTCGACTCCGGACACCACAGACCGCTCCGCTTCCGACACCGGCGCTGGAGCGAACGACCCCGCCCAGACCTCGGGCACAGGTCTGGGCGCGGGCAGCAGCGGGGGAGCGGGCACAACCTATGGCGTCACCACCTCAGGCACCACGACCTCGGGCGCTCGCACCACCACGTCGTCAGGCGAACGCTGCATCCCCACCCGCGTCACCCGCGAGGCAACGGGAACCGAATCCGCTGCCCCGGCCTCGTCCCAAGCCCCCGCCAACACCGCGCGCACCACGCTGACCGTCAGCGTCGGCGAGGGTGCATCCGGCAACGCGACCGAGGGACACTTCGACCTGGGGCCCGCCATCGAAAACGGCAGCCTCGTCGCCCGCATCAAAGACGACCGCACGCAGCCCGCGCAGTGGGTCGATCCCTCAACCCTGACCTTCGCACTCGGTGAGGCCGCGCGCATCACCGCGCCCGCAGACCTCGGCTTCGTTGCCACCGCCGGCTCCAGCGTGTGGCTCATCCCTTCCACCCAAATCGCGGGCGTGCCGTGGCTGGGCCTGAACTCCCAGCGCGAAGAGATCGTCACCG
>ENA-OWMB01000777-OWMB01000777.1-metagenome-genome-assembly--contig:-NODE-777-length-12145-cov-102.387924_pt1 | contig 12145 bp, 9 predicted proteins | sample MGYA00245353_ERZ651112 | MGnify/ENA primary metagenome ERZ651112 (study PRJEB26857, sample SAMEA4031773) | metagenome | biome: human; feature: oral; material: saliva | place: Philippines | collected 2014...
TCTTTTTCAATCTAAGATCTGATACATTTCTTACATTATGAATTTTCATCTGTTGCTCTAATTGAGCTCTAGAATAAACCCAATATCGCATATAATAACTTTCATCAGCCATTATGATTAATCCTCCCCTCTGCTGCTATAACAGTATTTAAATAGTCTGCTAAATCTTCTAAAGAAGTAAATGCAGGAACATCATTGGTTTTAAGCATTTTTAAAACTGCTTCAACTGAATTTAATTGTGGTGCAGTATAACCATGTCTACCATTTCCATCCTCATATAAGAAGCATACGATTGTCTTAAGAGGACGTTTATTCATATCGTCAATCATTTCAGCAATAGAATAGAAGCCAGACATCATAGGAGTAATACAATATAGAACAAAATCATCATTCATTCTATGGTATATTTCTCTTTCTTGAGCTTCTTCATTCCAATCATCTACGACTGGATTAAATGGTTCAAATTTATGGCTTAGCATAGGGATAAGTTTATCTCTCCATTTAGACCCATTACAAGTTCCACCTAAGAAAATAGTAATCTTTTTTAAAACATTATTATCTTCTTCTACAATAGGATATCTATTTGGTGCTGGAATTGGTCTAGCAGAAACTTTGTTGACAAATAGATCGAACTTATTTAAAAGCATTTTCTTATCCTCCTTATTTTAGTGCTTACTCATAGTGTCATTTTTATTAGTAAAAAAATAGTGAGGATAGTGACCAAGCACTATCCTCAACAATTGTTTATTTATGGAAATCCTTAAGTTGTAATTCAGGAACCGAATAATCTGGTTCTTGGAAAATTTTCTTATTGAACTCTACAACTTCTTTAAGAGGATTTTCCTTTTTAAATTCTTTATATTGCTTCTCTAAACCTTTTCTCCAAGTATTAGGTTCTTTAGATTTAGGATCTTCTCTAAAATATCCATTAGGTTGCATATGAATTAATGGTACAATCATTGAAGTAGCACCAGGATCTGTAGGAGATGATGCAGACATGTCTACTATACCAATATTAGAAGTATGGCAATATCTATACACATCTGGAATTGCATTATTGCCAGACTCACCAATACCTTGAGGTCCTTTATATGTATATTTTAAAGCAAGATATGAATCATTATCTGTTGTAATATCTCTAAAGTTAACAAGGTTACAATTTGTAATCTCATTAATTAAGAACATTGGGTCTGTATTAAGACGTTTCTTAACAGATTTGATATCTACCTTTTCACCCATATCAGATAAAGCATAGATTGCTTTAGATAATCTTGGAGCGTATAGAGATGCAATATATTCTTCACATCTTAATCTCTTGATAGAGATATCTAGATTATCTTTTGCTAATAGGGAATTGTATTCATACATTACCCATCTTAAAATAGCAAAGATAGTATTCTTATCTTCTTCTGGAAGTCTAATCTTTTCTACAGTAGTTCTATCATAGATAAGTTTAAGAGAAGTTAATACTGAGATACCTTTGTTTCTAGGCGTGCTCAAATTAAACTTTCTTCCCAAAGAATCTAGCCAGAATTCTCTAGAAAAGATAAATGGGATAGTAGCAAACTTTCTTGGGAACTCATTACATAATTCAACCATTACATGTTGTAAAGCTGGATTATTATGTAATACAGACTTAGGACAGCTTACAAAGATTTGACTAGTCTTCTTAGGTAAGAATGTATACCAATTAGGATCATCTGGATCGGTATCTGTAATTCTAACAAATTGATCTAATCCTAAGAATTGAAGTCCTCTAATCAATCCCATTTCAGCAAAGATATATTTTACCATAGGCACAGATTTCTTAAAGATATCTGCATCGTATGTAATAGCATAAACCTTATTCTCTCTTACATCACTTAATTCATTTACATGGCGATATACACGAATAGGTTGGAATGCTGATTTAACTGTAACCATATCATATTTATGATTGGATGTTCTATTGTTATAAGTAAATGCATCAACGATTTGATACATTGCAGATCTTACATTGCCATTGATCTTAAAGTAGAATTTTTCTATTACTTTAGGAACTGCAATGATAATATCAAACATCTCTCTACCATCAGCTGCTTCAATATAGTAAGTTACAATCAATAGTCTTAAGTCAGACTCTTTTAAATCTATAAAATCGTAACGATTATCAGTGGAAGCTTTCATCTTAGAAGATTTACTGATAGCATTCGCTTGATATTGTTGTAAGATATCTATAATTTGTTTATAATCATCTACAATAGTGAAGTTATGCACTTTGATAGTAAAGTAACCATTTACACCCATTTCACGTTCTGTAGACTTAATTATATTCTGTAAGTAATAAATGATCAGATCGTCAGATCGACCAAATAAGTCAGTATTGAATTTCTCTCTATACTTATTCGCATAATTATAGATAAATTCCCTTTGATTCATCTTCTCCTCCTGTTAATCGATTGTGTCATTTATACAGGTTGTGAGTTTTTCTCCAATAGGATTAGGAGCGTTCTTCTTATCTTCAAATGTAACTGAAGCTCTGATATCGAAGATATCGCAGAATCTTTTTAGTTTAAAGAAGGTAATACTATGACCAGCTAAACCACGAAGGTCATTTGAATAATCAGAACCAAATCTAGGTTTATAGTTTTCAATATCTATAGACTTCTTAGCAATAGCTTGTTTAAACAATGCCATTTCAGGAGTGTCTTCTTCCTTAACAATAGGAGTGTAGATATTGTTTGCAGAGATTAGAATAGTACGTTCTTGTTGTTCTAATTTGGCTTGCTTTTCAATAGCGTCTCTAAGATTCTCTACATTTTCAAAATCGATGATATGTTTAGCATCGTATTCTTCATGATCCACATCTTCTGGATTAGAATATACTAATACAGGGCCAGCATCATATACATTTACCATATCTCTTGTAAATTTAGTATTTACTGGATATACTGTGTTTCCAGATACAATTGCTGTATCTTCAGCGAGGTCTTTAGAGATTTGTGGATTTAAAATAGATCGTCTAATAAAATCATCTTGATCCATTACATCTAAGATTCTTTTACCTATCTTCATTTTCTTCATAGTGCTAACACCCCATCTGAAAAAATATATTAAAAACTTGATAGACAGATATAGGTTGAGAGGAAAGATCCTCTCAACCAATTCTGCGGATTTTATTACATGTTGTTCTTAATATGATAGATTAAAGATTCTGGAACCTCTACTTCTTGACCATCTTCAGATGTGAATACATGAACCTCATCTTCTACTATAGTTGGCTGAGCCATTCTATTAGCTGTAATTAGAGATAACATATCTCTATTAGATACTCTTCTATCCCCTTCTCTACTTGGAGTTTGAGAAAGTAACTTGAATAGTTTTAAAGCTGCTTCTTTTTTAGCTTCTCTAATATCTTCTTCCTCGATAGGCTCTTCAACTCTAGATACGTATACAGGAGTCACAGTACTACCGTCTTTATGTTTGAATAGGTAGGAAGTAAGAGTTCTAATAGGACCATTTTCTCTAACCATAGGAACTATTTTAGCAGTACCCTCACAGTTTTCAGGACGTAAAGGTTCTGGTTCTAATACATCTTGGACAATTCTAGGACCTTCAAAGCTTGGCATATCAATAGGTTCAGCTTTAACGATCGTAGCATTCATTGGTAATTCGAATTGAGGACCTTCTAATTTAGTCAACTCAGCTTCGCAACAATTATTAGAAATAGATGCAACTTCTGCTTTGCTAACTACTTCTCTAGCGACTGCTTTAATAAGCATTTCTTTTTCTTGTTCATTTTCTAAATGAAGAACTGTATGAGTTACTTTCATAATAAATCTCCTTCTTTTCTTCTCTCAATATAGTTTATTAATTAAGCACGTTCAGGAAGTTCTTTATTAGCTGCTACGCCAGAGTCATCTTTTACATGTTGTTTCAAGTGTTCAGATGGTTCGATACCGATGTATACATTGTTACCAGCGATTTCACCAGTCATAGTGAACAAGTTACTGAATTCTAATACAGGGTCGATGGATACATTGGAGCGCATATAATCAAAGATTACGTCTAAGATTGTACAGAACAATTCTTGAGCAGAGCCTTCACAAATGTTACCATTGTCATCTTTAGGCATGAACTTGAATACTAAACCATATTCATCATGACCATGATCAGCAATTACTGCATATGCAGCTTGAGATTCAGGGAATGTGTATACTTTCCATTTACTATCAATATCTTCTTCATTGAATGTGTAATTCAAAGTCCAGGAGCCTTCGTCAGCGCCTTCTTCTTCTTGTTTATGGAATTGAACGTATGCTGCAAAATGGAACTTATCATTAGCATCTTTGAATACTAATGCTACTGGATTATCTTTAGATTTGTTTTTACCTAAGAAGATAGCAGTACCTTCAAATAAAGTTTTGATACAAGCTTCAGATACGAAGTCATTCCAACCATAATCACGAGATGTGAAAGTTTTCATGATTTGCATTGGGATACTGGATTCGAGATAGTTCTTCATTTAAGAGTCCTCCTAAAAATATTAATAAAAGATCTTTTATATAATCAACCCCGTCGGGATGATATCAAAATTATAGTGTATAACCAATTTAAAGGTTACGAATTAGTCATACACTATATCAATTTTAAATCACTTTCCATAATTAGACTTAAGAAACTGATCTGCTTCATCTGGAGTCATAATATGTGGATAGTAATCTTTAAAGTTTTGAAGGTTATTGAAATTAATCCCACCCTCTACAGTAAGTCCAGAAGCTTTCTTGAAGTTCTTTTCCTTAGCCTTAAATGCTTTAGTGACATTGCCAGACTCAAATCCTATATATGGAATAATAAGTATAGCAGTGGTTCCAGTAACACCAGCATCTTCTCTAGCATCAAACCCAGCTTCGTTAAATCTATTAGTCAAACCGTGGTCTCTTAATCCAGAGAATCTAACTTGTGCTTTATTATCTTCTTCACCAACAATAGTACGTTCAATATTGAAGTTATTGAAGATGAATTCTATATCTGGTCTGAATAATTCTATTTCATTTCTAATAGTCTCTACTGTTTTGGTACCAATACCCTTTGCAGCAGATATATTATTCAAGACAGTATCAGTATTTGCTAGAAGTTCTTCTACAGATACATTCTTTAAGATAATCTTCCAAGTCTCAGACGCTATAGACGTAAATCCGATAGAACCTAATATTCTATAATCTGAGAATTTGGTTTTTCTCATATCTTCTAATCTTTGTAAGAACTTGATACCATTTCCTTCACCAAGTTTCTCTATTACTGTTTCTTTAGGTAACTGATATAGTTCTCTTAACCAATTAACACCTAGTGCCCTTATAGATTCACTAGAGAAGTCTTTGATATTTAACTTCTTAAATAGATTAGTTAGTCTTCCTATTACTTTTTCATTACAGAAGAAGTTAGGACAGATAGCACTATTTCCAGAATCTGTAACAACTAAATCAGACCCACAACAAGGACACTTAGTAGGGAATTCTTCTAATGGATTTGGATTGGTATCATTAGCTCTATCATCTGCTTTGGTGATATAAACTATTACGTCATTTATTAGAGTAAGGTTTACTTTATCACCACATCTCAATCCTAGATCTATAAATCTTTTTAAAGAATGTGCTGTTGTCTTATCGTGAATAGCACCAAAAAATTCAACAGGTCTAAAATGAGCCATTGGTACTACCCTCCCATCTTGACCTACTGAATAGGTATAATGGGTAAAGGTAGAAACTCTTCTTAAAGGATTGAATTTGATAGCTGTAGCATATCTAGGAACAGATCCTCTTTTTCCTAATCTTTGACGAATTGATTCATCTGCATATTCTATGACTACACCATCATATTGGAATCCCATATAGTCTCTTAATTCATTAGCATTCTTTACAAATTGACTAACCATGAATAATACTTGAGTATAGTCTCCCTCTATAACTTCATGACGCATAGAGATATTCTTGGTATAGAATTTGTTTAAGAAATCTAATTCTGTAAGTCTATCTATATTCAAGGAAGATTCTAATGGTATAGGAGTTAGATAGTCTCTATACATTCTAGCATCTAATCCTCCTAATAAACCTATTACGCCATTTCTAGGATTGGCATAGGTTTTACCAAAGTCTTGAGCTATACGTTTTAAGTTATTCTCAGTGACGATGTATTCGAATTTAATACCAAATACTTCTGATTCATCTACAATACCTTTAGCTCTAGAGAATTCCATACCTCCTAAGATAGGTGTTAGATCAGATGCTTCATTATTAGACGTATCTCCTCTAGTACAAGCAAATACTATCTTATGACCAGCAACCTCTTCTTCGACAGATACGCCATCATATTTAAGAGATGCTATAAGCTTTATATGCCCTGGGTTGATGATACCTTGCTGAACATGAGCTCCTAAGAAGTCTCTTTCAAAGATTTGTACTGTCTTATCATCCAATACCCCATCTGCAAGAGCATCTGCTTTAAGTGTATATTTACACTTATCTAGAGTGCCACACATATTGTAGCTACTAGAAACGTTTCTAGATTTCTTCTTAACCAATGTATTATCATGGTGAACTATAAAGTCTTCTTCTATTGGAAGTGTATAGTTTCTTGTAAGAGGATGGAAATACATCATCTTATCTTTATTAGGAATAATCCTTACTACTTCTTTAGGACCTTTATCTCCTGTATCTAATAAATCATAATTCTGTTTAGCAACAGGTTCGATATTAAATACTATAGGAGGAGCTCCTACAGGATATTGTAAGCCTTGAACTTTGCATAATACTATCAAAGCATCGTATATAGGATCATCTATTGGAAGTGTAATATTTGCACCATTATTATATAGAGCATTAGATATTTGAATGATAAGCATAATATCATTGTAATCTTGTTGTTCTATTTTTTGTTTATTTATACACTCCATAGATTTATCTACCATAATCTGTCGTATATTATCTGGAATTATAGGATTTCCAGATAGAATCTGATTATAAATATTTACTAAATCTGAATTCATATACATTCCTCCTTTCTTTCAAAATGAAATGTAGTAGAGAACTTAATCTCTACTACATTATTATTGTATATCATTATTTAGTCTTTTAAACCAAGTCTTCTAAGCTTTTCATCATATTCTCTATTACGAACATTTTCTTCATAGATACCAGGAATGATCCTGATGACTTCTTTAGTTTCTCTTGATTCAGGTTTTTGTTTATTAAGAACTTTCTTTCTATAATCTTCAGCAGATTTATATTTAGCTCTTTCATCTTCATCAAGAACGTCTACTACAAACTTAGCTTTTCTTGGTAAGATATCAACAACATTCCTCAACATTGGATGACGAACGTGTTTGAATAATTTGATGAATCTAAATCTACCACCAAGCTCTTTTAGATAAGCATGGAGAATTTGAGCAGATTGAGATTCTGCATCTTCATCTAATTCAATATCGAAATCAAATGGATTTCCTGTAAGAAGTTTCTTATGTGAACGTCTAGCTTTAGGACTTGAAGAATTAAGCATAAACTCTTGATAGAACTTCTCTACACCAAGATGTGCTGTAATTGTTGAAGATTCCATTTCACCAAAGATTCTTACTGGAGTGGAAGCAAACTTAGCGTTATGAACTTTACTCATTCTAGATTTAGAGTTTTCATTTCTAATATTAGTAGAAGCCAAAGATACTACAGAGAACTTCTCTTCTGCTAATTGTTTTAATCTAGAGATGTATTTAAACCCAATAACAAGTTTTCTTCTAGTAAGAACCATTCGATATTTACCATTAGAGTCTTTAACTGGTGCGCAAACATTGCAGTGTTTATTAATGAATGGGAATGTATTATAGATTTGAGTAAGAAGATCAATGCTCATTCCAGTAGAGATTGGTTTAAGGGATAATAGAATCTTGCCTTCATGAAGCATTTGTTGAATAAAGAGATTTCTCTTATACTCATTATCTTCGAAATCCATATCATTCTTATCATAACTGAACTGGAATTGCTCAGCTAAAAAATATGCTTGTTCTGGATTCAATAGTTCTATATACCGATGGATCAATGCAAATGCTTGATCATAATTCATAGCATTCGCATCCATCTGAGTACTGATATATTCTAACAATTGCCATCCAATATAAGTTACAGATGTTTCAAATAGCTGCCCATCATTTAAGCGGTTGATACATGTATTCATAGAATATAATACATCAACTGGCTCCCATTTACCATTTCTTAAATAATGAGGCATCATGGAATCAGGCATTACTTTAGAGATAACCCCTTTACCACCATATCTATCTGTAATCTTATCACCACTATGAAGAGGTTTATTCTGTTGGATATAAACGATCATTGTGATATTGTTGAAAACTTTTTCACTAATAAATTGTTTACCATGAACTATTGCATCACAGTTATAAAGCATTTTCTGGAGATCGTAAGAGATATTTACATCTTTTCTTTCCCCAGTAGTTTGATCATAAATCAAAGGATTTACTTCTGCAACAAACTCTTTAGCGAATCTGATTGTCTCATCATAATACTTTTTAATTTGGTTATTATAAAGAGAGTTTTCAAGTTTCTCTGGATTGTTGCAATAAACGTCGATGTCGATAACTTTGCCTTCTACAATGTATTCTTTATCATTCATCATAGTAGTTTTCAATCTTTCCCAAGATTGAGTAAATAAAGCTTCTTCATCTTTAAGTTCTCTACGAACAGCACAAAGAATATTATTCTTTACATCTTCATCGATGTCTGGAAATGTTTTATATTCTTTATCCCTACCATAGAGATTTAGAAGAATATCATTATCATTAATCTTAACTTCTACTTTATCAATTAATGGTGTAATAAAGCGTTTAGATGCAGATTCACTGATAACGATTGGATCTTCTTTAACGTATTCACAAGCTACATACATTGTAGACAAGTTTACACCTTCCGCACGATTATTGTATTCGTCATACGAAATTGTTTTCTTCATTACATCACCTTTGTGAATGGTTTTGCCAGGAGTGAGGCTGTCTAAATAATCGTTGTTATAGATGTAACCATAGAATTCAGTAATGTGCTTGTAATCAATACGTTCGATACAAGTTAATTCATTTAGAGCTTTGTTGTATAGAATCAACCAATAGCGTCTATTAGGATCGTTGCTAAATTTACAGATCTTAGCAATAACCTTATAGTTGTGCTCAGCCCTAATAAAATTAGAGCTGAGTTCACCAAATTGGTTTTCATACCCAGTAGATACGATAGGCACTTCTGGTTCTAACAACTGAGCAATTTGCTCCATTTGAATACCTTGCATAATCTTTCTTGAACCAGAGTTTGTATTGTTGAATGGCTGTTTCAAACCTTTACAAAGGGTATACTCGTGGTTCGGCAATCGCTTTTCGATTGCTTCGATGTCTTTTGCAAGACTCAAGGTTGTGTTAGTTGTTTTCATATGAAAATCCCCTAAGTTTCTTTAATTTTAGATTAATACCAAGCGAGTGTTGTAATTATCGTATAAAAGGTTTAGCATTATCTTAATATCTTCTTTAGTAATAGATTCGATATAATCGAATAAGTAAGAATAGTTTACCATGATATGAAGCAACGTATTTTCATTATCAGGATAAATATTAGAGATAATGGATTTGAAACCTCTTAATCCATTTGAAATAGATTGGAAAGTTGTATTGTCTTTAGACCCTGAGACAATTAAAAGCTTCAACTTATCCTCTACTGAATCGTCTTCTGGATAATCTAAGCATTCATCTTCTAATGGAACGCATAAACATGTGGCTGTTTTGTAATTATCCATTTTTTCCAATTCAGAACTGGTTAATTTATTCTTTAAACCGTTCTCACATTTTTCCCTTAATTCGTCGATAGTTATGAACTCGCAGTCAATACTAACATTCTTCATTTTTCTTCCACTCCTATAATTAAAGAAAACAATTATGAGGCTAGAGAGAGAAATAGCCTCATAATTATAGTATATATCCGATAAATTGTTTAGACTTCGTAGAGAGCGTCAGAAGATAACAATTCATCAGTATGAGATTCTTCTGCTAATTGAATAGGTTGTGGAATCTGTTTTAATCGATCAAGCACTACCCCTAAGAAAGCTCCTCTAAATTCTGCATCAGAAACTACCTTTTCTTTGAATGACCCATAAGAGAATTTATAGGATTTATCCATATCAAAGGATAAAGATGCACCGCCACCATAGATGAGCTTATTTGCTTTTAAATCTTCTAATAAAGACAACCATGGATCGAATCCATTGGCAAAATCATATACTAATCTAGTACCAAGCTTCTTACCAGAAGAACGAGATTTAACTAAAGAGATTTCTACAATAGAACCTTCGACCTTATAGCCTTCATCAGATTTAAGTTTAGTCTTAGCATCTAGACGAATAATATTATTAGCTACATAAGTAGCAGATCTACCTCTTGGTAAGCGTTCACCTTGTTTCAAATAAGGAACAGGGTTGGCTTTAGGGAACATTGTCATTTGTACTTCTTCTAAGATATGATTAATACCAAATAGAATGATATTGGCTTCTTTGAGAAGTGGAATGATTTGTCTAAAAATACGAGTTAAGATTTGAGCTGTAGCAGCACCAGAGGATTTGCCAGCTAACTCATCATCGTCTGCATATTCTTTAGGCATAAGCATAGGAATAGAGTCTAAGATATAGATAGTAGGCTCCAATTTCATAATAGGATTGCCATACACATCATTACGCTTAGTATCGTATAAAAATTTCTCAGGATTTCCGACTTTTAAGTCATGAATCATTTTGATACGCTCATAAAAGTTTTCTGCTGTAACACCAGTGTTACGAACAATATATCTCTTATTGTATTCTTCCAAAGAGAATCCAGATAAAGATCTACGACGAGCAGTAGTCATACCACCTTCGATATTATCTTCAAAGATAGTAGTAGTTTTAAATTGTCTAGCAATGTTTGCTGCAACTTGTGTTACAAGAGTAGATTTACCACAACCTGTATTACCGATTAATACATTATAAGTGCCATCTGTAATGCCTAATACAAAGTATTGTTTCATTTCACCATCAGATGTCTTTTGATCATTAATAAAGCCATTAAGATAATCGAAGTTTAAAAATCCAGTAGGATACCCTGTATCTTCTTTGGCTTCTTGGCTCATACTGTAATCCATCTTAGAAACTTTGTCTCTAAACATTTGCTCTAAGATGCTGTTTGTTTCAGCCATTTAGTTTCCTCCTTACATTTCTTGCTTTAATTCCTCTATAATTCACATCATTTGCTAATATAATATTGTGTCTCAAACTCTATAAGTTTCTACAAAAACTAAATAGCAAGGGTAATTAAACCCTTGCTATCAGAAATTAAAGTATACTTCTTTTTTAGTAAGATTGTTCAAGACAGATATAATCTTAGGATAATTATTCCTATCGATATCTTTTAGGCTAAATCTTAGATCAGTATGATCTAAAGATTCGATACTAATCATATTATATGCTCTTAGCATCATCTCTTCAATTATTTGCTCTGGTTGAGACTCTATAATTGTGAGTATAGCCCTATTAATACAATTAGAAATATAGATCACTTCTGGAGTGATCCAATCGTCATCAGATTGATAAACATAGTTGTCCTTTAAGATATTTAAGAACAATTCTGTTAGATCTCTTATATTGGTATAGATTGTAGTAAATAACTTAATAATCTTATCTACAGAGATAGCATTGGAAGGATCTAATCCTATACACACTATAGCTGAGTTAAGACGTATGATATTCTCATCTTGTCTAAATGAAGACTTCCTAGCTACTGCTATATAAGAAGATGAAACATGGTTAAACTCACAATTGTGAATAATCTTATGTGTCATATTATTATTTACAACAGTACTTAAGAACGTATATAGCTTGGCTACATATTGATTCACTGGAAACATATTATAGATCATATTATTACAATAAATGCGATCTTCATAACTAAGTGTTTCTTCCATACAGACTTGAATCAAGAAAGTTAAGAATCTACTATTAGATTTAAGCAAGTTCAAATCTTCACATCTATCAACATAAGACAAAAAAGATTTATACTCTTGTTTCACCAGTCTATATGCGAACTCGTCTGGTAACC
>ENA-OWMB01000780-OWMB01000780.1-metagenome-genome-assembly--contig:-NODE-780-length-12083-cov-4.313602_pt1 | contig 12083 bp, 11 predicted proteins | sample MGYA00245353_ERZ651112 | MGnify/ENA primary metagenome ERZ651112 (study PRJEB26857, sample SAMEA4031773) | metagenome | biome: human; feature: oral; material: saliva | place: Philippines | collected 2014...
TATTTGAAGCAATAGACAATTCAAACCTTTCGACAGAAATGAAAAATTTAATTAAAATGGTAAAAGAAACTGATAAATTGGGATATAAATTATCTGCAATTTGTGGAGTGAATTGGCTTATTAGACAAGCCTTTAAATGGCAATATTTATTTTTTGTAATGGTTACAGGCGCTGTTCTTATAAAAGAAGCTTCCGTAATACTTGAGGTTGATCCAAAGATTTTTGGATCAATGATGTGTTTGATTATTTTATGTGCGCCTTTTACGAAGTTACGTTTAGGGGCTGAAATGCAGATTATAAAGATGTTTATAAGAAATATTGTACTTGCCATCATTTTTACAGCTGCATTAGAAAAACCAATACAAGAAAACGAATCATCGTTCTGGCTTTTAGCCCTAATCTTTAGTATCGGTATTTATTATTTCATGAAGTGGTTTCAAGCAAAACTTTTTCAGCGTTATCTGTTCAAAAATATCTTAAATAAGGACTACCTTGGAATCCGAAAATTAAAAGATAAGTTACCTCCTAAAATCAATCTTTTTACAGATGCTGATGAAGGTGATGCAAATCAACGAATGATTACGATTAACCAGCGAGCAGTGAAAAAGGATTATCAAGATATTGTAGAATTAAGTTTTTTGAATAGAGAAAAACGGACAGGTATTTCCTATCATAGAAAATCATGGAATGGTTCTGAAGCTCCTCTTGAAAGAAAATTTGTAGATATTGAAGAATGGTATCATCCAGTATTTAGTGTCTTCCCATTTGGAAAAAAACATGATTTTTATTTCATCTTGATTCAATTTGATGTAAGTAAAAAGAGTGCGTTTTCTATGAAAGGCGAGTTTGTGTTTACCAATAAATAGCAGTCAAAAATCTCCTTAATTTTTGAATTAAGGGGATTTATTTTTTATGATTGTCCCTTTAAAAAATAATTTGAGATTTTCGATTACAATAGGATCAATTAAATAAAAAGGAGAAGTAATCATGGCTAAAAATGATTTAACAAAAATTGATAATCAACTGGAAGAGGCAAAGAAAAGAGTTGCCCTTTTGGAAAAGGAACGTAAAGAAGCAGAAGAGAATCTTCAAAAACAAATTGGTAAAATTTATGTTCAAATTCAATTGAAGAAAAATAAGAATCAGTCGTATGAATCAATTCTTGAAGAGTTAAAAATGGAATTAAACCTCATCAAAGAAGATGAAAAAGAACAACGTTTAGCAGCGAAGAAAAATCGTGAAGAAGGAAACTTTCCAGTTGAAAATCAGTCTTAAATTTTGAGTTTGGAACTTCTAAATGAAGTCAAAAATAGTGTAAGTAAAAGTATGTAAAGAAGAAAAACAGTGTAAGTATAACACCTATAAAGTGTGTAAAGGTAAGTATAGCATGTGTGTGTAAGTAGGTGAAACCGAGAAAATTGATATCATTGGAAACGTTGATACTATCAACATATCACGGCACGTGATATCAGTTTCCCTTATGCTCTTTTCTACCACAACACACCTAAAAAGGACCTTAGTCCCTCTGTGTGTGTTAGTGTGTTGAAAAACCGCAAAAATAGAACCGTATCGGTTCGTGATGTTGCGAGGTTGAAGTTTTCTTTTTTGCTTCTTTTTGCTTTTGCTTCGACAAAAGAAAAAAGAAGTCCTGCTTTTGGGACAATAAATAATAAGATGGAGGATACAGATGAACCTTCTCATTAGAGGATTAACACAGGAAGAGGTTAGCTATCTAAAAGCTCTTGCAAAAAAAAATAAAGCCAAATCATTAAATGATTTTCTGCTCTCAATCTGTCGTGAAAAAATTGAGTACGGAAAATTTAATCGTGCTCAAGATTTGTATGTGGCTCATTTAGAAAATATGAAATTAGCTTCTGACCATGTTCTGGATCAAATGAAAAAACAGACAAGGATACTCTCAGAATTTGAAGAAAAAATGGATCGCTATGGCGATCATATTTCACGTTGGTTAGAGTATGAAGGAGAGGTGGAAAGTGATGACTAAAGAAATCAAAATCAGAAATATACCTGATGATATGTTTGAACAACTTCGAGATATTTCAAAAAAATATAACTATCCAAGTTTCAATGAGTTTATGTTATCGCAAGTTCAAAATATCGTAATGAATGACGGATTGAATTTGTACAATAATCAATTTGCGGAAACATTATCTGATATCAAAGAACAACAAAGGCAGATTTTAGAATTGATGTTGAAGAATGAAATTTCTCTTTCAGCTTTAAATGTTAAACAAGATATTGTAAACGAACTAACCACAAATTGGTTACATTTTATGGATGATGTATCAGCACTTGAAGCTGAACGACGGTCAGGTGGTGTTTGAAAATGAAGAAGAATAAATCTCTGTTCATCATTCTCATTTTTCTTGCAATCTTTGTCGTACAACCTAACAATTTTAATGCTATCAAATCTGGCTTGACACAAAATGATATCCCAAATCAATTGAACATAGCCGATTCAGCTGAAGAAAAAAATTCCAACTCAAATTTGAATCCTACTCTAAAAAATGATGATTTGAAATCGAAGGAGTACGATGGAAAAAATCAAGTGATTGTCGTCAATGAAAAATCACAATTTACAAAAGACGAATTGAGTTTAGAAAATGGCAGCTGGGAAAAATATTCTGATCTAGATTTTTTAAATCGTGTAGGAATTGCTGAAGCGATGTTGGGAAAAGATTTGATGCCAACTGAAGATAGAGAATCTATTTCGTCTATCACACCAACAGGATGGAAAAATAAAAAAATAATTTTCAACGGGAAAGAAGATTATTTATATAATCGTTCTCACTTAATCGGTTTTCAATTAAGTGGAGAGAATGCGAATGCTAAAAATTTATTTACAGGTACACGTGCTTTAAATGCAAATTTTGAAGATGAACAATCATCAATGGTCTACTATGAAAATAAAATTGCTAACTACATAAAAAATACGAACCACCATGTCCGCTATCGAGTAACTCCTATATTTAGAAATGTGGAATTAGTTGCTAGAGGAGTTCGTATGGAAGCGCAGAGTATTGAAGATGATGAGATCTCATTTGATGTATATATCTTTAATATTCAACCAGGATACAAAATCAATTATTTGACAGGATCATCTCAGAAAAATTGAGGAGGGAAAAATGAATCCAAGACTTAGCTTATATTTTAGCGAAGAAACACATGAAAAATTTAAGGAAATAAAATCCTACTTGAAAGAATCGTCTGCTTTGCAGAAACAGTATCGAAATAATTCAGCAACGCTTGTCACTTTGATTGAAGTTTTTTATAAACTTTTTATTGAATTAGGAGAAGGAAAAAATTTCTATGAGCGACTGACTCAGCTGGAAAAAAATTTTGGGGATGCCTTTGATTCTGGAAATGATAACAAGGCAATTCATCGTCAACTTGATCAAATTCTCTATCTAACGCTAACCAACTTTCATGCTATTACGAAAGATGATTTTGATGTTCAAGAATTGGAATCTATTCATTCACGATTGGATCCTACACAGCATGAATTGATGGCAAGAATCAACGATGTCATTCAAGAAGATATTGCACGTGGTCAAACTATCAAACATTCTCATTGAGGTACAGTAAATGGTAGATATTGTTGAAATCTATTTAGAAACAGGAGATTTTCATGAAGCGGTGAAACAGTCAGGGCTGCCTACTCATATAGCTCATTTGAAATTAATAAAGAGTGGCTGCCTTAAAATTCAAGATAAAATTCAGTATGGTTCTAGGACAGCTAAGCTCGGGGGAATGGCCGAGGAGCTTTTTCAAAAATATGTTCCAGATGCAACGGATGCGAATAAGTATTTCAAGAAAAATAATCCAGTATATGATTTTTGGCTAGATGGTCTAACGATTGATGTAAAATACAGCTCATTGTATAAAAGGAAAAACGGGAACTCTCATCACTGGCAATTGAGGACAAAAGGAAATCAAGATTTTATTGTCGCCTTTTTAGAACGAGAAAGTGGTTCAGAGTTAGAAGAACCAAATATCTTATTGATTCCCATGCAATTTATTGAAGAGCAAAAAGAATTACACATTTCTCAATCAGGACGGTGGATCAATGATTTTCAAGTTGAACCTGAAGAATTACAACCGTTATTAAAAGACTATGCTCTTTTAAGAAAAAATGGACTATTTTAATTCAAAGAGAGGAAAATAATGAACGTATCTTCTAGTCCAAGTATTACCTTCATGCTGCAATATACAGAGGCAAATAGTGGGTTTGTAGACTACACCAATAGAGACGAAGCTGTCGAGGTTGATAATGAATTAAATTTAGAGACGCACAGACAAAATATTGAGTCTCTAACTGAAGATGAACTACAAAAAATTCAAGCTGAAGTTCCAGAAACAAAACTTAATTTCCAGGAGTACATTGATTATATGAATCGTTCTTATGCTACTGAAAATCAAAGTGAAGAGATGACAGCGATTTTTACAAAAGAGGCCAATTACTTGCAGCGTAGCAAAGTAACTGAATTGAAAAGTAAGTTAGAACAGGCTTATCAAAATGGCTCTCTTCTATGGCAGGGTGTTATCTCTTTTGATAATGATTTTTTGGCCAAAGAGGGATTATATGATCTGGAAACTGGGAAAGTCGATCAGCAAGCTATTAAGTCGGTCATACGTGAAGCATTGCCAAGGTTGATTGAAAAAGAAGGATTATCCGACTCATCATTTTGGTGGGCTAACATTCACTTGAACACGGATAATATTCATGTGCATTTTGGTTTATCAGAAGTCGAGTCTGCAAGAAAAAAATTTTTCTATCGGCCTCGTGGACGAATGGAATATAGAGGTAACTTTTCCCAGAAAACCATTGAACGTTTTAAAAGTGATGTTTTTCATGGCCTGTTAAATGAACAGACTAGAGGAATGATTGTTAGAAGAGAACAAATTTTGGCCAATATCAGAAGTGAGTTGATCAATTCTGTATTTAGAGATCAGATGGTGCGTTCTTCAGCTGAAAAAAATTTTTTGGAGCAGGCTTATAATCATTTGCCTATGGATAAAAAATGGCGCTATGGATCAAATGCAAGAGATTTTGCAGTCAGTAAATTCTTCCTGGATCGCTATCTGGATTCCTATTTAGAAAATGATGGGAAGGAGCTCTATCAAGAATTTCTGAAAGAAACGAAGGACTTCCTAGAAACCTATAGAGGAGCTTATTCGGCTGGAAAAAAATCAACCTACGAGAAGATTCGGAAACTTGATGGTCGTTTTGAGAAAATACAACAGGAAGCTGCAGGCTATCATCTGCAGCAATTAATAGCGAATCGAGAGAAGGAGTTGAGAGAACGATTAGCAAATAAAATTTTGCACCTATTTCGTGAGAATGCTCCTGAAATAGCTGACGTTCGACTGGAAAAAAATTTGGCCAATTTCTCAGTAAAGAATCAAAAATTAATTTTAGCCCAGGATCCTAACGCAAGTGTCATCAAAACACTAGATGCCTGGAAAAAACTGGGTTATGATTTGAAAGATGGAGCAAAACCTATTGAAATCACAAAACCAGTCTATGCTGCTTATGATAAACATGGAACAGGTTTGGGACGTCCTGAATATGTTACGGAATTAGTTTATGATGTGAGTCAGATGAAGGAAGACTTACTGGAGAAGCAACTTAGTTTACGAGACTTGTCGCTATTTTCTTCAGCTGATTTAAAAGAACTTGTAGAAGCGGCTAAAAAGAAAAGCGATCGATCATTAAAAGAGCGCCAGGAGTTAGGAACATTTCGCTATGCTTTAAAATTGAGTTTATTGGAGGAAAAACAGAGTAGTTTATTAGTTCGTAAAACTCTTTTTGATCAAATTCAACCACTTGAAACCGATAAGCCATTTGTTGAATTGAAAAAGAAAGAAATTCAACAAAGACTGAAGCTGACTGAATTGCAACTGACCCCAAATTATAAACTAGGTGAAGCAGACCAATCTCTAAAACAATCTCTTGCTAACCAGTTTGAAGATAGTGTTTCATTTTCAGTAGAAGAGGCTGATTCATTAACAATTCAAGCACCTATTAAACGTTTGAAGCTAGAATTAGTGGCAGTTCAACCTCTTCAAGATGAAGGAGTGCTGACTATTCTAAAAGGCTATCCTGTGACGAAAGATAGCTATATAGAAGAGCTACAGACCCATATCTCAATTTTTCAGCTGAAACATCAGATTTACAGTCGAAATAAGGAAATTTCACAAACTACTGATCAAGCGACTATTCAAAAATTAAAACAGGAGAATGCGAAAGGATTTTCTGAACTCAAATCACTCTATCAAAAAATATTGCCAGAGGAAGAAAGCAATCAGAAAAGTCAGTTAGCTCAAGCTGTTTCACATAAAATGCAAGAAAGGAAAAACCTGCAAAGAAAAAATATCCAACAATCCCAAGGTAAAGCAATCATCAATACAGATTTCATGAGAAATTTGACCAATTCTCTTCAAAGGGCCCAACGTGCAAATAAAAAAGCCCTCATGGAACGTGAGAGAAGTGATGAGAGACAAGAACTGGAGGAGAAGGGACACAGTATATAAGAGTCATTGTAAAAGCAATGGCTTTTTTTGTTGAAAATGGAATTATATTGTCCCTTTAACTGTGATTTCTCGATTATTACATAGAATAGAAGGATAAAAAGAGAAAGGAGAAGAAAAATGAAGCTATTATTTCCAGATGTCGCAGTTGAAAACTTTGATTTCTCAGCCGAATGGTTAATTACGGCAATGAATGCTGATAACAAGCAAGTGCATTTTGAGGGTCAAGGAAGAAATTCTGATTTAGAAATGGTTCTAGATTTTAAGGAAAATTCTGAGCTATTTGAATCTTTTTCAGTAGGGGAATTGGTTCACTTAGATCCAGAAACGTTTCTACAAGCAGAGAAAGAGCCGTACAAACCACAGTATGAAGGATTTTAAGGAGATTTTATATGACAGAACAAGAATCAAGACGTGGGAAAAGTCGTAGAGAACGTGTTGAATTTGCACGTTCTAGAGATATTTTGGATGTTGCAAACGAGCTCCAGATGGAGCTGGTTCGATCTGGACGAGACTATCGATGGAAAGAACATGATAGCCTAGTTATATCGCCTGATAAGAATTTATGGAAATGGTTCTCCAGAAATACAGGAGGAGATGCGATTTCTTTAGTTGAAACGATAAAGGAAGTGGATTTTAACCAATCTGTAGATTTTTTAAATGATGGAAATTTTAAAGAGTTTCAAATGGTTGAAAGAGCTCAAGAAGATTTTAAATACTATCTTGAGAAATACGAGCAGCCGTTTTCAGCTGGACGAGATTATCTACGGAATCAACGTGGGCTATCAGACGAAACGATTGATTATTTTTTGGAACAGGGTGTTTTAGCCCAAGCTAACGCCAAACTTGACTACTTTGCGGAAGGTACAGGCGGAGTGGCAACAAATGCGATTGAGCCAGTTATTGTCTTCAAGTCCCTTTCTTCTTCAGGTGAAGTTGTTGGAGCCTCTTTACAAGGAATACAGGAGAATTGGGAGAAGTGGCCAAAACATGGATATGCTAAAGTGATTATGAAAAACTCCGATCCTATGACAGGTATTCATGTTGATATTGGCACTCCAAAACGATTGATTTTCACTGAGAGTCCAATTGATTTAATGTCCTACTATGAATTGCACAAAGATAGTCTTCAGGACGTCAGATTAGTTTCTATGGATGGTTTGAAAGAATCGACTATTGGCCGTCATCTATCTCAAATTCAAGCTGAAATTTCAGGAAAACCACTAAGATGGACACCTGAACAAATGGCAGACGGACTTCAAGTAGCTATTGATCATCACTTTTTTGAAGATGGGAAAAATGCGGATTTAATCACCCTAGCTTTAGATAATGATAAAGCAGGTAGAACATTCATTCAAGAATTGGAAGCAAAAGGAGCTGTTATCAATTCGGATCTACCAGAACTAAAACCAGGACAAGATAAGACGGACTGGAATGATGTTCTGAAGAATCAACAGGAAGAAAAGCCTGATAGTCGCAAATCAGAATATGAACAAATGGCTGAAGAAACTTTATCAGAATCAAGTCACCTCCCTGATACCAGCCACCTTTCTCCTGAAGATGCGGAGTGGCTTAAAGAAAATTGGAACAATATTTCTTTCTCTGTTCAGTCGACTAGACCCTCTGAAACAGATCTGGCTGCGGAAGAAAAGCATTCTCCAGGCAATCAAGAGTCTATTGGGAATATAGAGGAGAATGCTGGAAGAGTGATGAGCTATGAAGAGGTAAAACAGGAAAACGAAGCATTAACTAAAAGATTAAATAATCGGATTCAATCTGGAGAATTGTCAATTGAATTTTCCCCAGATTTCTATCTGTATGATGTCTTTGCAAAGTTAGGAAACAGCCATCCTACAAAATATCTCAATGATAAGCGAATGGAAGTACTGTCTCCTATTCATTCACTTTTAAGCTCTATTGATGAACGAACGGTTGATTTATACAAGAAAAAAGGGACTCCTGAGCAGGATTCCTTGTATCAAGCATTGAAACCTCATCAGAGAGCTTTGGGAGTAGATATTTCAACCCGATTTATTGGTGAACTTGCAATAGCAGCCTACAATACCAACAAGCAGATAGAAAGCCTTTCAAGTGACAGTTTTGGCGTCTATTTTGGTGAAAGAACCCTTGATAATCTATCACAATCAATTGAACGAATGCTGGAGTATCCATTGATTGAATCAGGAACAAGAGACTTTACCTACGGTTTTGTGACAACACCAAATACATTGTTTCACTATTTGGATGAGCAAGAGGGAGAAGTGGTTTTAAATCGAGAATTATTGGATAACTTGATGTCACGTCTTGATACTCATCCCGTTAAGATAATGGAAGTCTCAGAAGAAAAAGCCCCTGAGAAATCTCAAGAGCTAGATATGATTTTTGAGCAACAAAAAAACGAGAGGACCAGTGGTAGTCTGGGGTCTTTACAGCCCGAAGCTGAAGGCAGTCCCACACCCGTACCAAAAGCTGGCACCTTTGAACGCTCTGTTACCAGTCGTCCTACGACATCCTCTCATTTACTTTATTTTACCATAAATGAAGAGTTTCAGTCAAGTAACGATGGCTACTATCACTCTATTTCCTTAGATGAATTAACTAAATTGAATCGTCCAATCCGTCGACTAGCTTTGCAAAATGCAGCACAGTATTATTTGGATGAGTTGGCCAACTCAAAGATTTATTATGTTACACCTGATAAAACTGTACAAGTTCATTTTGAAGAAAAGCACTTCATGCACCTAACAGGAATTAAACCAATTGCATTAGGGCAGACACCCGAGAAAACTTTACATGATTTTGCAGAAGGAAATGGGCATTTTGATAATATTTTATTGGCTAATAATGATGCAGCTTTTGACAAACTAAAGGTCTTATCAGATCTTTCAGTAGCAACAGAAAGTACATCTTTCTATTTTGATGATTTAACTGATCTTAGGCGATATGATGGACGTTTTGATAGTCTTATAAAGTCTGATGATAAAGATATTATCTTGTTATTCAAAGAGTTAGAGGAAGAAAACTATATTCCAATATCAGTTTTTAAGTCTCGGACAAAACTTACCAAGGAACTGGAGACGGTAGATAAAACACCTATTCTTGGCGTATTCCGTGAACGTGATGGCCGGATTGAGCAGCTATCTATCAATGAGGATTATGTCAAGGATAGAGGTAATGAGTTGCAAACCATTTTGAAAGATGGCTTGTTTGAAGAAATCAAACTAGAAGAACAAGTCCACAACAAACAGGAGTTGAAACGTGATGCGGATGCTGACGGTATTTCTGATGAGGAGGAGTTGCTTCAGGGAACGAATCCGTATGATTTTAGATTGAAACCAGGTTCTAAACCAGAGGTCGAGGAGAGTCTACAAGCGGATGAAGTTGTTTTAGCAGCTGCTAGTCTTGCAGTCGCAGATTTTATTCAGAATAAAGATATGGCAGGATTAAGTCGACATCTTAAAGAAGGAATTAAGGAGTTTCTGGACTCAGATAAGTACAAAGACTATCTAACGAAAATGAGCCATCTAAATAATTATTCTAATCGCAACTTACGCTTAATTCTTGCACAAAATCCTGAAGCAAGGCAAGTAGCTTCTTTCAAGCAGTGGAAAGAAAACTTTGACCGCTATGTGAAAAAAGGGGAGAAGGCTTTACGTATTTTTAAACCTATGACGAAAATCAAAAAGGATGAGAATAACCAACCAATATTGGATAAAAATGGGAAACCAGAAACAGTTACATTCTTTGGTTTAGTGCCAGTTTTTGATGTTAGTCAGACAGAAGGAAAGGAGATGCCAAAAGCTGCAGAAGTTAAAGAACAGCTGACTGATTTGGACTATGCAAATCTTTACCGTGCCTTGATGGCTATTGCAAAAGAAAATGATGTATCAGTTCGATTTGAAGAGATGGAAAATAATAAACATGGATATTATTCTGTCCCAGAAAATCAAATTGTTTTACGTAGTAATGATATGAACAAGGCTCAAATTATTAAAACTTTCTTACATGAGATGGCTCATGCAGAGTTGCATCATGCAGATAATCCTCAAAAGGAAAATCTAACTAGAAGCACTGCTGAACTCCAGGCTGAAAGTGTCGCTTATGTTGTTTCTTCATACTATGGTATTGATACGTCAGAGTACTCTTTTAACTACCTATCTGGATGGTCTGCTGATAAGGAGACACTTGCTGATTTAGAAGCACAGTTGGATATTGTCCAACAAGAAGCTAAAAGTTTAATGGTTCGGATGGATCAAGCATTGGAACAATTAAGACTGAGTCAGGAGAAACAAACGAAGCGTAGTTTTGAACAAAAACTGGAGAATTTTAAAGATCAGAGCAAGCAGGATGTCGAAGATCACAAGCAGGAGTTGAAAGCAGATGCACAATCAAAAAAAGAGAAGGGTTTCTCGAAATGACCGAACGGGACACCCCAAATAAACCCAAGGTCAAATTAAAAACAAATCATCATCAAGGAGGACAACACTCATGACCAATGAACAAGAAGAACAACTAATCATCATCCTTTCAGACTTTATTCCAATCATGGATGGAGACAGAGTTGTAGGAGTATCACCAAACGCTAGAGACTTGACTCGCCAAAAAGTTCTGGAGCAACTAGAGGAAGAACAGTCTCAACTACCTGAAGGAGATCCTGCTCTTTTGGAGTGGGAAGAAGAAAATATTGAGCTACTCAAGATGATTACAGATGAAGAATTTCAAGCTGTACTCACAGAAAAAATCTTACTGACAGAAATACAAATTGGGCAGTCGATTTTCCAGCCTCTAACTGCTCAACAACTTTCTGTCCTAGCTGAAAAGTTACAAGGTCAGAAAGAAAAAAGTGTAGAAAATAGTGATAAGCAATCATCTATTTTCAAAAACATCTTCAGTTGGTTGCGATAAATTGTTAGAGGTTGTACTCCAAAAGATATAGGAAAGGGGCTTGGGGATTTCCCCAAAACTGAGAAAATCAAGAAGGAAAACTACAAGGTTCTCCTTCTCTGATTTTTTTAAATTTCGCAAATGGATATCCATTTGCTACGCTTGCCGGAAGGAAGTCAGGGGCTGATGCCTGCCCAGAAAATGCCAGAAATTCTGAGAGAAAGAGGAGAAAGAGGAGACGTCCCCCGTGCAGCTCCTCCTGATCCAAGCCCAAAGCCTCTCGCGCCTCGAGCTGGCTACGACACAGGTACGTATTGTCCTTAAGATCGACCCCCACCGCGACGGCTTCTTAGGATTCAAGAAGCTCTTTGGCTCGAAGGAGACTCGCGTGGAGCTCCTCAGCCAAGCCTCTGCCTACTGCGATCTCTCGCTACTCACGGAGAAAAGTATCGTACAGCAGGCCGACAGCACGGTAGATCTCTATCTACCCCCTATCGAGGTCAAGCGGGAGCTGGATAATCTGAACCATAACGTCCTGCAGGAGCCCACGGGCTTGCGTCGCCGCCTATCGACCAACGAACTTGATGAGATCATTCGCTCTCGCCAGACGATGATCGACGGGCTCGTTGCCAAAGCTTTGGAGCAAG
>ENA-OWMB01000792-OWMB01000792.1-metagenome-genome-assembly--contig:-NODE-792-length-12005-cov-7.743933_pt1 | contig 12005 bp, 6 predicted proteins | sample MGYA00245353_ERZ651112 | MGnify/ENA primary metagenome ERZ651112 (study PRJEB26857, sample SAMEA4031773) | metagenome | biome: human; feature: oral; material: saliva | place: Philippines | collected 2014 | study...
TGGTCGGCCTCATCGCCTACCACTCGTGGACCGCGTCGACGAAGGACCCCTACCCGGCCTTCACCGTCATCGCGGCCATGGCACTCCTGCGCATCTTCGACGCCTTCGAAGACGTCTACTACTCGGAATTCCAGCGTTCGGGCCGCCTCGACATCGCGGGCAAAGCCTGCTTCGCGCGCATCTTCACCACGACCTTCCTGTGGTCGGGCCTGTACTGGGTCACCCAGGACCTGCTCCTGTCCACGCTCGTCACCTTCGCGGTCACCTGCCTCGTGCTGGTCGTCGCCTACGGGCTGCCCGCGCGTGGCCTCTTTCCCCTGCTCCCCTCGTTTAATCTGCGAGGCATCGGCGGGATCCTGTGGGAATGCCTGCCCCTGTTCATCGCCGCGTTCCTCAACCAGTACCTGGCCAACGCGCCGCGCTTCGCGATCCACTCGGCCCTCGGCGACGAACAGCTCGGCGTCTTCGCGATCATCTACATGCCGGCGGTCGCGATCAACATGCTCTCCCTGTTCGTCTTCCGCCCGCTGCTGACCCGCATGGCGCTGCGCTGGACCGAAGGCAAGCGCACCGAATTTTTCGCCATCGTGCGCCGAGGCCTCGTCACGACCGCGGGCGCATTCGTGCTCGTCGCCGTCGTCACCTACTTTATCGGCGCTCCCCTGCTGACCCTCGTGTACAGCACGGACGTGTCCGACTACGTGCCCGAACTGATGGTGCTCGTCCTCGGTGGCGCCCTCAACGCGGCCGGCGTCATCCTCTACTACGCGCTGGCGACCATGCGCCGCCTGCGTGCAGTCCTCGTGGCGTTCCTGATCGCGGGAGGAACCGCCTACCTGGCAGCCGCGCCGCTCGTGCGCTCTTTCGCCATGATGGGCGCGTCCCTGGCCTATGCTTCAACCATGGCCCTGCTCGCGATCCTCTTCGTCGCGTTCATGCTCATCCCCGTCCGCAACGCGCCCATCGAAACGGAGTCCGTCAATGGCTGACCGCTCTCATTCCCCCGTCAAAGTTGCCATCTTCATGGAATTCTTCCTGCCCTACCTGGGTGGGATCGAACGCTACCAGGATCGCCTCAGCGAGCAGCTGCGACTTCTCGGCTACGACGTCTTCATCGTCACGTCCCTGCACGACGAATCACTGCCCCGCTTCGAGGACAAAGATGGCCTGCGCATCTACCGCCTGCCGACCAAAGGCCTGTTCAAGCAGCGCTACCCCTTCTTCAAGCGCGACAAGCGTTTCAAGGAAACGATGGCGGCCGTCGAGGCCGAGAACGCCGACTTCTACATCGTCAACACGCGCTTCCACCTGACCAGCCTGCTCGGCGCGCGCCTCGCACATCACCTGGGCCGCCCGGTCGCCCTCATCGAGCACGGCACCGCGCACATGAGCGTCGGCAACCCGGTGCTCGACTTTTTCGGCGGCATCTACGAGCACGGCCTCACCCACTTCGTCAAGAAGCACGTGACCTCCTACTATGGGGTCTCCCGCAACTGCAACAAGTGGCTAAAGCACTTCGGGATCGAGGCCTCGGGCGTGTGGTACAACGCGGTCACCCCCGAGGACACGGCGGTGGCCGACGACCGCTACGAACGCCAGTGGCCACGTGGGGTCAAAGGTTCCGAGATCGTCATCTCCTACGCGGGCCGTCTCATCGCCGAAAAAGGCATCGTCGCGCTACTCGACGCCTTCGCGCGCCTGCGCGCCGAACTGCCCGACGTTCCGCTCCGCCTGGCCGTGGCTGGTTCGGGTCCCATCGAGGACGAGCTGCATGCCCGGTACGGCTCAGACCCCGCGGTCTCTTTCCTCGGCAAGCTCGACTTCCCCGGCGTCATGAGCCTCTACCGTCGTTCCGACGTGTTCGTCTACCCGTCCATGTACCCCGAAGGCTTGCCCACCTCCATCCTCGAGGCAGCCCTGGGCGACTGCGCGATCATCGCGACGCCGCGCGGCGGCACCGAAGAGGTCATCACCTCCCCCGCCCTCGGCTGGATCGTCGACGGTGCGTCGTCCGCGCAACTTACGGACGCCCTCGTACCCGCCCTGCGCGAAGCCGTCACCGACCCCGTGCGCCGGGCCTCCTGTGCCACAGCCGTCGGGGCGCGCGTGCGCGAGCACTTCACCTGGGCGTCCGTCGCACGCGAAGTCGCCTCCGTCATCGACGAGGCCGTGGCGCACTAGGCGGGACCGCCATCCCAGGGGAGCTCTGTCCTATGTCCTAAAACTTGGCCGCGTTCATTCGTAGCCATTATGTGGCTTCCTATAGGGCCTGATTTCGGAATGACGCTGGGATCAGGCCCTTGAGCTTGACGTCGATGCCCAAGCGGCCCATTGTCGGGATATCTACAGTGCGACGATCCAGCAACATGTTGGCCTTTTCTCCCCATTGGGGCGGCTCTCAAGCCTGACCTACCACATATGCCTGATCGACACACAATCACCTCACTTTGTCCATACAATACAGCTCGACGCGTCGCTACTCCCACCTCCCTATGGATCCTGATACCATGTAACTGTATTTATTTCACGAGGCCAAAGTCCTGCCATACTGAAGGTCACCTATGCCCAACGCATCCAAGGCTGCCACTAGCACGCCTTACATCCCGGACATTACGCTGGATCGCTCTTCTCCCGTTCCGTTGTACTTTCAGATCTCCGAACCCATTGCTGAACTCATCAACACCGGAGCGTTGCCTGCAGACACTCGACTCGAAGACGAGCTATCGATGGCCGCTCGCTTGCACGTCTCACGCCCAACCGCGCGCCAGGCCCTGCAGCGTCTCGTCGACCGCGGCATCCTGACACGACGCCGCGGCGTCGGCACGATCGTCTCCCCGAGCCAGGTTCACCGCCCCATGGAACTCACCTCCCTCATGAAGGACCTGGTTGAGGCCGGCCACAAGGTACAGACGACGATCCAGCGCTACGAGGCGCACCCCGCCACGGAGGCCGAGGCCGAGGCGCTGAAGATCGAGGCAGGAACGCTGATCGTTCACATCGAACGCACGCGCTTTACGAACAACGAACCGATCGCTGTGCTCAGAAACCTCATCCCAGCGGACATTGCCCCCACGATGCAGGAACTCGAGTCTGGCTCCCTCTACGACCTCATGCGCGAGCGAGGCGTCACCCTCACCTCAGCCCGGCAGGTCATCGGGGCGCGTACCGCTACCACCAAGGAGGCCAAGCTCCTGTCCGAGCATCGCGGTGCCGCCCTGCTCACGACGCAGCGCACGACATACGATCCCTCCGGACGCGTCGTGGAGTACGGCGACCACATCTACCGAGCATCGCGTTACTCCTTCGAAGCTAATCTTTTCGCGCAATAACAAGGAATTCGATAATTCGTCCTCACAGGTTGCAGGATACTGGTTGTAACAGTGACACCACTATGCGGGACACGACTCAGGCAACTCTACGAGAAGCGCTCGACGAGAGTACACCCGCATCAGTTCACTGCCCCAGCACTCCCTTCACTGCCTCGTCCAGCGGCTGCGCGCCGCCGCCAAGCATCCGCTCAAGCGATTCCAGCGTGTAGTGCGACGGCCCCGCCAAGAACGCGACCATCGCGCCGACCTCTGAGGGATCGACGCCCATGCGGGCAGCCCATGCACGCCGGTACAGGCGTAGCTGCGTCGCAAAATAGGCCAGCTTCTCCGGCTTCATCTGACGCGTAACCGGCTGACCACTCTTCCAGTCGACTACCAGGAAGCGCTGTCCCTCCCCGCTCACGCGTTCGAAGACGGCGTCGATGCGTCCCTGCACGGACACACCACCCACCTCCACGGAGAAGGCCTCTTCGATGGCGACGGCCCGATAGTCCGCCAGTTCCCCCGCGACGAACGCGCGGAAGTTCTCGCGCAGCCTCTCGAGCAGCTTGCGTTCCTTCACCGTCAGCAAGGCCTCGTCTGCCCCGTCGTCACCGCCAGCCAACGCGACGTCCTCGCCGGACGCGACCGCAGAAGGATCCACGGCCTCGGACACAGGATCGGCTCCCGCGACGTGCAGCTCGCGCTCGGCCCACGCATGAAAAACCGTGCCCAGGGCGGAAAACGAGCTGGGCTTGACCGGCATCGGTCGGCGCATATCGCGCGCAAACTCATCCGCATCCTGCAGCATCGCCGACACCGACGTCGCCGGCACACGCTCGGCCCACAGGTCCACGACCGGCACCTGACGCCCCAATCGATCCTCCTCAATGAGGGCAACCGTGTCCCTCACCGCGGGGTCATCGCCCAGCTCCGCCAAGGCCTCGAACACGTCCCGATCCTGCGCAAGCTCCCCCATCTGAGCGCGCACAGAGGCTGCCGCATCCGCGACGCGCTGACGCGACGGGCCGGGGGCGGGCGGGAAAGCCTCCGATGTCTGCGCCCCGCCGAGGCTCGCCTGCTCCTCCTCCGACGGTGCGGGAGCAAGCACGCACACAGCTGATCCGTCGGCCGACTCGACCCCCACGTCACGCCAAGAGCCTGAGGACCACGTGATCCCCTGGCCCAACCGCTCAACAACATCCTCCGAGACCGTCTCCGCCTGACCCACCAACTCGGCACTGGCCTCCATAAGGTAGCGCGACGGATGCCTGACCTTCTTGTCCATCTGCGAGGTCCACGAACCCACGAGCAACTGCGCGCTGCGCGCACGCGTCATCGCCACGTACGCAAGGCGACGCTCCTCACGCTCCGCATGCTCGCCGAGGGAAGCACCGTATTCGCCATCCAACCACTTCTTAAACGCGGTCGACGGCTTCTTCTCGCCCTCGACATCGAACTCGAAGGGAGGCAGATCGGCCTTATCCCCGCGCCACGGGTGAGGCAACGCGCCGTTATCCGTCACCCAAGCCGTCGACTTGGGCGGCTCATCCCGCCACGACCGTGTCTTGCTCCGATGCGACGGGAACACGCCGTCACTCATGCCAAAGACGACGACGCCGTCCCACTCCAGGCCCTTCGAGCCGTGAATCGTCAGGATCTGCACGGCCTTGGGGTCCGGCTCGCCCAGCGGCGCATCGAGTCCATCCTCGCGCTTATCCGCCATATCCAGATAGGCCAGGAAAGACCCAAGGGACGCACCGGGCGTCTCCTTCTCGTAGGCCGCAGTCACGGCGATGAACTCGTCCAGCGCGGCGCGCCCACCCATCGATAGAGGATCCGCGATGACGTCATCCAGGGTCCCCATGATGAGGATCGCACGCTCGACCTGCTCCGTGATTGAGCGCCCCACGCCCTCACGGACCTGCTGCAGGCGCTCTCCCAGCAGGCGCACGCGGCGCACCGCCTCCTCGCTGATCGCAGGGCGGCCTTCGTCGGCCCACCCGGGCGTCGGCGGACGATCCACAGCATCGAGAAGCACGGCCTGATGAGGATTCAGCCCCTCCGCACGCGCCAGGAAGCGCGCCCAGTCCCCCAGCGCCATCAGGTCGGCGGCCCCCAGGTCGATGCCCGCCAGGAGACGCGCCAGCCACGGGGAGGCCGCCACGTCGTACGCCAACTCCAGGGCCGCGCGCACATCCTGCACAGCGGGCTGATCCAGTAGGCCACCCAGCCCGACAATCTCCGTGGGGATCCCCGCCTCCCGCAAGGCGGCGTCGATCAGCGGAAAGTCCTTGCGACGCCTGCTCAGGACTGCGACCGTGCGCCGCTTGCCGTCCTTAACCGGCTGCGAGCGCACCCGCTGCACGAAGTCGACCATCGCCGCCAGGGCCTGGTCGTAGGCCTGCGTGTATGCAATCTCGACGGTTCCCTGCCCCGCGCCCGGACGAGGCACCAGAACAGGAGACTGCGCCTTGAGCGCGTCCTTACCCTGCTGATAGGAAGCCACCTCCCGCAGCGGCGCGGCCACGCGATTCGCCGCGTCCAGGATCGACACGTCGTTGCGCCACGCGGTGGACAGTGTGAGGGTCTGGTCCTCCTCAGCGACCCCCGTCTGGAAGCGCTCCAGGAACGTCTCCAGGGACGAGGCCGAGGCCCCCCTCCACCCGTAAATCGCCTGATTCGGGTCGCCCACCGCAGTAACGGCGTGATCGCCGAACAGCGTCGAGAGCAGCTCCATCTGGATGACGGACGTGTCCTGGAACTCGTCGAGGAGGACCGCGCGGAACTCGTCGCGCAGCGCGGCGCGCACAGCGGGTGCCTCGCGCACAATGCGCGTCGCCAGGACCAGCTGATCCGAAAAATCGAGAACACCCATGTCGCGCTTGCGCTGCTGATAGGCCTCGATGGGACCGAGGAACGCGAGACGGCGGCGGTTCGCATCAATGACATTGCGAGCCACGTCGTTTCCCCGCCCCACCTGCTCAAGCTCCCGGCCGAACTCCTCCAAGGCCTCGCGCGCAGTCTCGACCGTGTAGCCGTGCTCAGCGATCTCACCGGCGAGGTGCAGGATCTTGCCCACCACGCCCGCGGGACTCAGAGTCTCGTCCAAGTCGGTGGGCCACGCCTCGACGATCTGCGTCATCAGGTCGAGCGCACCCGCCTCGGAAAGCATGGCGAAATCGGGGTCGATGCCGATCCTCATCCCGTGCTCGGACACGATACGCTCCGCGAACGAGTTATAGGTCAGGGCCACCGGGTCTTCGTCAAGACGCTCGCGCATCTGCGGCATCTCACGCGACAGCAGACGGATACGCTCGCGCAGGCGGTCGCCCAGCTCCCCCGCCGCCTTGCGGGTAAAAGTCAGGCCCAGGATCGAGGCCGGGGTCAGGTCCGGGTGATTGGCCAACAGCCAGAGCACCCTCATCGACATGGTCTCGGTCTTACCCGACCCGGCACCCGCGACGACCAAGAGGGGGCGGCGTGGGGCCTCGACCACGCGTACCTGCTCCGGCGTCGGCGTCTTCGTCGCGTCGACGATTGCCTGGATCTGCATCGCGCTTAGCTTCATGGCGTTGTCCTTTCCCACGTCACTCCACCACCTTGCGGCCGCGCTCACGCGCCGGGCACAGCCGGTCAAAGGAACAGTACCGGCACGCATCCTCCGAGGGGGTCGCCTCGAAGTAAGGGCCGCGCGCAATGGCAGCGACCTCGCGCACCTTGCCCCGCCACTCCTCCAGCGTCTTCCCCTCCAGGGGCTTCTGATCGAAAGTCTTCGGTTTGTCCCCACCGAGCAGCGCGATGCGCGCCCCGGCCACCTGCTCCCCCGAGGCGAGGAGGGCCATCTGATAGGCCGCCAGCTGAGGATTGTCCGGGACGGTCTTCGCGCTATGCCCGCCCTTGCCCGTCTTCAAGTCCGTGACGCGCACTCCCTCGTCAACGTGCTCGAGGCGGTCCATGCGGCCACGAATCGTCACGCCCTCCACCTGGGCCTCCACCATCTGTTCGACCTCAACCCGGCCGGGCACGCCCACCAGGTAGGAAGCCAGATTGTCAACAATGGCGTGCGCACGACGATCCGCGTGCCGTCCGGCCCACGTGTCCAGGTTGTAGCCCAGCTCCTCGATACGCGCCTCGAGCGCCTCGGTCAGTTCCTCCGGTGTGCCGTGTGGATTCTCCTCCGCCAGCGCGTGAACGAGGGTTCCCAAGCTGGCCGCCGCATTCGACGGCCCGTCAGCGCCGATAGTAGTAAGGAACCAACGCAGAGGGCAGGCCAACGCCCGTTCAAACTGGGATGGGGAGAGTTTCACGTCGCCCTGATACTCCTCGTTGGTCGTAGGTGTACCACCCGCGCCCAGCCAGCGCTCCGGCTGCGCCAACGTGATGCCCTCACGGGCCATGAGAGCCAGGAGCGTCACCGCAAGCTGGGCGTCCACCGTGTCATCGGAGGAGGCCGCACGCGCACGCAGATCCGCGATGTGCCCAGGCAGGGACAGGGGCGCTTCCACAACATCGAGCGGCACCACGTCGTTCTCTCGGGGCGTGCCCGCCAGGCGCGCCACCAGGTCGAAGAACACGGAGGGCGCGGCATCCTCCGAGCGCACAGCCCCCGCGTGCACATAGCACCGCGAGCGCGTCACAGCAGCCACGAAGAGACGATACTCGTCGTCCAGCACGGCTCGGCGCGCGGCCCGCGTAGAGTCGATAAGTTCTTCGCGCCCGTCATCGCCGATGACCGTGCGGCCCGCACCCACGTCTGCGAGCAGGTCGGCGCGCAGAATCCGGTCACGCAGCCGCATGTTCGGCCATGCTCCGTCCTGCAGGCCCGCGAGAACCACGACCTGCCAGTGGCGCCCCATCGCCTGCGCGGGTGTGAGGACCTCGACGCCGCCGGGGCGCACGCCCACGCGCGAAATCGTGTCGATGGGAACCGACCCCGCCAACAGCTCCGAGGCGAAATCACGCGCGGATCCGGCGGGGTTGCGTTGCTCCCACACGTCCGCGACGCGCAGGAGGGCGACGACCGCGTCAAGCTGATCGTCAAACCACGCCGAGGCCTCGTCCGATCGGATGGCCCGCGAGCGCCAGTCCTCGGCGACGCCGCACGCCTCCCACAATTCCCACAAGCGTTCCTGCGGGCGCGCGTCGCGCTGGCGGGCCAACTCCCACATGCGCGCTGCCTTCGTCAGCACACGCGCCAGGGCTCGGTCGTTCCACCCGCGCCGCCCCGGGGCCTCGGCCCCCTTCTCGAGCGTGGGTCGCCACGTGTCGGGATCATCGACGAGGTCGGCTACCGTCAGCGGGATAACCGCGGTCTCGTCGCCCGCCTCCTCGGCGGCCAAGGCGCGCGCGGCATTCAGACGGCGCAGCAGCCGGTGAACTGCCAGGGCGTCCGCCCCAACCAGAGCCGACGGCAAGAGGCGCTCGGCCAGCTCCCGGCGAATGGCCACGTCCGTGTCACTCTCCCCCGTCGGAATAGTCACGAGGTCCAAGAGAAGGCGCGTCGTGGACTGCGACGCGAAGTCGAAAGCACGCCCGCCGCCGGCCAGGGGAACGCCGCCGCGCGCCAAGTAGCGCCTGGTTTCAGCAACCATGGAGGAGCTGCGCACGATGACGACCTGGTCCGCAAAATCGATGCCGTCATGCAGGTGCCGGGCACGCAGGGCGCGGGCGATGAGTGCGCCCATCTGCGAGGGCGTGGCACCCAGGTGCGTCACCAGAGCACCCGTGGGCGCGTCGTGGGCGACGTCCGCGTCGCGTCGCGCGGGCGACCCCGACTGCGCGATACGCGAGCAGGCCTGTCGAGCCAAGTCACGCACGACGCGGGACATGTCATACACCTGACCCAACTCAGTGATCTCGACACCGAGGGTGCTAGCGAGCCTGCGGTCCAGGTGTGGCTCTCCCCCACGATACCCGGCCACGGCCACGTCCGAATCCGAGAACGCGACGATGCGGGCACCCGCGTCCCGGCATGCAGTCAGGAGCGTCAGCGTTGAGGGCGTGCAATCCTGCAGGTCATCCACGATGACGACATCCGGCACCGGGCACGGAGCCTGCACGCCATGCGCCTCAGCATCCCTCTCCCACGCGCCAATCAAGTCCGCAGCAAGGGACTGGATGCGCGAGAGGTCCACGCGCAGCGTCTGCGGATACTCCGGGGATCGCTCGTGTCCCTCCTCCAGGGCGGCAACAATCGCACCCGCCCCCTCCCACTCGGGATGCCCGAAACATGCTCCGGCCTGCGCCAGCTTCTCCGAGTCCATCCCGGCCTCGCCCACGCGCGCCACCAGGTTACGCAGCTCCGCGCGAAACGCCGGCATCGCGCGCATCTGCTCACCGATATCCTCGGGCCAGGGTGCCTCCACGGTCTGCAACAGCTCTGCCAGCAGCTGATCCTGGGCCGCGCCCGTCACCAGCTCCACGCCTTCCAGAGGGATCTCGCGCTGAGTGCGCCACGTCGCCACCACCTGATACGCAAACGACGCAGGCGTGCGCACCGGACGCACCACCGACGGGCCGAGCGCCTGCGCGCGCGGCGTGAGTACGTCAGCGCGCGTACGATCAGGAGCGAGAATCATCGCGGAATGTCCCTGAGCAACCGCCTGCTCGAACACCGCGAGCGCACACGTACTGCGCCCCGACGACGGCGCCCCGCGAGCAATCGTATCCGAGTGCTGCGCTCCCTCGACAACCGCGCGTTGCGCCTCATTCAGCGCAGGAAGACGCCACCAACCCTCCGGGCGACGCCGCAACCTGACCTTGATTTCGCTCATGACGCAATACTGGCAGACCCCACCCACATCTGCGGCACATATGATGGGCGTGACGACATTTACCAGCAAGGAGTCAACATGGAGATCTTCATCGGCATTCGCGATAACACGCGTCAGCTCGGTCTCGACGTCGACATGACCGAAGGCGAGCTCATGGCCAAAGTTCACGAGGCCCTGACCTCCCCCAACGGCGTCCTCGACCTCACCGACACCAAGGGCCAGCGCACCCTCGTTCCCGCCAACGCCCTCGGCTACGTGCAGATCGCCAGCAAGACAGAGCGTCGCGTCGGCTTCGCGATCCACTGACCCGCACAGACAAACGAGGCCGGGGAACGCACTGCGGAACTGAACCGCTCGCGCTCCCCGGCCTCGTCTACACCCTGCGGCCTCAGGCCTTCAGGTGAATGTCCTTCATGCGTTCACCGTGACGCTTGATCACGTACTCCGTGATCTCATCGACATTGTCCGGCGTCATCGCCAGCTGCGGATAGGTGAACAGCGTGGCCCGCACGAGGCCGAGGGCCTCACCCGCCACGCGGCGACCCCACAGAGACAGGCGATCCGCCAACTGCGGGTCCGCCTCAATCTGCGGTCCCAGGTGCGCGCGCACCCAATGCCCTTGCTCGAATGGCCAGACGTCCTCGATACCCTCAAACAGGCCGTGGACGCGGGCAACACGAATCAGCATGTCACCGAGCATGCCGCGCGTAATAAAGGTCTTCACCGCGCGCTCCGCAAACGTCGTCGGACGGGTGCGCGCATCCAAATCGTCATACGCGCTCGTAAACGCACTAGCGGCCTCCAGCAAATCAAAGTCACGGTGCTCACACCACACCTCCAGCTGCTGATACAGCGCGAAACACTGCGCAGCCATGCGCGCGTGCTCCACGTGTGCCTCAAACGTGGGGGCCTGCTCTCCGTCCTTCGCCAGGCGCGTCATAAACGCGAGCGAAGAATACGCGAGAATACCAAGGACATCAGTGTCGTCGGCAGGGACAGAAACATATTCGTGAGCCATGAGTCCAGCATAGTGCCTGACAAGCGCCCTGGCTCCCACTGTCCACACAATCCACACGTTCTCACCCCCTCTGTGACCAGCACCTCCCCCGCTCGCCCGCTTCACACGATTACACTGAAAAGCGACCACCGGAAGCCCGGTCGCATTCTTTTTGCACATCACACGTTCGCGCGGATGACTTTCCCCGCGCTAGACATTGCGCGATCGGCACCGACCCCAACCCCGGAAAAGCCCGGGAGACAAGGCAGATCGTGACCACCACGAGCACCGAGGCCATCGAGCCCACCCCCGACAACGACGCCACCACGCAGGCTGTGCCCTCTGCGCAGGCCCCCGCCCAGGCCTCGTCCGTCGAATACTCCGCAGGCGTCGTCCGCCTGGGCAACATCAAGCCCGCGGCCCCCGAGGTCGAAGAGGCCACCCCGGACATTACTGACAAGGGCGGCGACAACCTCGACAAGAAGTCTTTCGCAGACTTCGGCGTCACCGACCCGATCGTCGACGCCCTCGAAGACAAGGGCATCACGCACCCCTTCCCGATCCAGGCCCTGACCCTCGGCCCCGCGCTGGACCGCCACGACATCATCGGCCAGGCCAAGACCGGCACCGGCAAAACCCTTGGCTTCGGCATCCCCGTCCTCGAGGACGTCATCGCGCCCGACGAAGAAGGCTACGAGGACCTGCTCAACCCGAACCAACCGCAGGCTCTCATCATCCTGCCGACCCGCGAACTCACCAAGCAGGTTGCCCAGGACCTGCGCGAAGCCGCCAAGTACCTGTCGACCCGCATCGTCGAAATCTACGGCGGCGTCGCCTTCGAACCCCAGATCGAAGCCCTCCAGCGCGGTGCCGACATCGTCGTGGGCACGCCCGGCCGCCTCATCGACCTGCTGCGCAAGGGCC
>ENA-OWMB01000799-OWMB01000799.1-metagenome-genome-assembly--contig:-NODE-799-length-11950-cov-4.475074_pt1 | contig 11950 bp, 9 predicted proteins | sample MGYA00245353_ERZ651112 | MGnify/ENA primary metagenome ERZ651112 (study PRJEB26857, sample SAMEA4031773) | metagenome | biome: human; feature: oral; material: saliva | place: Philippines | collected 2014 | study...
GATATGCTGTATTATAATGGAAAGCAGTATGTCTATACAGAATATAAGCCAGGAAAGTTCGATTGGCGATTAGCTAATAAAAAGAAAAAGATTGTTAGAGGAGATGGTTTTAAGGGCGAACATGGTTTTAAGGGACTTCAAAAGGCTTTTTCTGAAATAGACGATAGTTTTACAGATAAGTCTAAAATGCTTTTGAAAAGAACTCCAAACGGAAATTGGCGTTTATATTACGATAATAATGACTCTGGATTTAGTATTAGCGGCAACGCTTTTACTCAAATGGAGTTGAAACATGAAGACGTATGCTATCAAGCTAAAAGAGTAGTAGACAACTTTGACTTATTAAGCAATTATATGGAGTTTAACTCTCCAGATGATGTTTATTTTGTTCAAATTATAAAGCGTTGGAAAGACAATAAAGATAAGCCTGATGCAGAACAGTGGAGGCAAGATGGACGTCAAAAAGGTTCTTATAATAGCGGTGGAGAATTTTTAAACTATTACCTCATCCATTCTCCAGCAGAACTTGCTGCTATAAAGAATGAAATATTAAAGGTTTGTTCTTATAACAACGCTCGTGCTTATATTTCTATGAACAGCCGTTCTCAGAGTATGGTTAATAATTTTATTGGAAAGTTTAGGAGCAAATACAGTCCTAATGATCCAAGATATAAAAATGCTGAAGCTATATTATATGGACAAGCTAAATCAGGTCCTGCGTGGAAGAATGAGCGTTTCAAGGTACTTCTTGATATAGATACGGCAAGAGATACGAAAACGAAAATGCCTAATGGTAAGACAGTCAACGTATGGGATGAGGTTAAGAAACGAGCTGCGGACTTTGGAATTAAAGTTGCTGCTGAATACGAAACTCCATCTGGCGGATTACATATGATTTTGAATAACAAGAACAATCGCAATCTTAAACCTTTCTATAAGACCTTAAAGGATTTTGACGGTGGTAGAGATTTAGGAAGATTATCTACAGTCCATCCGTCTGAAGATATTAAAATGGTTCTTTATTCTAATGTAGATACGGAGGGGTATTGATTATGGCTAAAAAGGATGATAAGAATCATAACCATTTCATAGAAAGTCCTTTTAAAACTGTGACTTCATATGAAAACGCCTTTATAAAAGAGTTTAACAATAGTTTATCTGGAGCGGTTGCGGAAGTTCTAAAGTATATTGCTAAAGCTACAGCAACGGCTATAAAAGAATTAAAGTAACGAAGTTATGAAAATACCTAAAGAGGAAAGCGACAAGATTCAGTTGAAATTAGGAGATGTGAGAACACTTTTAACACGTCTTCACCTGATAGCAAGAGAGTTAAATAAGCCGTTTGATTCTGGAGATGTCATTGTCGAGTACGATAAGAGGTATGGCGGAATAGATGAGCCGTTATGTGCGGCAGTTACACGTCCTATATATTTTCCGCCAGAAGAATGTATCTGTTTTGAATAGATTATAGAGTGTCTAAATAGACACTCTATTTCTTTTCCTTTTTCTTCAAACATTTAGAGATAGCTTCACTGAAATCAACGTCTGATTTAATACTCTTCATACGTTCTTCAGACATCGTATCAAGCGGATTCCATTCTTCTTTCTTTTTACTCATAACTTCTGAATTAACTGGTTGTATGTAAGCGTTCATTCTTTTTAACCTTGCGGGTGTTGCATTTGAAAGAAAACTCGTCAAAGTTTAATAGAAAGGTAGCGGATGGAAAGTTATTTTAGATAGCTAATGAGTTTATAAACAACTACCGCCTGCTAAAACCTTGGAAGTGATAACGCAGTTTCTATGAACGATAATATTACTTAAACACCTTATGGTATACAGCTACTACCGATCATCCGTATTCAGGTGAATAGTCGAAGTATAACTGTATTGGAACACTAATCTATATTTCAAGATGTATTAAAGTGATTGTTCATAGAAAACTGCGTTTTCTTTATTTACAGCAAATGATAATTGTACAGATATAGGGTGGTATTATATTACTAATAAGAAAAAAATATGAACGACATTATCAATCATCGCAATATGGTTTGCGAACGTATAAAAAAATCTTTTTCTACCGATTTAGAAAAGGGTCGTGCGGTTGGAGATATTCATCCTACCCATTCCAATTGGGTATGGACGGAATATAAGCCAGGAAAGTTCGATTGGAGAACTACAGGCGATAGGGTTCATAAGAAAACTCAAGCGGTGAATACTTCTCCTAACAACGCATCTGCATCTAAATCTAAAGTTTCCGACAAGAATAAGCCAGAGCAGAGTTCTAAACCGACAAAATCTAACAAGACAACTCCAGATTTTTCAAAATTGAAAAAATGGTCAGACCCGTTCGTTGAGCTTTTTAATAAGCCTGAAAATTTAAAGGCTATTGCTAAATATATAGGCGATGTTGATATGAATAAGAGAATGAGTGTCTCTAAAATAGGCTCTTCAGATTCTGCGGCATTTGCTTTTAACTATATAACGGACAATGGGGTTCCTTATAGAGACGAGTTTTCTTTTAACGGCAAACCATCTCCACATATTGGAGGTTGGAATAGTAATGATGCGATAGCGAAAATTTACAATGATAATAAAGATTCATTGCCTCCTTTGAAAGAAGATTCTGATGGTAATGTTTTAGGAGTAGACAAATCTAAGATAGTTGAGCCAAGTTCTCAGAAAAAGGATTTTTTTAAAACATCCGATGGAGAGTGGACTAAATTTTTTGCTAAAAATAGAGGGAATATTGCAGAATACTTAGGTGCGAATACTAAAATAAATCTTGTAAGGTACAGAGGGACTATAAGTACAAAAGATGAGGATGGAAAGAAGTTTAAGGGAGTTAAAATTGATGTAATATATGAACATGACGGAAAGAGACAGCCGACTTCGGAAATTGTTATAGATTCGGACGGCTATTTACGTCACAACAACGGCGGTTTTCACGCCATATATACCGCACCTATTAAGCGGTGGTGTCTAATGCCTATGTTCAAAAAGATTTTTAAATAGATGAAGATGTATTTCGTGTATTATGATTCTAAAAATTAATCAAATAAACGATATTTTAGCTATTCTTCAAAGGCATCAATTCGTCTTCATAGCTCAGCAGTTAGGATTGAATTATCTAACTCAATCGCAGATAGATATACTTACAGCATCAGGAGTTGATTTAGATGCCTTTAAAAATTCTAAGGGTATAATAGAACAGGCATTCTTATTCGGTATTCTATCAGAATCTTTAGGTGATGATAGAGCGAAGAAGATGTCTTACAAGCAATTCTTGAAGTTTATCAAGTCTGGAAATTTCGTCCCCTTAACAGAGGAGGAAGAATTTGCTCTTGAGCAAATAAAGAACAGAGCTTACACCGATATAACAGGCTTGGGGAATAGAATAGTTCAGGGGACGTCAAACGTTATTATAAGAGCTAATACCAAGCAGCAGAATGCTATACGAAAGGTTATAAAGGATAAGGCTCAAGAAGCTGTTAAGTATCGTAAAACCGCAGCACAATTAGCTTCAGACTTAGGACATGCTACAGAAGATTGGGAGCGTGATTGGCTTAGAATATCTTATTACGTTTTACACGAAGCGTATAATTACGGCAGAGCACGTTCTATCTTCAGGAATTACGGAGAGGACGCTGAAGTTTATTTTGACGTGTATAAAGGGGCATGCAAGCATTGCAGGGAGTTATATTTAAAAGACCCTGACGATGAGAATAGCGAGCCTATTGTTTTCAAGTTAAAAGAAGTCCTTGAGAACGGAAATAATATTGGTAGAAAGGTTAGTGAGTATTTACCTACAATTTCTCCAATACATCCTTATTGCCGTTGCACTTTAGTATTTAAAGACCCTAAATTTGATTGGGATGAAGATACGCATTCCTTTACTAAAATTAGGAAGTATAAACCTAAAAATAAGAAACTTCAAGGAGTTAAACTTAACATAAAGGTTAAGAAAGGATAGTGTAAGAACAAGGTTTATATTATAAAGTAAAATTTTAATAGCAATGAAAGATTTATTAAATGGTTATAAGCAACACGCACCATATCAAATTGAAATTGAACCTACAGAGGGGTGTAATTTAGGTTGTAATTTTTGCGGTTTGAAAGGTATTCGAGAAAAGGGTACAAAGCCATGGAAATACATGACAGTGGATATAGCACGTGACGCTGCGAGAAAGATACGAAAAGCAGGATGGAAAAGCAGTATCTGTTTTTGTGGACATGGGGAGCCTACTCTTAATGAAAATTTATTGGAGATTATAAAGGTTTTTCGTGAAGAGTTGCCTAATAATGTTATGTCTTTGGTAACTAATGGATATGGTTTTAAACACGGAATTTTCGACATTAATGAATTTTTTGACGAATTAGAGAAACTTCATTTTAATGACGTTATATTCGATGTATATTCTGATAATGGAGACTGGACGGCAATTGAAGATATAACCGATAGATACGATATAAAGATTATCGGACGTGATGGCGAAAAATATAATTATTACGGCAAGAAAATGCGAGTTTCAATCTACCCATTGGAAGTAGATAAAACTGGACGTTTGTTCCGTATTATGGATAACCATTGCGGAGCGGCATCTCCTCAAGACTTTTCTGAAAGAAGAGTGAATAAGAGGTGTCAAAAGCCATTTAGGTTATTATTTATCCGTTGGAACAGTCAGGTTTGTCTATGTTGCGATGATTTTCGTGGACAATATAAGATTGGAAAGGTTACAGAGTTCGATAAGATAGACGACCTTTGGAACTCTCCAGCATTTCAGGCAGCTCGTATTCAGCTGTTTATTGGTAAACGAACGTTTAAGCCTTGTTATGGATGTAATTATTCTCCTGTTCGTGCAGGTTTACTTCCAGACCCATGCGCTAAAGATAAGGATGTTATGCCTAAGAAACTTTCAAAAGAAGTTATAGAGGTTTTACGGAACAGCTATGATGAAAAAGGTTCTACATCAATAGTGATGCGTAAATGGGAGAATAAAGAAACTTTTAAAAACAATTAACAATATGTCAACATTAGAAAAATATTTAACCGAGAAACACGGTTTAGATAAAATCGTAAAGAAAACTGTAATTCAGTACACCATTGACAATTTAGTAGCGTTTTCTGTAAGTATAGGTAGAAAGGTAATTATATCATTTCCACTTTTCAAAGATGAAACTAAGGGTAGTCATTCAACGGCTAAAGAGAACAAGCAGCGTGATGAGTTCTTAAATCTTGTAAAAGACGAGAATGTAGATTTTTCAAAATCTTCTCCTGTCGCTATTTTTGACGATGAGACATCTGCTGTAAATTTTCTGAAGAAATATAAGGTTGTAAGACTTGCTAAGGATTACGCTTCATTTTCTGATGTTCAAAGTGATTTCACTATTGGCGTGGAAGAGTTGAACGGAAGATTATTGCAGTATCGTTCCAATATACCTACAGAGGTTGAAATTATGCGTGATGTCTTTAGAAATAAAGAGTATGAGCGCAAGGGTTTAGAGATTGAACCTGACGATATTGTTCTTGATTTAGGAGGAAATATCGGAGCGTTTACTTGTAGTATAGCTGACAGAGCTAAAAAGGTGATTGTTTTTGAACCTGAAGATGTAAACTTTGAAATACTTAGTTCTAATGTAGAAAAAAATAGAGATAAAAACGTAGAGTTTTTCAAGAAAGCCGTTGTAGGTAATGACGATAAAACCAGAGATTTCTATGTAGGTAAGGTTCCATACTACTACTCTTTCTTAGTAAAACATAATCGTAAAAGAGTTCCTGTTAAATGCGTAAATATTAACGATGTCATCAAAAAGTATAAGCCTACTAAGATGAAAGTCGATATTGAGGGTTCTGAATGGGAAGTTTTAACGAGTTGTAAAAATTTTAATAGCGTTAAGCAATTGATATTTGAATACAACTTTGATATGAATAAAGACCTCACCAGTGGGTTTAAAAACTTCGATATTTTGACAAAGCATCTTGAGAAGAATGGGTTTGATGTTTCGGAGTTGAAGAAGTATTCCAGAAGTAAATCTTGGGCTAACGTTTTTCTTTGCAACAAGGTTAAGTAAACGGTTATTTATAAGGTAAGATTTTATGGATAAGGTTTTGATAATACAACCTCATTCTGACGATGCGTTATTGAGTTGCGCAAAATTCTTATTCGGTGAGGACTTTAAATGCAAAGTCCTCACTGTTGAAAAGAATACAAAACGTTTATTGGAAGATGAGAAAGTTTCTGAATTTATAGGGGTTAAGTACTTCAATTTAGGAGTTGAGGTGATGGACGATTACTATTCAGAATTTTTTAAAACATATGGCAGAAATGCTGTTTTAAATGATGATAATGTAGTAGGGTTCTATAAGCAGAAGTTAGGTGTAGATAAGATAAAGGAACTCAGAATAGCTTTGAAGAAAAAAGTTTCAAAGTATATTGATAGAGGATATATTATTGTTTGTCCATTAGGAGTTGGACATCCATTCCATTATCTTGTCCGTTATCTATTAAGAAAGATTGAAGATAATTTCATATTTTATCGTGAATTTCCTCATGCTTTTAAGAAAAAAGCTCTCAAGCAATTAGAAGAGTATAGAGTGAATTTAGACTTATTATTCAATTTTGATAATAAGGATATTAATAAACTAAAATATGAGGTCGCTCAAAAGTTTTATAGAACGCAAAGCGGATTCTTCTTTTACGAGCATTCTAACGTCTTAAAATTACTTCCTGAAGAGTTCTATGTTAAAAGCGAAGAAGAAGCGTCAGCATCGACAGATACAACGTCAGAGAGACATATAAAGATATATGTTATATCGAAAGATAGACCTAATGGAAAGACTTTTGATTTTTTGAATAGAGGAAATATTGAATATACTGTTGTAGTAGAGCCTCAAGATGAAGAGCAATATCGAAACGCTGGACATAAGAATGTTTTAGTACTACCTAAGAACGACCAAGGCTTCAGTTATACTGTAAACTATTCCAAAAATCAATACGATGGGGTTAATCCTGTTGTAATAATGGATGATGATATATCTAATTTCTTTTATTCTCTTGACGGAATAGCTAAAATAGGGTTGTCCTTAAAGACTGGAGATGAGTTGCATAAATTCTTTGAGGAATTAAATGAACAAATCTTAGATACAGATTTTGACATAGGTACGATAGGAAAGTCAGCTTTTGATTGGGGTTATGAAGATGTTAGTCCAAGAGTAGCTTATGATGGCAGTAGATTGAAGTATTCAGGACTTCCTGTAGTTATAATAATCAATAATAAAAAGTTGTTGAATTTTGATTTCGACACTAAATTGTGTTTTAAGTCGGATATTGATTACAGTCTTAAATGTATGTATTTAGGATTCCGTTATGCTAAGTTCGTCAAGTTCTTACAGCAAACAAAAATGAATAAGGACGGAAAGCAGAAAGGTGGTTTAAGCGAAACTTACAAAAATATTGAGAATATAAAAACGGCTCAAGATATACTACTAAAGCGTTGGCCAGATAATGTTCTTGTAGACCCTAAGAAAAAACCTAACAACGGAGTTCCAGAATTAAAAATAATTTATAAAAAATCAAACGTTACGCCAGCAATTATAGAGGAACTAATGAATAAAGTTTAATTTATATATTGTTATGGCAAAAATTGAAGCTAAAAGTATTAAAAATCATTTGTTAAAGGGTGCCGCTAATGAATTAGAAAAAGCGGCGCAATTTGGCGATGAAAAAGAGTATAAGGGGCGCATGTACGTTTATACTCAAACAGCTAAGGGTACGGGCAGCTGGCGTCTAAAGGATAAAACTAAGACTGCTAAGAAAACCGATGATGGAGGTTCTAATAAGGTAGCTAAGAAAACGGATGATGAGGGTTCTAAACCTCAAAAGTCGGTTGCTGCCCCAAATCCAAAAAAGGCTCTTTCGGACTACACTCCAGATGAATTAGTGTCTTTTGCGGAGAACGCTTCAACTTCTCAACTTACAGCTGCTGTAAATGATAAGAAGAACGACCCTCAAGCTCGTCAAATAATCTTTAACGTTTTAAAGAAAAGAGACGATTATGATAAGGGTTCTGTAGACAGTTCTGATTTACAGGGCGGACATATAGCACGACCTGAAGCTAAAATTCAATACAAGACAAAGAAGCCAGAAGTATATCCTGGCGAGTTTGATGATTGGAGTATTCAACTTCCATCGGGTAGAAAGACTGTAAGCGTTTCTGGATTAAGAAAATTATACGCAGGGTACTCTGAAGCTGATTTGTTGAAACTCTTAAATAACAAGAATGCAGACCAACGTAAGCGTCAGTTAGCTTATGATGAAGCAGCGGCAAGAGGTATTCCAGAGGATAAGATAAATGTAAGCGGTACGCTTGAAAGACTTTGGAAAAAGGTTAAGAGCGACCATGATATCAAGGAAAATATGAATAGAGCGGTAAATGAAGATGAGGCGTTGCCGCTTACATACGATTGGAAAGGACTTGATCATGAAGCTATAATGCGAGATGAGTTTGACGGTGGTGAAGACCCTGAATGGTTAGACCCTAATTCACCCAAGGTTCAAAGGATTTTCAAAACCAACACGCTTTCAGGTCGTCAGAAATACGATACATTCAAAGACTATTATCAACGTGATCCAGAATTAGTCCCAGGATATTTAACTGCTCAGAATAAGGTTAATAATCTTAACGGACAGATGTGGGAATGGGCGCAATCGGAGGAATCGCCATTGTTCATTTCAGCAGGTGGAGCTGGCGCTGGTAAGACTTATGGTTGGAGGAATGTCGTTGCTGAAGATTTAAGTCTCCCAGAGTTGGAACCAGGAGACGACCCTAACGACACCGATTGGGGATATGTGATGCTTACAGACGATGACGCTGAGACTGATAAAATTTTTGCAAAAACACTTGCTAAGTATAATGGCGGTTTTATAGGCGATGATGGCGAAGAGCATCCTCACATCATATTCTTAGACGATGCAGATAGACTTTTAACAACACAATCAAAGCCGCTTCAGGCAATGATGAAAAAGATTAACGATGCAGACCCTAAGAATAGAATATTTAAGAATCCCGATACTGGTGAAATGGAACTTTGGAAAGGTAAGATTATCATCACTACTAATAAAGATTTATCGGAACTTTCTAAAAATGAAGATACGAAAGCCGTTCTCAGTCGTGCTACTAAGAGCGATATTCATTTTACAAGAAATGAAACTTTAGAGTTGCTTGCGGGGCGTTATCAGAATATGGATTTAAATAAATGCGCTAAAGTATTTGCTCGTGATGGATTCACAGATGATGATATAAAAAACTTTAAGGATGATGTTTTCGATTACATGTCGGAACACATTGATAAGGCAGATCCACGTAAGTTTACCCCACGCACATTTTTAGAATTATGCGAGTATATTGCACCTAAATGGAAGAGGGGTTCTTTCGTTCGTAAAACAGGAAAGGGTACGGCAGGTATTGATATACCTTGGCAAATATCGGCATTAGACCTTTTGAAAGCTGAAAATAATGATATAGAGAAAGCTGAAGATTACGTTGAAGACTTATATTCAAACGAAGCTATGGTGGCTCAAAAGCGTCATCTTGAAGAACTCATGGCTGAAGCTAAGAAGAATGGTAATTATGAAAAACTATTTGGGAAGAGAGCGCAGGATGCCGTCATATTCGGAGAGGATTCTACAGAGGAGGAGGATGATTCTAAGAAGTCTGACAAGAAGTCTAAAAAATCTAAGAAGAAAGATAAGGTTGAAAAGGGACTTTTTGACGATATGTCTTTAGAGGAAGCTGAAGATTTATTACTTTCATAAACTATACGCAAGAAATATGGTTAATAGTAGAAAAGCATTAGATGTTATCGCCAAGAGTCACGCTCTTGGCGATATATCTACAGACGTTTTAATTAAGGCTTGCGAAAATTATAAATTTCAAAACGGAATTTATGATGACTTTGAATATAGTATGAAAGTTAGCAAGTCTCTAATTGATCAACTTAACGGAGTTGTTTCAGATGAGCTTAACAAGGCTATTGTTCCTGGACAGACTAAGTATTTGAACGGAGTTGTTTACGTTTATAGTGCTACTAAAAAAGGTAGTAAAACGGAATACGGATGGCATGTATTGAAAAATTCTAATGTAGGCAAGGGTTCTAAAATGGACGATGCTACAGCAAAGAAATATTCTCAAGAAGTTAATCTTTTATTCCCTACTGACGTAGATAAACTTAGTGTTGTTTCAGCTAACATTGGAGGTTCTACTGGAGCCGTTTTGGTAAAAGATGCCAGTGGAAATGAATATGTAATGAAGAAAGTCAATAAGGCTAAAAACCCTAACGGACACGCTGATCATATTCGTTCTGAATATACCGCTAATGTTATCTATAATATTTTAGGTTTAAAAACTCCAGATGTTGAATTATACAACGCGAATTCAGATACAGATGTAACTCTTTTAAGTCGTTTTATACCAGGAACTCGACAGCCTAATTCAGGAGATTTTGGTAAGATGGCTGAGGGATTCATTGCCGATGTTTTATTAGCGAACTGGGATATTTATCAGAACGATAATTGTCTTATTGACGCTGGAGGTAATGTTGTTCGTGTAGATAACGGCGGTTCTTTATTTTATAGGGCGCAGGGGGCTTTAAAATCTCCTCCTTTCGATGGGGATGTTTTGCGTACCTATAAAGATATGAGAAAGTATAACAGTTTGCTTTCAAAGTATCTTGTAGATGAAGACGTTATTGCGCAGATTGACTCTGTTCTTTCAAAGAAAGATGACTTGGTAACTTTCTTAAAGGATAGCGGTGATGATAAACTTGCTAAAATATTAGAAGAGAGAATAGATGGCTTAAAGGGTATTAAAGATTATATCAACGCTGAGATTAGACGAAAGGAAGCGATTTCAAAAGCAAGGGCAGGTAAAATAGCTAAGCGTCAGTTGCTTTCTGAAACCGACATGTATCGTGATATAAAGGAAGATGAACTGCAGCAAATATTTGACGATGTGGCGTCTAATGCTGGTTCTAAAAAGTACGCTTTAACCGACTATCAAAGCAAAACAGGTTGGTCAATACTTTCTAAAATTTGCGAATTGCGTGGATTCAATGCTCGTCCGAGAGTTGTTCAAGAAAACGATTTTTGGAAAGAAGCTGGAAAGAGTAGTCATCCGATAATGTTCAGAGGCAACGCAGGTAGTCATGGAAAATCGGCAGCTTATTTTTGCGATTCATTTAGATTTGACGACAGTTGTTTTTACGGCACTCAAGGAATTTGGGGGCAGGGTATTTATGCCCATACTGACGATACGAACAAAACTTATTCTAAAACAGGTAAGTACGATAAGAAAGACGATGTTGATAATAAGAGTAAGCAAAAGAACTTTAAAGCCAGTCAATCTTATAGCGATGCTTATAGTTATGCAGGATATAGTGATGAGGGTATATTAAAGTTAGCTTGGGAGAAAGATGCTAATGTTGTAAATCTTGATGATTTAATAAAAGAAATAAAAAGCAATCCTCCTAAAAAGACCGATAAAAAGGCAAATAAGGAAATTAATAAACTTCAAGATGAATTAAATGAAATCAAGAAGAATTGGGCTGATGCTGAAATAAAAGTTCAAAATATCGCTAAAGTCGTTCGTGATGGCGTCTATAAGAAGATGGGTTATAATGAGCAATCTATCTCTGAAATGTATAACGATATAGATAACACGAATTGGGGCAATAAAACAGCTAACAATAAGCCAGATTATCCATCATACGATGAATTTGTAGTTAAGAATATGGCTAAATGGATAACGGATAATGGCGGAAAGGTTGAGCTGGGTGAAAATAAGGAGTATGTATTGTTTAAGATAGGCGGTGCAACTCTTTCCATTACTCGTCACGGCTGGGATACAAACTCTATTAAGCGTAAAAACTCTTTGACTCAACCATATAATTACCAC
>ENA-OWMB01000807-OWMB01000807.1-metagenome-genome-assembly--contig:-NODE-807-length-11892-cov-4.665540_pt1 | contig 11892 bp, 17 predicted proteins | sample MGYA00245353_ERZ651112 | MGnify/ENA primary metagenome ERZ651112 (study PRJEB26857, sample SAMEA4031773) | metagenome | biome: human; feature: oral; material: saliva | place: Philippines | collected 2014...
CACCGACTTGGCAAGGTGGATTTTAAAAACTAAAGGAGAACAATCATGAAACAACAAAAAACTTTTATCGTATTACGTGACAAAAAAACAGGATATTTTTTATCAGATTATAAAAATCGGACAGGTCGTCTAGCTTATGAAGCGAGCTGGGTAGAATGTGTAAACGATGCTTTGATTATTCCAGAAGACTACTTGATTAAAGAAGAAAATATTTACAAAGGAATGGCTCGTATTTTTAAAGCCGAGTTAATTCGTGTAAAAGCTGAATTCTTAATTGAAACATTAGAAGGAAAAGAACCTAACGAACCGCTTCAGAATGTTGATGATATCAATAAAGAAAAATTTTTACGCTCCTTGGTAGAAGGGATTTTTGGAGGTGAATAATGCAAATTACAAGAGGAAAACGGGCGCGAGCTCAAAAAGTAGTTATATATGGTCCTGAAGGAATTGGTAAGTCCACGTTTGCTGCTGAATTTCCAAATGCGGTTTTCATCGACACAGAAGGTTCGACAGATAACATGGATGTAGCTCGACTCGACAAGCCAACAAGCTGGACCATGCTGATCAATGAGATTGCTTTTATCAAGGCAAATCCAACAGAATGTAAAACACTCATTGTTGATACAGTCGACTGGGCAGAAGCATTGGCAGTAGCTCACGTTTGCTCACAACACGGAAAACAAGGGATTGAGGATTTTGGCTGGGGCAAAGGCTACACCTATGTCCAAGAAGAAATGGGACGTTTCTTGAATAGCTTGTCTGATTTGGTTGATATGGGTATCAACGTGGTCCTGACTGCGCACGCTCAAATCAAGAAATTTGAACAGCCAGACGAGATGGGTTCTTATGATCGGTACGAGTTAAAGCTTGGCCAAAAGACAGGGTCTAAAACCGCACCGCTGGTCAAAGAATGGGCAGATATGGTTCTATTCGCCAATTACAAGACCTTGGTCATGACGACCGAGAACGGCAAGAAGAAAGCGCAGGGCGGTGAGCGTGTCATGTATACCAATCATCGACCAGCTTGGGATGCCAAAAATCGACATGGTTTGCCAGATGAATTACCGTTCCATTATGCAGGGATTGCTCATATCTTTGCGAATCAACAAGTACAAGCGCCTGCGCCACAACCTCAAGCAGTTGCTCCAGCACCTCAGCAGACCGTACAGCAAGTCCAAGAGGAATTGCCTCTCGATATGTCACAGGTCGCTGAAAAACCTCAAAATGAAGCCCCTAGCAAGACTCAGACACCACCAGCGCAATATCATGCAAGCTTGCCTAAGAGTTTGACGGACCTCATGACGCAAGGAAACGTGACAGAAGAAGAACTTCAAAAAGTCGCTTACATCCGTGGACACTTCCCACTAGGAACTCCGATTAAAAACTTCCCTCCTGATTACTGGGATATGATTGTGGCACACTGGCAGGCGACTATGGAAGTTATTCAAAATCAAGTACGAGCAGACCCTGAACTACCCTTCACGATGTAGATTCTGGGAATTAGAAATCATAGCAAAATATAATAAGGAGTATCTATGAAAGATAAAACTATTAGAATTGATTTGTCAAAAATCGCAAATACAGCCCTACAAGAAAAGGTTGACAAAGAACTTGAAAAAGTCCTTGAGAACATTCTGGATCTCAATACAGAAGCCAAAGCAACCCGTAAGGTCACGATCACACTAACGATGTCAACAGACGATGAACGTACAGTCGTTAAGACAGGCATGGAAGTCAAATCTACCCTAGCGCCACAGAAAGGTGTCGCAACAACCGTAATTGTTGGTCGTGATGGCACTGGTAAAATTCACGCGAATGAGCTCAAAAGCGGCATCCCTGGTCAGACTTACTTTGATGACAACGGAGATATGCGGACCGATACTGGCGATCTCATCGAAAAAGTGGAACAACAGGAAAAATCTAAAATCATTGATTACAATCAAAAGAAAGCAGGTAACTAACCATGACAGAAAATATTAAAGATGCATTATCATACGCAGTCGAACTAGCGGGTAAAGAAAACAAAATCATTCGTTCAGAGACAGGGAAGGAATATTTTGACAGCAATGAATATGACTTACAGGAACTTAACCCTCGTAAGTACGCACCTATCCTTGAACTTCAGACACTAAAGAGTCTTGTTGACTATCTCAAATCAGATAACGATTTCATCAGTGATCGTAAACTTGTAGTTGTCGTGGACAGTTTCCAAAAAGTATCTGTATATGATCAAGTTGATTTTGAAAATGGTAAACGTCCTCAGCTCGTATCTGTAAAAGCAACCGTTCCAGTTATTCCTTTTAGCAATTGGCGCGACCAGGAAGAATTCAATATTATGCTGCAGTCTATGTTTATCAATGATGCAGACCGTAATTTGGTTTTGGATTTTGCTAGCCATTTGAAAATCGAAAAAGGTGCAGAAGTACAGGACAATGGCATCAGTCAAATGGCTACGGTTCGTGATGGGGTAGCAAGCCTAGCACAAGCTAAAACTCCAAATCCAGTAACCTTGCGACCATATCGTACTTTCAACGAAGTAGAGCAACCAGCAAGTCAATTCGTCTTCCGCATCAACAAATTGGCAAATCTTGCGCTCTTTGAAGCAGATGGTGGTAAATGGAAATTAGAAGCCGTCGAAAGCATCGCAAATTATTTAAAAAATGAACTTGCTAGCAACAAAAAAATTACTATTTTAGCTTAAAGGAGAAATCAACATGACACAACAACAATACAACAATTTTGAGCGTGAATTCGGATGGGAAGATGAAATCGCCCAAGATTCTTCATATGTACTTTTAGAACCCGGAGAATATTGGTTTACGGTAACTAAAATTGAACGTCAGCGACATATACCGAATCCGAATTCGAGAAGTAAAAATCCACTTCCTCCATGTAACAAAGCGGTTGTAACTTTGAGCATTTTGAATATGGAAGGAGATAAAAAGGAAATAACTTATAATTTATTCCTTCATTCTCGCACAGAAGGTATGTTATCTGCATTCTTTGGTGCAATTGGTTTGAAAAAACATGGAGAGCCTTTAAAAATGGACTGGAATGCAGTATTGAATTCTGTAGGGGTATGTAATGTAAAAAAAGCTATTTCTACCAATGGGAATGAATACAACGATATAGGCTTTATGGTATATGCAGATGAAGTTGATGTAACAAAACAACTAAATACTCGTCCTAATCTGCTTAACCAAAATAGTTATCCTCAAAATGGAAGTAACCAAAACTATCAGCAACCAGCCTACCAACAACCACAGCAACCGAATTTTGCGCAACAACCACAACAGCCACAAGCTGGATACCAAGCTGGGCAGTTCTAGGAGGTAAGGGATGCAATTAAGACCTTATCAACAGGAAGCACGGGAGGCTGTTCAAGCTGAATGGGCTAAAGGTCGCAAGCGCACGCTCTTAGTATTGCCAACAGGATGCGGAAAGACGATTGTATTTTCCAAAATCATTGAAGACCAAGTGAAAGAGGGCAAGCGTGTGCTTGTCCTTGCTCATAGGTCAGAACTTTTAGAGCAGGCTAGCGACAAGCTGAAGACTGCGACAGGACTCGGCACGGCCTTAGAAAAAGCTGAGAATACCTCTATCGGTTCATGGTATCGTGTTGTAGTTGGTTCTGTTCAGACGATGCAGAGAGAGAAGCGACTTAGTCAATTTCCTCCTGACTGGTTCGATACGATTGTGGTTGACGAAGCTCATCACGCTATTTCAGACGGTTATCAACGTGTCCTTGGTTATTTTGAACAATCGAATGTATTGGGAGTAACTGCAACGCCTGACCGCGGAGATATGAAGAACCTTGGTTCTTACTTCGACAGCTTAGCTTATGAGTATTCGCTAGTTCAAGCTATCCAGGAAGGGTATCTATCTAAAATTAAGGCCTTGACAATACCGCTCAGCTTGGATTTAACAAACGTCAGTATGTCAGCTGGTGATTTCAAAGCGAGCGATGTCGGAACGGCACTGGATCCATATCTGGAACAGATAGCAGATGAAATGGCCAAGCAATGTGCAGACCGCAAGACAGTCGTATTCTTGCCTTTGGTGAAGACCTCACAGAAGTTTCGAGATATTCTAAACGCAAAAGGTTTTCGCGCTGCTGAAGTAAATGGAGAGTCCAAGGATCGCGCAGAGGTTTTAGAAGACTTCGAGAATGACCGCTACAACGTTCTTTGTAACTCTATGCTCTTGACTGAAGGCTGGGATTGCCCATCAGTAGATTGCGTGGTAGTGTTAAGACCTACTAAGGTACGTGCCTTGTATAGCCAGATGGTAGGGCGTGGGACTCGCTTGCATCCAGGGAAAGAAGAACTGCTTTTGCTAGACTTCCTCTGGCACACTGAACGCCACGAACTCTGTCGGCCAGCTCACTTGATTTGTGAAACTCCAGAAGTCGCTCAGAAAATGGTTGAGAATATGGAAGAGCAAACAGGTGTCATGCTTGATCTTGAGGATATGGAAGTCAAGGCAACCGAGGACGTTGTCGCACAGCGTGAAGAGGCTTTGGCAAAACAGCTGGAAGAAATGCGAAAGCGCAAGCGTAAGCTAGTGGATCCGTTGCAATTTGAGATGTCCATCCATGCTGAAGACTTATCGAACTATGTACCCAATTTTGGATGGGAAATGGCGCCCGCTAGTGATAAGCAAATCAAGGCACTTGAGAAATACGGTATCCTTCCTGATGAAATCGGGAATGCTGGAAAGGCTACTTTATATTTAGACAGATTGCACAAGCGACAATCAGAAGGCCTGACCACACCAAAACAAATTCGATTCTTAGAAGGTCGAGGTTTCAAAGATGTTGGCATGTGGCAATTTGACCAAGCGAGAAATATGATTGATCGTATCGCAGCAAACGGATGGAGATTACCTGTAGGCGTGCGAGCAGCTGAATATGTACCGGGGTGATGTATGGAACTAAATACAATCTACAACGAAGATTGCTTGGCCGGTATGCAAAAAATCCCTGACAAGTCAATTGACATGATATTGTGTGATTTACCTTATGGCACGACTCGAAATAGCTGGGACAGTGTACTGCCGTTTAATAAGCTTTGGGAACAATATGAACGAATTATCAAAGATAATGGCGCGATTGTACTGACTGCTCAAACTCCGTTTGATAAAGCGCTAGGAGCGAGCAAGCCAGAATTGTTGCGTTATGAATGGATTTGGGAGAAATCCAATGCAACAGGACACTTGAACGCCAATCGAATGCCGTTAAAGTCGCATGAGAACATTCTCGTGTTCTATAAAGAATTGCCAGTATACAATCCGCAGTTTACTTACGGAAAACCGTACAAGGCAATCTATAGTACGCATAGCAGTAACTATGGAAAGCAAAAGGATAATATCGAAACTGTGAACGACGGCTATCGTTTTCCCAGAAGTGTATTGTTTTTTAATAACGAAAAAGACAATTTTCACCCGACACAAAAGCCGGTTGAATTGTTTGAGTACTTGATAAAGACATATACAAATGAGGGGGGAGTGGTGTTGGATAACTGTATGGGCAGCGGAACTACTGCAATAGCCTGTATTAATACCAACCGCAACTATATTGGCTTTGAAATTGATAAAGAATACTATCGCAAATCCATGGATAGAATCAACAGCCATGTGTCGCAGATGACATTATTTTAGAAAAAAAGGAGAAAACAGTGGCAGAGAATGATTTTAATTTGTTGCCGTTGCTGGATTACATCAATCCTGCCACGGTAGACTACCAGACATGGATAAATGTGGGCATGGCCTTAAAACACGAAGGCTACACGGCATCTGACTGGGATAACTGGTCACAAAATGATAGTCGATACAAGAAATTCGAGTGTTTCAAGAAATGGGATACCTTCAACGAGGAAGCAGGAACTATCGTGACGGGTGCGACTATTACCCAACTTGCAAAAGAAAACGGCTGGGTGTCGCAATCTGGCTACGATAGCGAGAACGCTCATGAGCTAGGTTGGACAGATACAATTGACCGTGATTATCGTGTCATTGATAAAGATTGGATCGAGGGCAAGGAAATCCACGAGCCGACTATTTGGAATCCAGTTCAGGAAATCATCAAATACCTTGAAACACTTTTTGAAGCTGGCGAAAATGTAGGTTATGTGACCAAATGCTATCCAAAGACTGATGACAAAATGGGAAAGATTGTCAAATGGTTGCCAACCAAAGGAGCTTACGACCGCACAGCTGGTGAATTGATTCAACTCTTACAAGAATGTAATGGAGATATTGGAGGTGTTCTTGGGGACTATCACGAAGAAGCTGGCGCATGGGTTCGATTCAATCCAATGGACGGAAAGGGCGCTAAAAATGAAAATGTGACGGATTTCAGATATGCTCTGGTCGAATCCGACAGTATGCCGATCGATAAACAAAACGCCATCTACAAAGAACTTGAATTGCCAATTGCAGCCTTAGTACACAGTGGGAACAAGTCATTGCATGCCATCGTCAAAGTAGATGCTAAGAATTATGAAGAGTATCGGAACCGGGTTGATTATCTTTATAAAATCTGTCAGAAGAATGGAATTATAGTTGATACTCAAAATAAAAATCCAAGTAGACTTTCGCGCATGCCAGGTTTCATCCGAAATGGCCAGAAGCAATTTCTAGTAGATACCAACATTGGTAAAGCTGATTGGGACGAGTGGTACCAATACATCGAAGACTTGAACGATGATTTACCTGATCCTGAAGGATTGGCCGACAGTTGGGATAATTTGCCAGAATTGGCGCCTGAGCTGATTAAAGGCGTGCTTCGTCAAGGTCATAAGATGCTGATTGCCGGGCCTTCAAAAGCTGGTAAGTCATTCGCTTTGATTGAGATGTCAATCGCTATTGCCGAGGGCAAGAAGTGGCTAGGCTGGGATTGTACGCAGGGGCGTGTCCTTTATGTTAATTTGGAGCTAGACAGACCGTCTGCCTTGCATCGTTTCCGCGATGTCTACCATGCAATGGGATTGGCTCCGCAAAATATCAACAACATCGATATCTGGAATCTACGTGGGAAGACCGTACCGATGGACAAGCTAGCACCTAAGCTCATTCGTCGAGCTTTGAAAAAGAATTATATCGCAGTCATCATCGACCCGATTTACAAGGTCCTGACGGGTGACGAGAATAGCGCAGACCAGATGGCACATTTTACGAATCAATTTGATAAAGTGGCCACAGAGTTAGGTTCTAGTGTTATCTACTGTCACCACCACTCTAAGGGTTCTCAAGGTGGCAAGAAGTCCATGGATCGCGCTAGTGGTTCGGGTGTATTCGCTCGGGATCCTGACGCGCTTATCGACTTAGTAGAGCTAGAAGTGTCAGAGGAATTACTTACTCAAAGGCTGAATCAGGCAGCGTGCGAAGTATATAAACAGGCTTTGCAAGAGCGAAATAATTCCTATTACCAACAGAATGTCGGGCTAGATGACCTCTTAAGCCCTGCGCAGATGCGGACACATTTCGAGAAAGGCATCCCTGATGTCATGGCTCGTGCTCCTTATGTAGACAAGCTCGAGGAAGTACGCAATAAGGTCCAGATAATGACCGCATGGCGAGTCGAAGGCACGCTCCGAGAGTTTGCCAAGTTCAAGCCAGTCAATATGTGGTTCAGTTATCCAGTGCATGCGATTGATGAAACGGGCGTGCTGGCGGATATACAATTGGAAGATGATAAGCCGAGCTGGCAAAGAGCTAAAGAAACTCGCAAAAAGAATGCGAAGGAAGATAAAAAACAAAAGCTAATAGAGTTTGATGAAGCTATCGAAAATGCAAATTTTGGTGAACCACCATCAAAAGAAGATGTAGCTGATTACTTAGGTATAACTGTCAGAACTGTCGAAAGACGGATAAAAACATCTAAAAAATATCAAATAGATAAAAACACAGGCAATATTATCCCTGTAATAAAATCAGCGACAGAACCGTAAAATTCTGGTCGTGTCCTAATAGCGACAACACTATAAAAATACGGTGGTGTCGTTGTCGCGACAGAACCGCAAAATACGGTGGTGTCGCGCGACAGACAACTATATATTATATATATAGATAATGTCCTGTCGTCCATCATGTCCATACCTGTATAGACAGGGTTGCTTAAAACGCACCCTGTCATATACAAGGATCATGGACTAAAAGCGAAATTTAAAAAAAGAAAAGGAGTACATTTATAAAAATGTCTATTGAATTCTTTTTACCGATGCAAAAAATTCCAACAACAACTCACCAACAAAAAAAGGTAAATGTCCAATTTGGAAAACCAATCTTTTACGAGCCGACTGATTTAAAAAATGCCAGGATGAAATTCGAGAGCTTGCTCGCGCAGCATGTTCCTCCAAATAAAATCAAAGGAGCGATTAGGCTGACAGTCAAGTGGTGCTTCCCTCGTATCAAAAAAAGCTACGATGGCCAGTACAAGACCACGAAGCCAGATACAGACAATCTGCAGAAGTTACTCAAGGATTGCATGACGAAACTTGGATACTGGCAAGACGATGCCCAAGTAGCCAGCGAGATTGTCGAGAAGTTCTGGGCAGATACAGTCGGAATCTATATCAAGATTGAGGAATTGCCATGAAAATCAATTATATTGATTTCTTTAGCAGAGTTATTCCGGAATGGATGACGCGCAGCAACCAGAAAAGCCAAGAGGTCGGTTTTGGCTCGGACGCTTATTGGCTATGGGCGGTGTCGTCAATCGGAGAAATTTGCAAACAATACAATGATGATGAGCTGGTGACGGAGCAGTTCGGCTTGCTCTTTAACTGGCTTGAGAAACAGGTAGGATAATCCATGAAATACAGCAAGCAAATGATGATAGATGGCTACAAACAATCGATCAAGAGGAACGAAGAAAAGATTGCTGAGTATTCGAAACCGTGCGATGCACGGAAGAGACGGATTAGAGCGCTTGAACGGGATTCGTTGAGAAAGAGGAATGAAGAGTTGAGGAAGAAGATAAAGGAGTTGGAAGATGAATAAAAAGGAATTGATAAGAAAGTATGAAGAATTGTGGAAAGAACACAGCCCTTTTCATGAGCCTGTACCTTATACTTCAATGGTTGAACTTTTTTTGAAAGAGTTGAAACTACTAGACGAACCAGAAAAAGTCAAAGTTCCACAGTTTGTGGCGGAATATATAGAATTTAAAAAGACATATGATTTTCATGTTTATGGAGCGATGAGAGAGATTGAAGATCATCACGATAAGAGAGTACCTGAGTGGTTTTACGAAAAGAATATCGAAACATTCGCTCGAGCGTGGCTTGATGGCTACGAGGTCGAGAAAGAAAAGCGGTATTTGGTGAAGATGAAAGGTATTGATACTAATTTTAATTTTTTAAATCGTCACAGAAACGAGAACTACTGGATATTTTCAAGCAAAGACAAAAATACTTTATATCAAACACAACACACCCAAAAGGAACTAGAAGAAGCCAATTTCGGCTGGGTGTTCGATTGCCCAGGAATTGAGATTGAGGAGGTGGAGTGATGAGAGTGTTCATGGAGTTCGTTGATGACGAAGAAAAACTGGCAGTTGAGAGACTCAATGAATATATTGAAAAAGCCAAAATAGCAACAAGTGGCAAGGCGAAAGTAAAAGTTATAGGTTATCAAGTCGCACGTTACGAACAAATAAACAAAGAAAGAACTTACATTCTTGTCGAGGAGGTCACAGATTGAAACGATTCATCACAATCTGGATTTTATTATCTGCTGGATTGAACATCTGGCAGAGTATCCACATTAAAAAACTAGAAGAAAATCGCGCAATTATCGTCTTTAAAGCTGATAACGCAGGCGCCGAAATAATCGGTAAGGTCGTCGAGAAAGAACGACACGGCAAGTTATACACGCTTACGATTCGTGACTACGGGGTGTTCGTGGTTACGAAGGATGTGTATGAGAAAGTGAAAGTTGGGGATGAGGTGAGGATTTAGGTGGATAAAATAGGACACGAAAGACTATTGCTACAAGATCACGTCTGCAATATTATGAACTGGTCAACAGAACGGGAGATAGATAAGTGCAGCAGCAAAAAACAATTGTATAAAATTGTTGAAGAGGTAGGAGAGTTGACCTCTGCCTATCTAAAGAACGATCTTGATAAATTCATGGACGCAATTGGCGATGTGTTTATTGCGATTACAATTTTCTGTCAGCAAGAAAGTCTGAAAGTTATGGAGTTTTATTATCCGGCGGAATATTGCGCGGATTTTAATCAGGCTCTAAATCGACTAATCTTGTCTACTGCCGATATGTTCACTTACAATTGGCATATTGAATCGATTACAAATCTTTTGGGTTCTCTTTCTGACTGTGCTCGCTTGAGAAATGTCTCAATGGTATGTTGTGTGGAAAAATCGTGGAACGAAATCAAAGACCGCAAGGGTAAAATCATCGATGATATGTGGGTTAAGGAGGAGGATTTGGGATGCTAAGATATAGAGCGTGGGATGTGTTATCACAAGAAATGATTGACGAAATACTGATGATTTCATTTGTCAGAAAGGAAATCATAGGGAAGTTTAGCGACGGCTCTACATCGGTTCCGTTAAAATTTGAAGACAAGCGAAACGGAGAGGATGTTATCTTCATGCAATCAACAGACCTAAAAGATAAGAACGGCAAGGAAATCTTTGAGGGGGATATAGTCGATTACAAAGGCAGAAAAGCGATTGTTAATTGGCATGGCTCTTACGCAAGTTTTATCTATAGATTTGTAGATGAATTGCAGGAAAGAAAATCGGAATGGAAACCGCTATATCTTGCTTACTATAAATTTGAAGTGGTCGGAAACGTTCATGAAAATAAAGAGCTTTTGGAGGTAGAAGAATGAAACCAGAAAAAATTGACAACGTAAACAAACCAAGCCACTATCAAGGCTCAAAAGGTCTTGAAGGTATCGAAGTGATTGATAACTTCATTGGCAACTTGCCAGGTAAGGCTGCATGGTGCTGAGGAAATGCTATCAAGTATCTATTGCGCTTCCAGAAGAAGAACGGTCTCGAAGACCTGAAGAAAGCTAGAAAAAATTTAGACTGGCTTATTGAGGAGATGGAACATGGGCAGGAACAATCGAGAGTACGCTCTGTATGACGGTGAAACGTTCATCACTTGCGGGACGATTAAGCAAATCTGTCAAGAGACTGGATTAAAGAAAGGAACCTTGTCATTTTACAAGTCGCAAAAGTACAGAGATAGACTTAAAAATCCAGATGAAGGAATGATACTGATTGAAATCGAGGAGGATGAATGACAGTAAATATCAAGCAACGATTGAAAGCATTACAGTACATTGATATCAAAGTGAAGTCAAAACATCAAGAAATTATCAGTTTGAAGTCAGGCATTTTACGAGGGCAGCAGTTTAATAATATGCCAAAGTCAGAAAGCTCGTCTAATCGCTCTGAGGAATTGAATGTGCTGATTATTGATAAATCAGAACAGCTGTATCAGGAAATCCAAGAACTATATCGGGAACGGGATGAGCTGGTGCAAGTGATTGAGTCATTGGATGATCCTGTAGAAAATATTATCATGCGCTTGTTGTATATAGATGGACTATCATGGAGTCAAATTCAGGCTCAGTTACGTTGTGGACGTGGGACAATTCATCGGGCTAGAGAGAGCGCTTTAAAAAAAATTTCTAAAAAATGGAACTAATGGAACTCTTTGGAATTCCTAAAGTGATATTATGGTATTGTCGAAAAAGTGAAAACAAAACGATTTTCATGAAGACTCCTAGAAAAAGGCGCGCAGTTGCGTCTTTTTTTGTTATAAAAAAATAAGGTGGTGATGGAAAATCGCTAAACTAACGTTAAAACAACAGAGATTTGCTGATGAGTACATCATCAGTGGGAATGCAACAGG
>ENA-OWMB01000809-OWMB01000809.1-metagenome-genome-assembly--contig:-NODE-809-length-11889-cov-9.041068_pt1 | contig 11889 bp, 23 predicted proteins | sample MGYA00245353_ERZ651112 | MGnify/ENA primary metagenome ERZ651112 (study PRJEB26857, sample SAMEA4031773) | metagenome | biome: human; feature: oral; material: saliva | place: Philippines | collected 2014...
TTGTATAGTGTTTTTATTGTTATTTTGTGTGTGAACTTTTTTCACCAGATCTGATGAACTTTTTTCACCAGTTTGTGAAAAATTTTCACCAGTTAATGAACTTTTTTCACCAGTTTTATCTGATGAACTTTTTTCACCAGTTTGTGAAATATTGAATGATCTTACGGAGTAGGTGTTTAATCTTCTTTCACCACCAGAACGAACCAATAACCCTTTTTCAACAAGTGAATCGCAAGCTGTTATGACAGATCGATTACTTAACCCTGTAACTTCCATAAATTGACCGATAGAAATGCTATCAATTTCCTTATTCCAGCCTTTTGTTTTTCTAACCACAAGTAAGTAACATTTCAATTCCGCACCTGTTAAATCGGCCAGTAATTCATCTACGACCGAGTTAGGTAATTGGAATGAATTAACGATAAAATCACTCATTACATCAACTCCGAAGCATAACGAGATGCGATATATTCAATTCCTTTACTGGTAACTCGTGTTTGAGTGTAATTGTGGCCGTATTCTGTTGTGCCAGTTTTTACATCAAACAAGCCTTTAGCGTGGTATTTTTGGTAAGGTAACAAGTTTCCAGATTGTCTAAACAAAAGTCCGTCACCAACTAGGCAATCAATCATCGTTCTTTCTGGCATTTTTAAGATTTTTGCGGTTTCACGAAGTGATTTTGTTGTACCAGCCTCTACATAACGTTGAACAAATTCCACTTTAGGGCGTTGCTGTTCAAGTAGTAGATTTTGTCTTTCGATTTGCTCCGCTTGGTCTGCTGCCAATCTCAAAGCCTCTGACAATGTTTGAGGGATTTGCGGCATTTGTTGATTTTCTAACTCTTGCCAGCGATCAACTAATCGAGCTGTGAACTCTGGTGATAATTGAGCAACCACCACATAGCTATCACGTTTAATTAATTGGTATTCTGTGACAACTTGACCTAGATGATTTTTAACTTCCACCATTGGTGTAAGTTGAATTAATCCCTTGTCTTGTAAGCGTTCAATGGTTCTTTTCACTGAATCGTGGCGAGATTCAACTAAATCTGCAATCTCTCTACTGCTCATTGTTAAAACACTTGAATTTTTGTTCATAATCGGTAATAATTTATTCATCTTTTGATGTCCTCCGACTGATAAAGGTTATTACATACGACTTAATCAAAGCCTCTGTTCCCGCAGGGGCTTTTTTTTGTCGCCTAATTTCTAGCTAATAAACTAGAAAACTCTTTTGAAAACATTTCCGCTTTTACCTTTCCATTGGTTGCTTTTTCGATTTTTAAAGCATTTTCCAAAGAGATTGAGCCGCCATTAAGCCATTTACTAACAGCGTTCTGACTAACTCCACAGGCTGCGGCTAATGCTTGTTGAGATTTGAAAATCTTGATAGCTTTCAAAATTGCCTTGTTCATCAATAGCCCTCTGTTTTGTTTAATTTAACTTATAGCTATATTTTATAGCTTTAGTTTTTATTTGTAAATAGCTAAAACACAAAAAGTTGTTTGATTTTTTAAAACTAAAGTTTTAGACTTCACACAATCCTCAACAAATAACAGGAGTACAAAAATGAAAACTCTAGGCGAACGTGTAAAAGCTAGACGAATGGAGCTTGGTATTACTCAAAAGGAACTTGGGGATCTAGTTGGAATTAGTCAGAACTCAATCACTAAGATTGAGAATGGCGGAAACACAATACATATAGCGAAACTTGCCTCTGCTCTTGGCGTTAGCGTTGCTTGGTTAAGCACTGGCAATGGCGGTCGTGATGATGTTGTTGTAGAAAACAGTGGTCTTGATAAACAGCTTATAAGCAGTGAGCCTGATTTATTACATAAGCACCGCATTGATTACTATGATGTAAGAGCAGCAGCAGGATTGAACGGATTTGAAAACTCTGATTACCCTGAAATAATCTCTAGTCTATTTTTGACAGATGAAGGAATTTCTCAATTAGTGGGTAAGAAGTCGGCAGATGGAATTTGCCTTGTAAACGTGCCAACAGATTCAATGGAGCCGACTATTAGAAAAGGCGATATTGTATTCCTCGACACTAAAGTTAATGCTTATAGTGGCGATGGAATATACGCTTTTGCGATTGACGGTGCGTTATTCATCAAACGTATTCAAAAGATGATCGGAGGCGGTTATCGTATGATTTCAGACAATGAAATATATCCACCTGAACAGATAAGTAATGATGTGTGTAAAAATGCTCAATTCATTGGTAGATTTATCCGCACCATTCACATTGAGGCAGTAAATCTATAACTCTTACGATATGCCAGAAATGTATATTTCTGGCAAGGTTAAGGTTTACCAAAGCCAAAAATTGAATTTTGTGGGATAAATAAAAGAAAATTTCCCATTTTGGGAAAAATAAAGTATAATAGGAGCCCAATTTGGACATCCTCGGTAAAGAAATTCTCATAGAATACTGTAAGGTGCATCCAAATGCCCGTTCTTCAATAGAAGATTGGATTGCAGCAATGGAAGCAAATCAATTTCAAAAAACACAAGACATAAAAGATAGATTCAGCAGCGTAGATTTTTTAGCTAAAAACCATTGTATTTTTAATATCAATGGCAATCATCATAGGCTATGTGTCAAGGTTATTTATATAGCTGGCAGGATGATTGTTAAATGGATTGGAACGCATGCGGAATATGATAAAAAAGATTTTAATAAACTCGCTAAAGGAAATTAACTATGTGGACATTGATAAAAGATAAGACGCAATATAATGCAGCAATGGAACGCATTATCGAATTGGCAGATTTAGATTTAGTAGAAAATACTCCTGAATTTGAAGAGTTTGAATTACTTTCTTTACTTATTAAGCACTATGAAGATCAAAAATATCCCACAGTAAAAACAGACCCAGTACGAGCCATTAAATTTGTAATGGAGCAAAATAATTTAACTCAAAAAGATATGATAGCCTATTTTGGTTCACGTTCAAAAGTCTCTGAAGTCTTAAATTATAAAAGACCGCTTAATTTAATAATGATGAGAAAACTACATTATGGATTAGGTATTCCATTATCATTACTTATTGATGAATACTCGCTTGAACAAACGAAAATAAATCCTGCTATTCAAGCAATAAAAGATATATTTACTCCAACACAAAATTATCAATTTAATATCAGAATAGGCTAATATATGATGAAATTTAATATCGATGAAACCTTTGTTTCACTATTTTCTATTGAATCTAAATCATTTGAAAAAAAACCAACAGATGATAGTCCATTACCTGCTGAATTAGAAATTGCTCCATCATTGCATCAGCATGAAGAAATGAAGCAAAATAAATACGGTGTTAAATTAGCACTTTCACTAAAAACAGAATTCTTCGATTTAAAGATGGAACATTATTTTATTCTTGAATTTGAGAAAAAATTAACAAAAACACAGCAATCAAGTAAAGAGATGAAAAAACTATTCATTAATTACCTTTACCCTTATTCAAGAGCAATCATCATTTCAATGTTGGCAAATGGCGGTTATGGTTCAGTAAACATGCCAGTAATTGCAATTCAATAAGTATAAAAAAGCCACGCTGTACGTGGCTTTTATTTTGCTAAAAATGTTTCCATTCTAACCCTTGTGTATCAAAAGTAAATTGCCCCTTTCCGTAATCATAAAAACTCGCCTCTACAATCAATTTTTTCGATTTTTTTAGCTTGCTCACAAAGGCTTTCATAGATTTTGGGCTTTCAATAAATATCGTGTTACTACTTCCATCGTCAGAACCAACCATTCGATAAGTTTCGAGTTTATTATCATCAAATTTAACCGCAATCTTGCAACTATCATAACAACTATTAAATTGCCCATTTACGGTAAAAACAACATCATTGCCATATTTCGGATCTTTTCGTAAGGTTAGATACATAGAGGAACTTTCATAAGGAAAGCCAAAATTAACCGCATTATTAGAAGAAAGCATTGCTTCATAAGTGGTGGCATTTCGTAATTCATCTTTATCTTGCTTATATTCCCACTTTGATTGAACAGCCTTGTTTTCATTTACCACATCTGTTTTTTTCAAAAACACTGAATCATAACATTCTAGACGCTTGCTGCCATCTTCCAACTTAGAGCAAGATTCCCCTGTTTCATTCGCAACAGCAAAAACAGGCAAAAGACATAAGCCAACAAGTAATTTTTTCATATAACCTCCATTAAAAAGCGCGGTCATTCTACTAAGAAAATAGAACGTATTCCGTGATCAGAATCTCAAATCAAAATATTCATTGATTAAAAAATAAGCAAACGAACAATTTTTTGCGAAATTTATTATTAACAAAAACAACCACTTAAACAAAAAGCTATATATTTTTAATAAAAAATAAAACTTTGGCTATTTACATAATAAAACTTTAGCTATATCATACACCCATCAAAACGAGATACACATAAATAAATATCTCGATGCTCTTTAAAAATCAGAACAAAATCATATCGCTAATATAGCATCGTTTAATCTGCTCGCCAGATGGTGAAAAAGTTAGTCAAAGTGTAGAGGTTTGAACTGCCGCTTTTAACAGGAAGTCGAGAAAAGACATACCGAGCAGAAATATAACGTACAGCCTACGCAATAGTGGCGATGTGATAAGTCCGTGTAAATAGCTGCCGCACACTACGGATAAGCGACACGGTAATATCTCAAAGCACATTTGAAGTACAGAGACACAGAGGCAAGTGAAACCTCTGCGAATGATAGAGAGAAGTGTGCTTTGAAATGGCTCTTTGTTGAGTTGGTTGTGGAAACCGACACCGTAAAAACACACGGGTAGCATAGTGAAAATGACAAGGGTTCAAATCCCGAAAGAGCCTCCAGCTAAAGCCGCTTTCAAACGTGCGAAAGCATCGTCCAATCTCCTTGAATGAATAATTGACAACGAGAGCGGCTCTAGCTGGAAACAGCGTTAGTCATAATTACAAAAAATCTCCTTTAAATTGGTTAGCCCCTAGTTGCTTTCACACTTTGGCACTAGGGGATTTTTTTAACCAATATTCCTAACCACGAGGTAAATACTATGAACAAACTAATCATTTTTCTTAAAACAACTGCTTACGCAATCGCAACTATCCTTTCAATATGCTTGGTGTTTATGGTTGTGGTTGTATCAACAGCACAAGCAAGCGAGTCGACAGCCTTAGAGCGTGAACAAGCAAGAATTCAATGGATTGCTGAACACGGGCAATATCAACCAAATCTAACAGAGCCAGCCAAACAACAAGCGATGGCGTACACAAATATCAAACAAAAGGAATTAGACGATGCGAGCCGTAAAAACAGAAATTAAGATTGAGCCTTATCCAAAAGGCGGCTGGTATGTTGTTGAGCGAGTGAATAATAAAGTTTGGTGGCAATCATCAAATTACCAGTCAATAGAGCTTGCGGAAGTGCGATTAAAAGAGCGTAAAGAGCTAAAAGCTAATATGGCTAAATTGCTTGATAAAAAGCTCGCTAAGCGATTAAAACCGAGAAGCGGACTGGCAACTAAGCCAACAGTTAAAAAGCGTGAATATAACGCTAGACAACGTTATTTAGCGCGGTTTGATGAATATAACGAGCAGCGCAATAAACAGCCTAAAAACCAAAGACAAAATGAATTCAAACTCTCTGACATTAGAGAGTTATTTGGTATGCAGGCAACCACTGTTGAGGGAGCCATTAATAACGGGTATTTAAGAATTCCAACAGGGAAAACACTGTTAAAAGGATGTTGGGTTCGTCTATTTAGCTACGATGACATCAAAGATTATTTTGAGTATTTAAGAGGATTACAAAATGGAAAGCCTACAAGCGCAATGGGAGCGCAAAACGTTCAATGATTACGATAAACAGTGCTGTGCTGAAATCGCTTATAACGAAGCTGTCTGGAACTTGGTTGATGAAATTGAAGATGAAATATATTCAGGCGATGAAGATACAAAGTTTGATTTGATTGAAATTTTGTCTGAGGATGAAGATTTACTTGATGCTATAGCTTTAGATGATAGAGATATTATTGAGAATCAACGCAATAGAGCGTTAAGAATATTGGCTGAAAATCGCCTTGAGCAACGGAGAAAGGATTATGAAAAAGGGTTCATTCAAGATGATTAATCGCAAAGAGCAAGACCAATCAACCAACAAAGAGCGAGAGCGTGAATTGAATGAATTTCAAGACTGGTTAATGAGTGGAATTATCGACCCTCAAAGAGCAAAAGAAATAATTGAGCTTTATTACAAAGAAATGCCATTTTAGGTGAGCAAAATGAAAATCTACCTTGATATTGAAACAATCCCAACACAAAGCAAAGAACATCAAGATTTTGTGTGTGAAAACCTTAAACCGCCTGCGAATTACAAGAATGAAGAAACGATTAATAAATGGCTCGAAGAAAACAAAGAGCTTGCAGTTAATAAAACTTCTCTAGATGGTGCGTTTGGTGAAGTTGTAGTGATTAGTGCAGCAATAAATGATGATGAAGTGGTTACTTTTTATCGCAAAGATTGGCAAGTTAAAGACCGTGAGAAAGATATTTTGACACGGTTCAATAATTGGCTAAAAGAGCAAGCCAATAGATGTAAAACAGTTCCAGTGTTTATCGGACACAATGTAACGAGCTTTGATGGTTTGTTCTTGTGGCAACGCTGCATCATTAATGGCGTGAAACCATATTACAAGATGGACAAACGAAACACTTACGACACAATGTGGGAATGGTGCGGATATAACCGAGAATCAAAACCTAGTCTTAATAAGCTGTGCCAGGTTCTTAATATTGAGCAGAAAGGCGATATTGATGGTTCTAAGGTATGGCAAGCGGTACAAGATGGTCGTATTGATGAAGTCGCTGAGTATTGTGCGAAAGATGTTGAGCGAGTGCGAGCGATTTATAAACGAATGAATTTTGAGGTGTAGAAATGGCTGATAAAAAACAATCGTTACAACGTAGAGCGTGGGATTTATTAAGTGCGATTAACGTGAACGATAAAACAGAAACAAAAGGCACAGGGAAATATGCTCTAACTTACCTTTCTTGGGCTTGGGCTTGGGGTGTGCTTATGGAGCATTTCCCCGAAAGCGTTTACGAAATTCACCAAGACAGAATTCTACCAGATGAATCTGTGATGGTATCTGTAACGCTAACAATCAAAGATGGCGATGAGCAGTTTAGTCGTTTTATGTGGTTGCCAGTAATGGATCACCTTAATAGAGCTATTAAAAATCCAACCGCAACAGACATTAACAAGGCGATTATGCGATGCCTTGCGAAAACAATCGCAATGTGTGGCCTTGGGCATTACATTTACGCAGGCGAAGATTTGCCAGTGAGTGAAGAAACCCCAAAGACAAAATCACAAGAACACTCTCAAAAATCAACCCAGCAGAATGTGAATTCTATTCATCGTGAACAATATCACAAAGACGTTGAGAACTTGAGAAAGAGATTACTTAACAAGACAAAAGAGCAAATCGAAGAAGAAAAACTTTACGATAAATCTATCAACTGGTTAAAAGAGAACAATCTTCATGATTTGATTGATGAATATAACTTAATGTACAACGACTTTTTATTAAATTTAATATAAGGAAACAACAAAATGGCAGGAGTAAATCGAGTAATTATTATCGGTCACTTAGGCAATGACCCTGAAATCCGAACAATGCCAAACGGTGAACAGGTTGCAAATATTACAGTGGCGACAAGTGAAAGCTGGACGGATAAAAACACCGGTGAACGCAAAGAACAAACAGAATGGCATAGAATTGTACTCTACCGCAGATTAGCCGAAATCGCAGGTCAATATCTACATAAAGGCTCACAAGTTTACATTGAGGGGCGATTAAAAACCCGTAAATGGCAAGATAGCAACGGACAAGACCGTTACACCACAGAAATTCAAGGCGATAACTTACAGATGTTAGGCGGTCGACAAGATGAACAGAAACAAGAGAAACCAAGTAAAGCTAAACCAGAGCCATTAAGTGCAATGGCAGAACAAGGTGATAGCTTTGATGACAATATTCCATTCTAGGGGTGAGTTATGAGTAAATTTATTAAATTGACAAATTTTAGAGCTGGTGACGGTGATTTAATTGTAAATGTAGATTTAATTAGAACTGTAACATCAGCGCACGATGACTGCTCTATTGTTAAGTTTTCTGACGAGCATAATTGGGTAGTAAAGGAAACGCCAGAGCGTATTTTAAAAATGATTGAGACCGCCAAATAAGGCGGCTTTTCTTTTGGGTAAATTATGAATAAAGAACACGTAGAACACGAATTAGCGGAATTACACGAGAAAGAACGGAGTTTAGAAAAAGCTCTTGAGCTTGTGCGTGAGAAAATCCGTGAGTTAGTTAATTACACAGATAAGAACAAGGTATAGAAATGAATGAGATTAATGTGAGTATTCCTTATTCGTTGTTTAAAGATCTGTTTGAAGATTATTTTAAATACAATCTAATGCCAACAACCGATGAGCGAGCTGCTATATGTATTGAAAATATCAAAAAGTATTGGGTTTTGCTTAATAGCGGAACTAGAAATGAGTTAATTAGACTATCTAAGTGCTATATATCACTCGGTGGGAGCAAAACATCCGATGTAGAAAAATTTATTAAATGGGCTGAAGATAATCTTCACAATCAACACCAAACAAACTTACAGCGACCACTAGTTGATATTTTGCCAGTGGTAAATCTTAAGCAGTAATCAATATTTAACAAATCCAATAGGCGTTCCAAGTGAGCGCCTTTTGTTTTAGAGGGAATACACATGGTTAGCTTTGAGCTAAAAAAGAAATATGCCGTTACATATAAAACAAATTACGGACTTACAAGAATTTACCAAACAGATAGTAAGTTTAGATTTCATTTGGTGCGATTAGTTACAAAAATACTAGGTCGCCAAGAAAATATTTTAATGGAGAAAGAAAATGAAAGAATTTAACTTAGATGCGGCTTTAAATGGCGAGCCATTCTATGCGAGCGGGCAAAAGTGCTATATAGCAAGGGAGGTGACTGAACTTTTGGACGATAAAAGCATCCGTAGATTTGTTGTTATCTTTCCTGATAGCTTTACCAATGCTGAAATATGGGATGAACATGACCTAGTTAGTGATGATATTGAAATGTGGGAAGAGCCAAAGATTAGCATTGAAGATTTACCTAAGCCGTTTAAGCCTAAAGATGGTGAATCTTACTTCTATATTACGGGCGGCATTGTTGAGTATGAAGATGATTATTGGGATTCAAATAAATTCGATAAATCCTCAGCAGAAAGAGGCGGTTGCTATCGCACAAAAGAAGATGCTCAAAAATGGATTGATTTTATGAAAAGTATGATGGAGTAAGTATGAAAGACTTTATTATATGGCTCTCGCTATTTATCTCTTGGATAATCGGCATTGTTTTAGTTGGTGCAACTGCTGGTTTATTCTTTGGTGTTGCGTGGAAAGCGTTTTGCTGGGTGGTGTGATATGAGCGAAAAAAAATTAATTGAAAAAATTGCTCAATGGGCGAAAGATAGAAACCTTATTTTAGGCTCTACTCCACAGAAACAATTTATCAAACTGATTGAAGAATTTGGAGAGCTTTGTGCTGGTATCGCACGAAACGACAAAGAGAAAATCAAAGATAGTATTGGTGATTGTGGTGTGGTTTTAATTATCCTAAACGAGCAATGCCAAATCGAGAAAGATTTAATCTTTGCTCGGGAATTTCAAATTGAATCGCCTGAAAATCATATTAAATACACTATGCATTATTTAAATGGTTTATCGTGGTTGATTGATGGCGGTAATGGTAAGTTAGTTTTATACGAGCTAATCACCGAGCTTAACGGTTACTCTCACTATTACGGATTTACTATGCTTGAATGTTTAGAACACGCTTACGAGCAGATAAAAGACCGTAAAGGGAAAATGATTGACGGAGTTTTCGTTAAAGAAGAAGATTTGAATTAGTTGGATTGCTATATATTGACACCGCTTATACTTCGGATTAAGATAACCGTACTTACTTACACATAGCGGTTATCCGCACCCGACAGCATAGCGGTTTTTTTATGCCTAAAATTTAAATGACCAGATCTGGTCATTTCCAATGATCGGGGCGAGAGAGCGATATACAATACATCTGAATAAGCTCCGCCAACTATGTGTGGTAAGTTGAACCCCGATCACCTACTTAATGATCGGATTACTTAACTTAAATCACATAGGGCATAAAAATGTCAAACTTAACAATTCTTAATAATTCAATTCGTCAATCTGACAATCTTTACTCATTAAACGATCTACACGCAGCAAGCGGAAACGATCCAAAGCATCGTCCGACATACTTTATTAAAAATCAACAAACGCAAGATTTAATCACTGAAATTGAGCGATGTGAGAATTCCAACATCGCTTTAAAAGTAGTTAAAGGCGGTAGAGATTTAGGACTTCAAGGAACTTACGCTTGCGAAGAATTAATGCTTGCCTATGCGATGTGGATTAGTCCTAAATTCCATTTAATCGTATTGCGTGCGTTCTTAAATTTACACAAAAATTCGACCACACTTTTACCAAATACAATTACACCTGAACAACAACAGGCGATCCAATCAGCAGTACAACAAGCACACCATAGAACAGGCTTACACTGGCAAGAAATCTACCGCCAGTTGAAACAAGCGTTCAAGGTTGCGAAATACGACCAAATCCCACAAAGCCAATTCGGAAATGCGATGGCGTTCATCATGAACTTGCAACCTATTGCACTTCCACCGGCAGAAGAAAGATTTACTTTTGATTTAACAAAAGAAGAAATCTCAAATCTTACTCTATTGTTATTCTCGCACGGTCAGATGAATTGGTTGCTTGGAAGATTGATCAAACCGTTAGAAGCGATCGGATCGTCTTTTAGCCCGACAGTTTACGGACATCACACAGAATACAAGCGTTTATATGATAAATCTTTGCCATTAGCTAGAAAGCTCATAGAACCACTTAAACAAGCCCATAGAGCCGATTTTGAACATTTGCTATATCGTTTATCGGCTAACTAAAATAAATCGTTATAACCGCTCTTATGGGCGGTTTTTTTATTGGAGTAAAAAAATGAACAAGACGCCTCTTTTTATTTGTAGATTACTAAAACGGGAACCTGTAAGTCCGTGGAAAGAATTAATAGACAGTCTAGAGAACAATCCTTTCGATTGGTTTGTAGATAGGTTCAGCGTAGATAACAAAAACAATAAAGCTAGATTTTGGATCGGAAATGGATACTTGTATTTTAAAATGTACCCAGGCGATTTAAAAATACCAGTATCACAAAGATACAGAATTTACAAGGCTGTGAATGAGATACAAGCCGCTAGATTTAAATCAAATAAATAGCAGTTTATTGGAGCTTTTATGGATAAAATAACTCTATCAGAAAAAGCAGAGAAAGAAATGTCAGAGGCTATTAAGGTTATGGCTGTATCGGCTTTCACAGAGAAAAGTCAAAACTTAATTCCTCTTGATTATGTGGCCGCTCTCGTTGGCTGCCCTTATCAACACACTGCGAACTTTATCGTTAAGCAGCCAAGTTTTCCAAAAGGTGTGAGATTAAAAGAGAAATCACACCCGAGATGGATAGCTGGCGAAGTTATTCGCTGGTGTAGAATTAATGCCAAACGCATCAAATAACATTTCAAATTTCCCGCCATTGGCACAATTCACTTCTATGATATAATGCTCAAAACAAGGATATTTTATTCAATCCGTTTTAGAGCAACTACGCCAAAATTACGCCAAAATCAGAATTTTTCTTTTAAAAACAATATGGAAAGAAACTGACCCTAGGCACCACAGAATTTATAAGCTCTGAAGTTGATTCAGGGCTTTTTTAT
>ENA-OWMB01000812-OWMB01000812.1-metagenome-genome-assembly--contig:-NODE-812-length-11877-cov-4.219591_pt1 | contig 11877 bp, 10 predicted proteins | sample MGYA00245353_ERZ651112 | MGnify/ENA primary metagenome ERZ651112 (study PRJEB26857, sample SAMEA4031773) | metagenome | biome: human; feature: oral; material: saliva | place: Philippines | collected 2014...
GAAGCGCCTCGAGTCCCCTGCCCGGCGGATACCGGCAGACCGGCCCGGATGATATCCGGTCCGGTCGCCTTCCGCGTCAGCCGCGGACTTTACAACGATCAGTCGCGCTTGACTTCCTTGAAGTCGGCGTCGACCACATCGTCGCCAGCGGTTTCCGTCGAGTGGGCGCTTTCGGCCGACGAGGCGCCCGCTGCCGCACCCGCTGCACCGGCTGCGCCTGCGCCAGCAGCCTGGGCCTCAGCGTAGACCTTCTCGCCCAGTTTCTGGGCGGCTTCGGTCAGCGCGTTGCTGGTTTCCTCGATGCGGGCCTTGTCGTCGCCCTTCACCGCTTCACGGGCCGCTTCCAGGGCGGACTCGATCTTCGACTTCTCGTCGGCGTCGAGCTTGTCGCCGTGTTCCTTCAGCGATTTCTCGACCGAGTGCACCAAGGCATCGGCGTTGTTGCGTGCCTGGGTCAGCTCGACGCGCTGCTTGTCCTCGTCGGCGTGCTCCTCGGCGTCGCGCACCATCTTGTCGATCTCGGCGTCGGACAGGCCCGAGTTCGCCTTGATGGTGATCTTGTTCTCCTTGCCGGTGGCCTTGTCCTTGGCCGACACGTGCAGGATGCCGTTGGCGTCGATGTCGAAGGTGACCTCAATCTGGGGCATGCCGCGCGGTGCCGGCGGGATGCCTTCCAGATTGAACTCGCCCAGCGCCTTGTTGGCCGAAGCGATCTCGCGCTCACCCTGGAACACCTTGATGGTCACGGCCGGCTGGTTGTCGTCGGCGGTGGAGAACACCTGACTGAACTTGGTCGGAATCGTGGTGTTCTTCTTGATCATCTTGGTCATCACGCCACCCAGGGTCTCGATACCCAGCGACAGCGGCGTCACGTCCAGCAGCAGCACGTCCTTGCGGTCGCCCGACAGCACGGAGCCCTGCACGGCAGCGCCCACGGCCACAGCCTCGTCCGGGTTCACGTCACGGCGCGGTTCCTTGCCGAAGAACTCCTTGACCTTCTCCTGCACCTTGGGCATGCGGGTCATGCCGCCGACCAGGATCACGTCGTCGATGTCCGAGACCTTGATACCGGCATCCTTGATGGCGGTGCGGCACGGCGCAATGGTGCGCTCGATCAGGTCTTCCACCAGCGCTTCCAGCTTGGCGCGGGTGATCTTCATGTTCAGGTGCTCCGGACCGGCCGCGCCCATGGTGATGTAGGGCAGGTTGACTTCGGTCTGGTTGCTGGACGACAGCTCGATCTTGGCCTTCTCGGCGGCTTCCTTCAGGCGCTGCAGGGCCAGCACGTCCTTGGACAGGTCAACGCCGCGTTCCTTCTTGAACTCGGTGATGATGTAGTCGATGATGCGCTGGTCGAAGTCCTCGCCGCCCAGGAAGGTGTCGCCGTTGGTGGAGAGCACCTCGAACTGCTTCTCGCCGTCCACGTCGGCCAGGTCGATGATGGACACGTCGAACGTGCCGCCACCCAGGTCATAGACGACGATCTTGCGGTCCTTGTTGCCGCCCTTGTCCATGCCGAAGGCCAGCGCAGCCGCGGTCGGCTCGTTGATGATGCGCTTGACTTCCAGACCGGCGATCTTGCCGGCGTCCTTCGTGGCCTGGCGCTGGCTGTCGTTGAAGTAGGCCGGCACCGTGATGACGGCTTCGGTCACTTCCTCGCCCAGGTAGTCCTCGGCGGTCTTCTTCATCTTGCGCAGCACTTCGGCCGAGATCTGCGGCGGGGCCAGCTTCTTGTCGCGCACTTCCACCCAGGCGTCGCCGTTGTCGGCCTTGACGATCTTGTAGGGCATCAGGCCGATGTCCTTCTGGACGGCTTCTTCACCAAACTTGCGGCCGATGAGGCGCTTGATGGCGAACAGCGTGTTGGCCGGGTTGGTGACGGCCTGGCGCTTGGCAGGCGCGCCGACCAGGATCTCGCCGTCTTCCATGTAGGCGACGATGGACGGCGTGGTGCGGGTACCCTCGGCGTTCTCGATGACCTTGGGGGTGTTGCCCTCCATGACCGAGACGCACGAGTTGGTGGTACCGAGGTCAATACCGATGATTTTTCCCATGTTTGTTCTTCCTCAGGTATTCGGGGGAGCCGGTGGCAGGTGTGCGGCCGGGCCGCACGGCGTCTGCAGACTGGCTCCCGCAGTGGTTTGTTTCAGCGATGATCCGCAATTGGGGGTGGTACGGAGGCTTTCAAGGGGTCAAGTGAAAAATTTCATGAACTGACCTTTCCCGGCAGAAGACAGCCGGGCGGACGGCGCCCACCCTGCCCCTTGCGCCCCGTCAGCGGGCTCAGCCCTGGCTGACCACCACCATGGCCGGGCGCAGCACCCGATCATTGATCAGATAGCCTTTCTGCAGCACGGCCGCCACGTGGTTGGCCGCCACCTCCGGGTTGGGCTGCATGGAGATGGCCTGCTGGGTGTTGGGGTCGAAGCGCTGGCCCAGCGGGTCGACGACCTGGACCTTGTTGCGCTCCAGCGCCTGCTGCAGCTGGCGCAGCGTGGCCTGCACACCCTCGCGGATGCTGTCCACCGACGGGGTCTCGACGGTGAGCGCCATTTCCAGGCTGTCGCAGACCGGCAGCAGCGACTCGGCAAAGCCCTCGATGGCGAACTTGCGCGCCTTGTCGAGCTCCTCCTTGCTGCGGCGGCGAACGTTTTCCGTCTCGGCGCTGGCGCGCACGAAGTGCTCGTGGTTCTCGCCGGCCTTCTGCTCCGCCTCGGCCAGCTGGGCCTTCAGGGCCTCGATCTCGGCCTGCAGGGCGGCCACGACGGCGTCATCCTGCCCGGCCTCGGCATGCAGGGGCGCTTCCTGACCAGCGGTCTGCCAGCCTTCCTGGCCCTGCGCAGCCGCCTGGCCAGGTTGGGCACCCTGCTGCGGCTGACCGGGGGCGGCCTGCTGGCCCTGGCCCGGCTGTGCAGCGTGCTGCCCCTGCTGCTGCCAGCTCTGGCCGGCGTCGTAGTAGGGCTCGTCGGCATGCCCATGCCGCTGGCTGGACCGCGGGTAGTCACGCGGATCGTTGGCGAACATCGGCCGCTCCCCCCCGTAGCCATGCTGCGACTGCGGATGCTGACCGGGGTGATGCGAATCGCCGTGCTTTCTGAAATCCTTCATGGCTTGGAATACCCCATCTCTTGAAAAGTCTGTCGAATCCGGCGACAGCGCAGCTGCCGCCCACCCCGGTGGCGGACATGGTTGCGTCCCCCCGCGGGCATGAACATCACCCCTACATAGGGGTGAAACAAGGATTCACAACCCGGATTTGACCACATCCCCGCCCGGGCGACACGAACGCTCTGCCGGCTGCGGCGGAAGATCCGCGCCAGGAGCGCGATACGGGCCAGTCCCGTCATGCTGCCCCCTCTGAAACGCCACTGTGGCGCACGGCCCCATGGCATGGGCAGACCCCGCCATGGGTCGCCAACATGGTCCACAATAGGTGTCTGGCCCCAGGCACCCGTCCGGACGCCGGGGGCCGGGCAGCACGCGCCCCATGGTGCCGCCCATCCCTCAACCATTCACAGGAGAAACCGCATGAGTCTGATGTCCTTCATGAAGGAAGCTGGCGAGAAGCTGTTTGGCGGCGGCACGGCCCAGGCCGCCACCCCGGCCAGCAACCCCGATGCGGCCAACCAGGCGGCGGCCGATGCGATCGTCACCTACATCCGCGCCCAGAACCTGGACGCCGAGAACCTGAGCGTGAAGTTCGACGGTGCCAGCAGCGCCGTCACGGTCTCGGGTCAGGCTTCCGACCAGGAAACCAAGGAAAAGATCCTGCTGTGCTGCGGCAACGTGGCCGGCGTGGAGCAGGTCAACGACGAGCTGACGGTGGCCACGTCCGCCCCCGAGGCCCGCTACTACACCGTGGTCAAGGGCGACACGCTCTCGAAGATCGCCAAGGAGTACTACGGCAACGCCAACCTGTACAACAAGATCTTCGAGGCCAACCGGCCCATGCTGTCGCACCCCGACAAGATCTACCCGGGACAGAAGCTGCGCATTCCGCCGCAGTGATCCTGACGGCGGCGGTCATGCCCCGCGGGCGACAGCTCCGGCCTCCGGGCCTGTCGCAGGCGGCGTCCTGAAGCACCGCCCCGGATCGCCCCACGACAAGGCCACGCTTTCGCGTGGCCTTTCTTTTCCTCCGGATCTGGCGCCCCCGGACAAACCATTTTCCACCGCTATTCCAGACAAACGCCCTTATATCCCGGGCGATATGGCAATAATCTGACGCCCTATCCATGATCAAACACGGCCCGAGAAGCCGTGATGCGACGCCCACCTGCACGCTATGCCCGGAGACCCCTAGGGATTACCCCTAACCCATTCGGCTCTCCTTCTCCACATTTATCCCCTGATTTAATTCCGAATTAAATCTTGTCCCTGCCACCCGGCTCCACAAGCCGATTCATGCGTATTTTGTCGCAGCGAATCCTTGTTTTCTGCAGCGCATCATAAAACACTGGGGATTACCCATCCCAAAACCCGCGCCTGCATTTTCAGCCCGGCTTCCTGTGCTACGTTTTTGACATGCGCCCGTCCTGGCTCGTGCGTTCGACAGACCTGCTCGCGCCAGAATCATCGCTTCATTTCATGCGGTGATCGGTCAGTCCAATATTCATACGATACAAGAATCACGATATGAAAGAGACCACGAACGCCCCCAACTACAGCTGCTCAGGCAAGCGGAAAAATACCGAGCAGCTCCAGGCCTCCCTGAAGACCCGTCACCTCACGATGATGTCGATTGCCGGCGTGATCGGTGCAGCACTGTTCGTGGGCTCGGGCAAGATCATCTACACCACGGGCCCCGCCGTGGTGCTGGCCTACCTGGCCGGCGGCATCGTGGTCATGCTCATCATGCGCATGCTGGGTGAAATGGCCACCTCCTCGCCCGACACCGGCTCGTTCTCCACCTACGCCGACAAGGCCATCGGCCGCTGGGCCGGCTTCACCATCGGCTGGCTGTACTGGTGGTTCTGGGCTCTGCTGATGGCCTGGGAAGCCTATGTGGCCGGGATGATCCTGAACACCTGGTTCCCCGACATCTCGGTCAACGTGTTCACCCTGGTGGCCACGTTGCTGCTGATCAGCATCAACTTCATGAACGTGCGCAACTACGGCGAGTTCGAGTTCTGGTTCGCGCTGATCAAGGTCACGGCCATCGTCTGCTTCATCATCATCTGCCTGCTGGCGGTCCTCAACCTCTGGCAGGGCGGCACGGTGCATGGCATCGCCAATCTCACGGCCCATGGCGGCTTCATGCCCAACGGCTGGTCGTCGGTCATCGTGGCCATGCTGGGGGTGATGTTCGCCTTCCTGGGCGCCGAGATCGTCACCATTGCGGCCTCGGAATCGGCCAACCCGGCCGAGCAGATCGTCAAGGCCACCAACTCGGTCGTCTGGCGGATCTGCCTCTTCTACATCGGCTCGATCTTCCTGATCGTCTGCCTGGTGCCCTGGAACGACCCGCATCTGGGCGAGTCCGGCTACGGCTCCTATCGCCGCACCCTGGAACTGCTGGGTGTGCCCGGTGCCCAGTACCTGATGAACTTCGTGGTGCTCACCTCGGTCAGCAGCTGCCTGATCTCGGCCCACTACACCGCCTCGCGCATGCTGTTCTCGCTGGCCAAGCGCGGCGATGCCCACCCCATCTTCAAGCAGACCTCCACCCGCGGCATCCCCGTGTACTCGGTCATCGCCTCGTGCTCCATCGCCGTGTTCATCGCGGTGCTGAACTTCTTCGATTCGCTGCGCCCGAAGGACATTCTGGACGTGCTGATGAACACCACGGGCATGATCGCCATGCTGGTCTACCTGGTCATCGCCTTCTCGCAACTGAAGATGCGTCGCAAGCTGGAGGCCGAAGGCCGCGAGATCCGCCTGAAGATGTGGCTGTTCCCCTGGCTCACCTATGCCGTCATCGCCTTCATCATCGGCTCGCTGGTCATCATGATGTTCATCGACGAGTACCGCCACATGGTGCTGGCCACGGCCGTGGCCGCCATTCTGGTGATGCTGGGCGGCTTCGTGGTGCATGTCCTCGAGAATGCCAAGGCACGCGCCGAACAGAAGGCCCGACAGGCCGCCAAAGCCCCTCACAGCAACCTGCGCGACCGTGAGAGCACACGTGGCAGCCGTCAGCGCTACGGCCGTCTGGGGGGCGTCACCAGCGGCGTGCGCAACCGGCTGGAGGCCGAGTCCTGAAAGCCGCTGCAGGCGAAGGCATCGATATGTCCCGTCTTCGCCGGCCGCTCCCCCTGCAGGAAAGGCAAAGCCCCCGCATCCTTCATGGACCGGGGGCTTTTTCATGGGTAGTCGAAGCAGGACAGGCTGTGGGCTTCGTTCAATCGTCCCTGCTTCTGCGTCCCGTTGCCGGGTGCCCTGCTTCAGGACAGGAACAGCTTCAGCGCAAAGGCCAGCAGCAGCACGCCCATGATGCGCTCGAACCAGTGGCCATAGGCCAGGAAGCGCTGCCGCACAGCCTGCCGCGAGAAGAGCAGCGCCACCACCACGAACCAGGCTGCCGTGGCTACGCACATCCAGAGCCCGTAGAGGCCCTGCACCCACAGCGGTGTGGCCGGGCTGACCACGGTGGTGAACACGGCCAGAAAGAACAGTGTGGCCTTGGGATTGGTGGCGTTCGTCATGAAGCCCACCCAGAAGGCACGGCGGGCAGCTGGTTCAGGCATCGGGACTGACGCAGCTTCCGGCATCATCACCGCGGGAGCATCCCCTACCGCACTTCCCTGTGCCGGCCCCTGCACGGCCACATCCTGCGGCGTCGGAGGTGCGCTGCGCACGAAGCGGATGCCCAGCCACAGCAGGTAGGCCGCACCGGCCCAGCGGGCGGCCGTCATCGCCCACGGTGTGGCACGCAGCAGCGCGCTGATGCCCACCAGCGTGTAGAGCACATGGATCGAGATGCCGGCCCCGATGCCCAGCGCCGTCCAGATGCCCACCCGGCGCCCATGCCGCACGCTCTGGCGGATAGCCACCGCAAAATCCGGCCCCGGCGAGATGACCGCCAGGAAGTGGATGAGGACGATGCCCAGGAATTCCGATCCGTATTGCGTCACCAATCGCGCTCCTCACGCAAGGCCTCATCGATCTCGGCACGCGACCGGTTCTCAAGACTTTTCTGCGCAAGCAGCCGGTCCACCGCCGTCAGCCCGGGCTGTTCCGGACGCTGCTGCTGCCGTTGGTGCCCTTCAGACTCTTCAGACGACGGAATCACAGATCGGTCAGCCACTGGACAGCCTCTCACCCCTTGCGCCGCCCCTGCTCTGCCTCCAGCGTCTTCCACCCCGCCAGCTCGTTGCCCACGATGTCGGCCAGGGCGTGGATCCACAACGGGGCGTCGTTGAGGCAATGGATGTAGCGGAAGCGCTTGCCGCCGGCGCCCACGAAGGCGTTGTGCACCTCCATGTCGATCTCTTCCAGCGTCTCGATGCAGTCGGACACGAACCCCGGGCACACCACGTCCACGGTCTTGACGCCCTTCCTGGCCAGTGCCTCCACGGTGGGCTGAGTGTAGGGCTTGACCCATTCCGCGCGACCAAAGCGTGACTGGAAAGTCAGCAGCCATTCCTCCTTGGCCAGCCCCAGGGCGCCGGCGATGAGGGCGGCGCTTTCCTGGCACTGCTTCACATAGGGGTCGCCCTGGTCCACACAGCTCTGCGGCAGGCCATGGAAGCTGAAGATGAGCTTCTCGGGCTTGCCGGCCTCGGACTGGCGCCAGAAGTGGCGGATGCTCTCGGCCACGGCAGCAATGTAGCCAGGGTCGTCGTGAAAGCTCTGCAGGAAGCGCAGCGCCGGAATGCTGCGCCACTGGAGGAACTCGCGGGCGATCACGTCGAACACGGTGCCGCTGGTGGCGGCCGAGTACTGCGGGTACATCGGCAGCACGACGATGCGCGAGAAACCCCGGTCACGCAGGTCGCGCAGGGCGTCGACCATCGACGGGTTGCCATAGCGCATGGCCCAGACCACCTCCACCTGCCGGCCCCGCTTGTTCAGCTCGTCCTGCAGCGCCTCGGCCACCAGCTTCGTGTTGACCAGCAGCGGCGAGCCGGCCTTGGTCCAGATGGACCGGTACTTCTCGGCCGACTCCTTGGGCCGACGGGTCAGCACCAAGGTGTGCAGGATGGGCCACCAGATGAGGGGCGACTGCTCGACCACCCGCCGGTCGGTGAGAAACTCACGCAGGTAGCGGCGCACCTCCGGCACCTCCGGCCTGTCGGGCGTGCCCAGCTGGACCAGCAGGATGGCGGCACGGGAGGGTGGGACGGTATCGTTCATGGCGGTGTCGGTCATGTGGACAACGGGGTCCATCGTCAGTGATCAGCGCTGATTGTAGGGGCTGGCTGACAATGCCGTTTCAGGCGTTGCACGGGGCACGACAGCAGGCCACGCCCGAGGGCCATGACACCCTGCTCACTCCCGCCCCGCATCCAGCGCCGACGACACCAGGCGCGCCGTGATGTCCACCATGGGGATCATCCGCTGGTAGGCCATGCGGGTGGGGCCGATGACGCCCAGGGTGCCCACCACCTTGCCGTCGGCCTTGTAGGGGGCAATGACGATGGACAGTTCTTCCATCGGCACCAGCTCGGATTCGCCGCCAATGTAGATCTGCACGCCACTGGCACGGGCCGAGGCGTCCATCAGCTGCAGCAGGTCGGTGCGCTGCTCGAAGAGGCTGAAGAGCTGCTTCAGGCGTGCCATGTCATCGGCAAAGTCGGGGATGCCGACGAAGTTGCTGCTGCCGGCAATGAGCATCTTGTCGCTGTCGTCTTCCACGGCCTCGCGGCCGGCATCGACAGCGCGCTGCATCAGGGCGCTGATGTCACGGCGCAGCTCGGCCAGCTCGGTGCCCAGGCGGCGCTTGATCTCATCGAAATCGATGCCGGCGTAATGGGCATTGATGTAGTTGGCCGCCTCGTTGAGGGTGGATGGCGTGTAGTCGCGGTCAAGCTGCAGCATGCGGTTGTGCACATCCCCCTCGGGCGACACAAGAATGAGCAGCACGCGTCGGGCCGAGAGCCGCAGAAACTCGATGTGCCGGAAGGTGCCACTGCGGCGCTGGGTGGAGACCACGCCGGCAAAGGACGAAAGCTCCGAGAGCAGCCCCGCGGCCTTGGCCAGGACCTGGCGGGGCTCCTGGGCCACCAGGGCCCCCTGCATCTGGCTGGCCTCGCCGGCTTCCAGAGGCTGGACGGTGAGCAGCGAGTCGACAAACAGCCGGTAGCCACGCGGAGTGGGCACACGACCGCTGGACGTGTGGCGGTGGGCAATCAGGCCATGCTCTTCCAGATTGGCCATGACGTTGCGGATGGTGGCCGGCGACAGGTCCAGGCGCGAGTACTGCGACAGCGTGCGCGAGCCCACGGGCTGGCCGTCGACGATGTAGTGTTCGATGAGGGACTTGAGCAGGATTCGGGCGCGTTCATCCATTCGGCTTACCCGGGATGACCCGGCAGGAGTCAATGACCATGACGCAATTATCCGGAATTATGGTTCAATCCGCCGCATGACTGCCCCTTTCAAGACCATCGCGCTGTTCGGTCGCCCGCAATCCGACGGGCTGCGTGAGCGCATCCTCGAGGAAATCGCCGACTGGCTGACCCAGCGCGGCATCACGGTGCTGACCGAGATCAGCCGCAACATGCGGCTGGTGCAGTCACTGGGTCGCCGGGCCGATCTGGCCGTGGTGGTGGGGGGCGACGGCACCATGCTGGGAGTGGCCCGCGCGCTGGCCCCGCTGAAGGTGCCCATCGTCGGCATCAACCGCGGGCGGCTGGGCTTCATCACCGACATTCCGATGTCGGACTGGCAGAAGGGGCTGGACGAGATCCTGAACGGCCACTACGAGATCGAGGAACGGTCGCTGCTCGAAGCGAATATCTGGCGGGACGGCAAGGCGCTCTTTCACGCCCGGGCGCTCAATGACGTGGTGATCAGCCGCAGCTCGCACGCCGGACTGATCGAGATCGAGGTGAGCGTCAACGGGCTTTACATGTACAGCCCACGCGCCGACGGCCTGATCGTGGCCACGCCCACGGGCTCCACGGCCTATGCGCTGTCGGTGGGCGGTCCGCTGATGCATCCGTCGCTGCACGGCTTCGTGCTGGCACCGGTGGCGCCGCAGTCGCTGTCGGCGCGCCCCATCATCCTGCCCGACCAGTGCGAGGTGGAACTGACCATCCGCCACGGACGGAACGCCCGGCTCAACTGTGACATGCAGTCCTTTGCATCCCTGCAGCTGGGCGACCGGGTGGTGCTGCACCGTTCGGCCGACTCCAGCCGCTTCCTGCACCCCCCCGGCTACAGCTACTACGCCACACTGCGCACCAAGCTCAACTGGCACGAGATTCCGGGGCTGGAGCCGCGGCGGGGCTGACGGTTTCATACGAAGTTCACACGAAGCGCTTTCCAGGACGAGAGGCTTTCCATCATGCTGCAATGGTTGCGACTCAGGGATTTCGTGATCGTCGAATCGGCCGAGATCGAATTCGGGCCGGGCTTCACGGTGCTGACCGGCGAGACCGGGGCCGGCAAGTCCATCCTGCTGGATGCGATGGGCCTGGTACTGGGCGGGCGCGGTGATGCCACGCTGGTGCGCGAGGGGGCCGAGCGGGCCGACATCTCGGCGCTCTTCGGCATTGACGACACACTGGCCGCCTGGCTGGCCGAACACGACCTGGCCGGTGACCCGGGCCAGCTGCTGTTGCGCCGCATCGTCGAGAAGGACGGCCGCTCGCGTGCCCAGATCAATGGCCACCCCAGCACCATCGCCCGGCTGCGTGAGCTGGGCGAGCAGCTGGTGGACATCCACGGCCAGCATGAATCGCAGCACCTGCTGCGCCCCGGCGCCCAGCGCGAGCTGCTGGACCGGCTGGCCGGGCAGGAACGACTGCTGGCCGACCTGGCCCAGGGCTGGCAGCGTTGGCAGCAGGCATCCAGGGCGCTGGAAGCGGCACGCAGCGGCTCCCGCGAGGAAGCCATCCGCATCGAGCGGCTGCAGTGGGAGATCGATGAGCTGACGCAGCTTCGGCTGGCGCCGGGCGAATGGGAGGCCCTGTCGACCGAGCAGCAGCGACTGGCGCACGCCCACGACCTGCTGGCCGGAGCGGATGCGCTGGCCAATGCACTGGAGCGCGACGAGGATGCCATTGCCGGCCGCCTGGGCAGCCTGCAGGGGCGCCTGCGCGCCCTGGCCGAGATCGACCCTGCCCTGAAGAATGCTGCCGAGCTGGTGGATTCTGCCGTCATCCAGATCGACGAGGCCGCCAGCGAGCTGGCCGCCTACGCCGACCGGGTGGACCTGGATCCGGAACGCTTTGCCGAGGTGGAACAGCGGGTGGCAGCGCTCTTCAACACGGCCCGCAAGCTGCGCCTGCAGCCGCAGGATCTGGCCTCGCACCTGGAGGGCCTGCAGGCCGAGCTGGAACAGCTGGGCGCAGCGGTCGACATCGAGAAACTGGAAGCCGTCAGTGCGGAGGCCGAGGCCGCCTACCGCAAGCTGGCCGAGAAGGTGTCGGCGGCCCGCAAGAAGACGGCTGCGCGCCTGGCCGGCGAGGTCACCGAGCAGATCGAGCGTCTGGGCATGCCCGGCACCCGACTGCTGATTGCCTGTACGCCGGCCACGCCCGGACCATCGGGCATCGACGCGGTGGAATTCCAGATTGCGGCACACGAGGGCGCCACGCCCCGCCCCATCGCCCGGGTGGCCTCGGGCGGAGAGCTTTCCCGCATCGGGCTGGCCATTGCGGTGCTGGCGGCGCGCTCGGCCCCGGTGTCGATCCTGATCTTCGACGAGGCCGACACGGGTGTGGGCGGCGCGGTGGCGGCCGTCATCGGCGAGCTGATGCAGCGGCTGGC
>ENA-OWMB01000816-OWMB01000816.1-metagenome-genome-assembly--contig:-NODE-816-length-11868-cov-4.718446_pt1 | contig 11868 bp, 15 predicted proteins | sample MGYA00245353_ERZ651112 | MGnify/ENA primary metagenome ERZ651112 (study PRJEB26857, sample SAMEA4031773) | metagenome | biome: human; feature: oral; material: saliva | place: Philippines | collected 2014...
AATACAAAGTTAACGTTAACCGTGATTTAACTAATATGAACTCTGTTCAATTCAACACAGTTAACGATCCACAACGTAACTATGTATCCAAAGACGGCATGCATGTGTTCAATGGTGATGTAAACACTAACTATGGTCCTAACGGTATCAAGATTGAAAATACTAATAATCTAGATACAGCAGAATATACCATGGATGGTATCAATATTAATTCTAACGGTAAAAACGTTCGTTTTGGTACTGATGGTATTAGTGCTGGCGATCAAATTATTAGCAATGTGAAAGCTGGTGTAGCAGATACTGATGCAGTTAACGTATCTCAATTAAAAGCTGTTCAAAGTAATGTAGCAAATAATACTAGTCGTATTAATGATTTAGGTCAAAAAGTAAATACAAACGCTAACGATATTCGTGCGGTTAAACATACAATTCTTGATCATGAAGGTAGAATTACTGTTTTAGAAAACGATGTTAAAGATTTAGATAATAAAATTAATTCTACTGCTGGTAATGTATTAAATCAATCTAAATCTTATACCGATAATCAAGCTGCTAAAGTTGGTGCTAATGCGGCCGCTTTAAGTGCATTACATCCATTAGATTTTAATGCCGATGAAAAATGGCAATTTAGTGTAGGCTTCGGTAACTATAAAGGTAAAAATGCTACTGCTTTAGGTGCTTTCTACCAACCTAACGAAAACGTATTGTTAAGTGTTGGTACTACTTTAGGCACTGGTGAAAATATGATTAATGCCGGTGCAACTGTTCGTTTCGGTTCTCATAGCTCTATGACTACTAATAAACAAGTAGCTGTCGCTAAAGAAGTTCAAGATCTTAAATTGCAACTAAGTGCTATTTCTCAAAAATATGATAACTTAGTTAAAAATCTTTCTGCTCAAAAAGCAGGTCAAGATGTAGACTTCGAATATAGCGATCTTTCTAAAGATCATTGGGCATATGATTTCGTTAAGGAATTATCTGATAAAGGTTATTTAAATGGCTATCCAGATGGCACATTCAAAGGTGATTCTAAAATGACTCGTTATGAATTTGCTGCCGCTCTTTGGAGAGCTGTAAATAATGGTGCTATTATCGATGCTCAAATGGCTAAAGCTATTAAAGAATTTGAACCAGAACTTGAAGAAGTAAATAAAATCATGCGTTATCGTATCGATACTGTAGCTGGTAAAGATAATTCTGTTCATAAAACAGAACGTTTGCGTGTTAACAAAAACGATGATCCATTCACTCATATGAAACGTGATGATTACGGTACTGAAACTTATACTAATAAATAATTAATTATAGCCTCCCTTAATTGGGAGGCTTTTAATTTAAATAAAGGTGATTTATATGTATATAATCAATTTACATAACAGATTATCTGGTCTATATAGAACATATGTTATAGATAAAAATGACGATTTAAATGAAAAATTAGCCAAGTTTGAAAGCCGCGTTAAAGAAGAACTTTTAAATTGGTATGAAGATGATTATTTGGAATTTAGACTCGAAGTAATTGATAGTGAAACTGATGATATTCGAAATATCATCTGGAAATCTAAAAAAGGCTTCTTAGAAGCATGTTCTATCGAAAAATATATTCGTCATTTAATTAATAAAGAAACATATCAAATTTGGATTACGGATTATGCAAATGATGAAAGCATTTGTAAATTTGCGGATTAACTATGTTTATACACGATCATTATAAAAAATTAGCAATAGAAGCTATAAAAAAAGATCTTAAAAATTTTAATGAAGATTTTTTAGAAGAAATTGCTTATAACGAAAAAGATTTTAATAATCGTATTTATATTTTTAATTATAATAGTAACGTTACTTATTTATACGTAGTAACTGTACATCCTGATAAATCTGTTTATGTTGAACATTATTATAATGAATATGGTTATTCTGTCGTAAATGGAAAGGTTGAATAAATGAACGCAAAAATAATTCAAAATTTCAAAGGTTCTATTAATGGCATCGAAATTACTGATCGTGAAATTTATATGGAATGTGAATATATTCTCGATGAAATCGAAGATGTTCTGAGCATCGAATTACCGACATCTTTCATTAAAGATTTCATCGAAACATATGAATATGTATTTTCTAATGTAGAACCACAATATGCTCATGAATTAAAGTCTGATATTATCTTTTCTTGGGATCAAGAAATTACAGATATTAAAGATTTAGAATTTAATCTTGAAGAATATAATGATCCTTGTCATTATTTCGCAGAATTAAATAAAAAAATTAAAGATTGGGATAATACTTATGGTAAATATCCTAATGATTTAAATTTAAAGAAATAGAAAGGTTAAATAATGGATCCTATTATTAGCCCTTGGACCATATTTTGGTTACAAGCGTTAATCAATTTAGATGGCTTTAATCATTTTGCTTTTTTCTTTATTCTATTTTTCGATGCTCTTTGGCTATTCAATTTTATTGTAACTAAAGGTGCAATCGATGCATATAATTCATATCTTGAAGTAGGTTATAAAGAACTTAACTATACAAATATGTCTAAAAAAGAAGAATATTTAAATGCAAAAAAAGAAATGGATCTTTTGAAAAAATTTAAAATTCCTTTGATAGTGTTAACTATTTTTAGTTTTCTTTGCATTATCTTTATTCCTTCTAAAGAAATGATGATTGCCATCATTGCCTCTAGCTATGTTACACCAGATAATATTAATGCCGCTAATGAAGTATCCAAAAGTAATCTAAATGATTATGTGAATATTATTGCTGATGCCATTAAAAAGTAGGTGAAATATGGCAAATTGGGCAGTCGGAAAAATGAATATTCGTGGATCTTTTGAAGACATGAATAAGTTCGTTCAAGAAAACTTTATCGATAATATAATTATCGAAAATAAAGATGGCAGCATAAAATCTGAAACAAAACATAATTATGAATTAGATTATTCTTTTGGTATTGCAGAATTTTTACAAAAAGCAGATATTCGCAATAAGAAATCATATCTCGACATTTTAAATGTTGGTGAAGCATTCCCTCCTAACAATGTTTACAAGGTTAATGTCTCCTATAATCATATAGAAGATATTTGTTATATAAGCATGATCATGTCTCATCGATATGATATTGATACAAAAGCATTTGTTGCTTTATCTAAAAAATATAATTTAGATTTCAATACTGTCATTATCGATTGGAATGAATGTTTTGCTCATAAATTAAGAATTGAAAAAGGTGTTATCGTTAACGAAGAAGAAATCGAAGAAAATGATAATATTTATTTTGAATTCTTTTAAATAATGGAGGATAAATGGAAAGTATTTGGGAAGATGAAATAAGATTTAAAAGTGAATTAAAAAAATCTATTTCTAAAATGAATTTTAATTATTCAAAAAAGCCTTTAGTGTATATTAGTCATCCATTTTTGACTCATGGAAGTCCTGAAGACAATTTAAATGCTGTTAGTAAAGTTTTATCAGATTTGGTTTTAAGATATAAAGATCAATTTATTTTCATTAGCCCGATTCATAATTTTGGCACTCTTGATGGCAAATTAAATTATGAAGATGGGTTGAAAATTTGCCTCGATCTTCTTGAACGCTGTGATGGGATTATCATGTGTGGTGACTATATTCATAGCAATGGATGTATGAAAGAAATGGAACTTGCTGTAAAAAAGGCTTACAAATTTGGAAACTAAAGGATTTTAAATAACTATGCGAGATTTAATTATTATGCGTGGCTGTCCCGGGTCTGGGAAAAGCTCGGCTATTAAAGCTGCCGGTCTTGAAGCATATACTTTATCTCCTGATAGTATTCGATTAATGTTAAGGGCTCCAGAATTAAGTATCGCTGGCGATGTCGGCATTAGTCAAAAAGATAATGCCTTAGTATTCGAACTTATGGATAGAATGCTCGTTAATCGAATGAAAACTGGTTCACCCACTATTATCGATGCTACACATTGTAGTTCTCAGAAGTGGCATTCAAAACAGATTAATCGATATAAAGAATTAGCTAAACGCTATAAATATCGATTGTTTTACTGGGAGCCTGAATGTCAGGATTTAGAAGTATATCTTCAAAGAAATGAAACACGACCTAGTTTAGACTATGTTCCTGAACATATTATTAGGACTATGTATAATAACTGGGTTAGTACTAAAATGCCGTCTGGTGTTACTAAGTTAGATACATTAGAATTCCGAAGTGATTTTGAAGGTTTAAATAAAGATTTATCTGAAGTTTATGATAAGGTAATCTGTGTCGGCGATATTCATGGTTGCAATACTGTATTAGAAAAATTAATTTACGACGAAAAATATAGTATCGATAACGATAAAAACTTATATATTTTTGTCGGCGATTATTTTGATCGTGGTATCGAAAACTTAAAAGTGCTCAATACCTTATTTAAAATTCAAGATAAAAAGAATGTCGTTCTTCTTGAAGGCAATCATGAAGCACATTGGTCTGATTGGGCATTCGGCGAATCTGATCAACGAACAGATAACGGCATGACTCGCTTTAAGTTAACAACGCTAAAAGAATGGCAGAAAGAATATACTAGCGATAAAGAATTATCTAAAAAATTAAGAATTTTATATCGCGACATGATTCCGGCATTCTATTTTAAATTTGGCGACAAAAAATATTGTGTTAACCATGCTGGTTTAATGACTCAACCAGTCGATCTTATGGCGGCTGAACAATATATTAATGGTCATGGTGCTTATGAAAGTGATGTAGCGTCTTTCTATGAAATATGTTATGAAAGAAGCGATACTAAGATTAATCAAATTTTCGGCCATCGTGGTGCAAGACGCACTGAACACAATATCCCATTAGAAGGCCAAGTCGAATTCGGCGGATACTTAAAATATTTTGTCCTCAGTAAAGACGGCGAAGAATATGACGGCATTCGAAATGAAGTTTACGATAAAAACTATATCGAGACAAATCAAAAACTTCTCGAAGACTTTAAAGGTGAATATTATAGCACTGATGACTTCGAAGTGAATGCTATTGCTAATAGCCGGCATGTAAAAGTTAAAAAGTTGCCTAATAATATTTTAAGTCTTAACTTTAGTGAAGAAGTATTCCATCACTCTATTTGGAACGATATCACTATTAAAGCTAGAGGTTTATTTGTCGATGCTGTTACTGGCGAAGTTCTTGCAAGAAGTTACGATAAATTCTTTAATATTGGCGAACGCAACAATAAAGAAGACGAAATTAAAGAATTACAATATCCTGTAAGACTTGCGATGAAAGAAAACGGCTTCTTAGGAATTATCAGCTGGGATCATCGTCGAGACGAATTGATTATCGCAAGTAAATCGACGACCGAAAAAGATCATGCTCGATATATTAAAGATGTTTGGAATTTAGTCTCGAAAAAGGTTAAAGAACAGATTGTTAGAATTCTTAAACGAAGCAATTGTTCAGCAGTATTCGAAGTTATTCATCCAGACGATCCTCATATCGTTAATTATCATGGTCAAAAACGTATGTATCTTTTAGATTTTGTACCAAATGTTTTACATATTGCTAACGGTAGAAATATTGATCGAGATCTAAGTGAAGTTCTAAAAGAAGAGTTAAATAAATCAATTAATTTAGTGAATGAAACTGTATTTAGTTTTGTTAGACAAGAAATGGTTTATGCTCCATATCAGTTTGAACTTGGCGTCGAAAAGCTTACTGGCGGCTCCGAAGATATTGAAGGCTGTGTAATCACCGATAATGCTGGCAAAATGTACAAAGTCAAATGTGATCATTATAATACATGGAAACGTCGTCGAAGAACATTCCAATCATTTAAAAAAATTTTATTCGACGAAGCTATGCCAGATAATTTTAAATTATCTAAACTTGATCAGATCAATAAACGTACTTGTGAAAAGACTCCAGGTCTATTTAATACAATTAAAGAACAAGATTCTTTGTTCATTCAGTTTTTAAAAGAAATGAATTACGATCCTAATTGTAATATCATTCAGTTAAGGGAATTGTATAACGACTATGTTAACAAGAGACATTAACTACGAAATTAGTCAATTTATTGCCGAGGAAGAAACTATGTTGAAAAATCAATATTATACGACTCGGCAACAAATTCTTGACATCATATCATATATTGGCGGCATTAAAAGATTGTTGAAGGTACACACAGATCATGAATGCATCAAACAAAACATGGAGAAATTACAAGAGCTCGAAAAAGCCTTGGAAAAAGTATACATACCGGAAACCTCAAGAAGAAGGAATAAAGCTTAATGTTGCCGGTATTGAAATTTCGATAAATCAATTGAAGATTAAGATCTAAATAGTGTATAATAGTATTATATATTATTAAAGGTGGTGATATAATCTTAATTGATATATTAAATAATGTTGTTGTTCCTCAAAATTTAAATAAAGAAGATTTAAATAAAATTCTTTATGGTCTCGGAAAGACATCCGACTTCATCGAACGAGGTAAATGGAGAGTTAACGATATTCATCGATTGCTATTATACTGTCCGAATTTTAGTATCGAAGGTATCGGTAAATGTAAATATGAGCTTTATAACTATCAAAAAACAGCCGTGAAAGAACTTCTCGATATCGATGAAGGCAGCTTAATCGTCGCAAGCTGCGGAGCTGGTAAAACGTTAATAGCTATCGATTTGTACCTAGAGCTTTTAGATCGTAAGAAAATAAAAGGCCCTGGTCTTATCGTAGTTAAAAGTAGTTTAAAAGTTCAGTGGTTCCATGAAGTTCAAAAGTTTAGTGATCTTGTACCGAGCATTTTAGAAACTTCAGCAAAGGCTAAGAAAAACTTCGATAATCAGTTTGTAGGCGATTTGCTTATTTGTAACTATGAAACGCTCAACGACGAAAAAGTTCGAGAGCGTTTGTTGGCAATGAAATTAGAATATATCTTTGCCGATGAGGTACAATACGTAAAAAGCTATCAAGCTAAACGAAGTAAAAGCCTATACAAATTTAATAATGTAAAGTATACTTTCGGAGCAACAGCAACTCCGATTCAGAAAAATCCTCGAGATATTTTTGGCATATTTAGATTTGTTAAAAAAGATTTGTTTACTAATATAAACAAGTTTGATAAACAGTATGTTAAAAAGAATAGTCTTGGATATATTATCGGTTCTCGTAATGAACGAGAATTAACCGATAAAATTAAACATAATTTAATTATCCGCACAAAAGAAGAAGTAAGTAGTCACTTACCTAAACTTGTCGTTGCTCAAAAATTCTGCTCTTTAGGTAGAAAAACTCAAGCTATGAGTGATCAGCTTCTCGAAGAGATTAAAGATCTTAAGGCACAACAAGAAGTTATGCTAGAACGTTTTAATTCGATCGAAGAAGCTAGAAAAAATGAAGAGTTTAATAAGATCGACAATATGATCTTAATGAAACAAACATTTGCTCAAGAGCTTACGATTAGTGATGAGTTATTATTACTTAGTGATAGTAAAGCTGCACAAGAATACGTGACTGGTGAAAAATCTGAAAAGATTGAATTATTCTTAGACTTAATCGAGAGTATTTTAAGTGAAGGCGAAAAAGTTGTTGTATTCTGTAAGTATAGAACAGCACAAGGAATTCTTAAAACGTATTTAGAAAATCGTTTTAAAGGAATTCAGATCGCCTTCATTAATGGCTCTCACTCAAGTGAAGAACGATATAATCAAATGCAAAGATTTAATAATACACAAGAATGTAATATCCTAATTGCTTCTAACGCTGCAAGCGAAGGCGCCAATCTAGGTAGTGCTAAGTACCTCATTGAGATGGAACCTGCCGATAGTTATTTGATTCAAACTCAACGTCATGGACGAATTGAGAGAGCAAGCAGTAATCACGATACAGTTTTTGTGTATCAGTTGATAGCTATGAATAGTTACGATGAAATAGCATTAAAGATCGTGAACAAAAAAGAAGGATATCATTCTCGTATTATAAGAAAGGATAGTTAATATGTTAGGATTTAATCTTATCGAAGAAGAGAAAAATTCTGAACTCGGTTTTACCGAAGAGCTTCAGAATTTCATCGACGAAGAGAATCGGAATCTTGCTGTCGTCAGCACTATCGATGAAGCAAATTATACGATTCGTCGTATTAAAGAACTTCAAGAACAAAAAGAACACGATATTGCTGAAGCTGAAAGAATGTTAAAGCTTTACAAAGATAAAGTTAAAATGTTTGTCGATAGTAAATGCAGTTCTTACGACTTCGAAATTGAACGGTTACAACAAATGTTAGAACCGTATATTCAATCTAGTCTCGAAGAAACAGGTAAAAAATCTGTTAAATTTATCGAGGGCACTGCAGGCTATCGCAAGCAAGAAAAACTTATCGATCACGACGATGAACTTTTGGAAAAAGAAGTTAAAGGTATTGACGATGAAAAATACTTTAAAACTGTTACTAAATTCTCTTGGTCTAATCTTAAAAAAGATCTTGAATTTGTCGACGGTAAAGTATTTTTAAACGGTAAAGAATTAACTAATGTTCGATATGAAGATCGTGACGATGCATTCTATGTTAAATAAAGGATAAATAATGAAGTATACGACAGAGTTTATCCGCCGATTAAATGAAAAAATAGACATTGTTAAGCTTGCCAATCAATATACCAAAGTTCAAAAAGTTGGTAATCTATGGCAAGCTTCATGTCCGCATCCTGATCATCACGATAAAACTCCGAGTTTTAAAATTTGGAATAAACATGGCGCTCAAACTTGGGCTTGCTTCGGTTGTCATGTCGGTAAACAAAACACCGAAAAAAGATTATTTGGCAGTAATGCTATAGCCTTTATCTGGTGGATGATGAGCCATGGCGGCAAAAAAGTAAGCTTCCAAGATGCCATCGAGAAAGCGATTCAAATTACTGGATTAAAGCCTCAGAATGAAGAAACTGCTTATCTTGAATCGAATGAAAAGGAAAATCAAGGTTATATTGAAAACTTAAAGCATAGTGAAAAAGCTCAGAAGTATATTTTAAGTCGTGGATTAGTTGGTAGCGATGTTCGTGAATGGGGTTTAGGTTACGACGTTAGAGGTCGTATTACTATCCCATTATACGATGCATATAATCATCTAGTTAGCTTCTGTAAAAGAGCTATCGACGATGAAGTCGCTAACAAATATTTTGTCGATAACAAGAATAAATTCTTTACTAAAAGTCGTTATCTATATGGTTTAAATAAAATTAACTATAGTTTAGATTATATTTACTTAACAGAAGGTTGCTTCGACGTTATTTTAGCGACTAAATATGGATTACAAAATTGTGTTTGCACAATGGGCACAATATTAGACGATAAACATATTAATTTGATCGAATCGACTGGGCTGAAGCCCGTTATTGTATACGATCGAGATTGGCATGGTGAAAAAGACGTCGATCAGGCTATCGAAATGTTTGGCAAATATGATCTCTATCCTGATATTGTATGGCTCGATAAAGATTTAGATTTGGCAGATATGGCTAATAAATATAAGTATGAATTGTCTAGTCTTATTAGAAGTAGACAAGTTCCATATTATCGACATGTACTTAAAGATTTTAGTAATGAATATGAAGACAATCGTCAGCGTGTTCTTAATAAATATAAAGATCAGTTAAGTATAGCAATGAAAAGCGTCGAAGAAGATTCTGCTGCTAAAGTAATTCTCGATAAAGAGCTTAAAAGGTATGGCCTATGATTATTAAAAAAATTAAAGCGTGGTGGCGCAAACTTACATCTGATCAGCCTCCAGTTCCTGAAGGATATTTTCGTTGTGAACAGTGTGGTCAACCATGTGAAGAAGAATATAAAATGATATGTAGTAAGTGTGGCAAAGTTATTTGCGACGACTGTGCTGTATACGACTTAGACACTAAAAAAATTGTTTGTCCGGATTGCTGGTAAACAAAATATATGATAAAATATAATCATAGAATTGAATGCTAACATTAATAGCTAATGTTAGCTGTTAATGTTAGCAGGTGTCTACTATGAAAAAAAGTTCTAAAAAAGAAAATAAAAATAAAAAATTTACAATTGAAGTTACCGAGAAGGGCGATATTCTTGTAACGACAAAAAATATCGATACAACATTGCAGATGTATGAAATTCTCGGTCAAATTCAGTATCATGTATTTAATGTAGATTCTAAATTACTCTAATCATTAGATATAAGTATTTACGCACATTTATATGTGGTGTGATAAGAGCTCCTTTATGGAGCTCTTTTTTATTAGAAAAAAAGGAGGCCTAATTAAGTAAATAAAATTATTGACAAAAGTATATATATATGGTAATATATACACAGGAGGTGCAAAATATGAATAATGCACAAGTCAATAATTATAAACCAAAAGATTTTTCTAAATTACTTAATGTCTCCGTAAAGACTCTACAAAGATGGGATAACGATGGAATTTTAAAAGCTCATCGTTCTCCTACTAATAGAAGATATTATACGTATGATCAATATCTTCAATTTAAAGGAATTAAAAAAGAAATTGATACTCGAAAAATAGTTATATATACTAGAGTATCTACTAAAAATCAAAAAGATGATTTAAAAAATCAAACTATTTTTCTTCAACAATTTTGTAATGCTAAAGGCATGATAGTTGATGAATGTATTGAAGATTTTGGCAGCGGATTAGATTATAATAGAAAAAAATGGAATAAATTGTTAGTTGATGTTATGGAACAAAAAATTAAAACAATCATAATTTCTCACAAAGATAGGTTTGTAAGATTTGGATATGATTGGTTTTATAATTTTTGTGAAAAATTTAATACAAAAATTATAGTTGCAAACAATGAAAATTTATCATCACGAGAAGAACTTGTGAAAGATATTATTTCAATTATTCAAACTTTTTCTTATAAATTATATAGTCTTCGTAAGTATAAAAAACAAATAAAGGAAGATAATAACATTGCTAAAGAACTTCAAAACTGAAATTGATCCTACAAAAGAACAAATTATAAAAATAAATAAGACTATTGGAACATGTAGATATATTTATAATTTTTATATTTCTTATAATAAAGAACTTTATGAAAAAAGCGGAGAATTTATATCTGGCAGGAGTTTTAGTGTTTGGTTAAATAATGAATATATACCAAACAATCCAGACAAACAATGGATAAAAGAAGTATCGTCTAAATCTATTAAAAAATCAATAGAAGATGGCAATACTGCTTTTTTAAACTTTTTTAAACATAAAAGTAATTTTCCTAAACTTAAAAAGAAGAATAATTCTGATGTTAAAATGTATTTTGTTAAAAATAATAAAACAGATTGCTTAAGTGAACGTCATAGAATAAAGATACCTACTTTGGGATGGGTTCGCTTAAAAGAAAAAGGATATATCCCGACTTCTAAAAATGGCTTTGTCGTCAGAAGTGGAACTATTTCGTACAAATCTGGCAGATATTATATATCTGTTTTGATTGATATATCAGAACAAAATATGCAAATTAATAATAATCCTGGTATTGGTATAGATTTAGGATTAAAAGATTTCGCTATATGTTCAGATGGTTCTATTTATCGAAATATAAATAAGACAAATAATATTAGAAAAATAGATGAACTTATTTTTAATAGAGGTTCAGTCTTTACATTTGAAGTTGATAATTATAAAGATGAGCTAGAACTTTTAAATAAAATAGAAGAAGAAGGAATAGGACTTAGAAAAAATGAAGGATTTGGAAAAGTAAGAATATGCAGTGAACGAGAAAGAAGCAGTTAGGAGGAGAAAATGCCTAGTAATAAAGTGAGATTTGTACCTGAAAGAAGTAAATTGACAGAAAGTTTTGAGGATAAACTGAAAGAGACGAAAGAAAAAATAAAAGAT
>ENA-OWMB01000818-OWMB01000818.1-metagenome-genome-assembly--contig:-NODE-818-length-11820-cov-3.976286_pt1 | contig 11820 bp, 9 predicted proteins | sample MGYA00245353_ERZ651112 | MGnify/ENA primary metagenome ERZ651112 (study PRJEB26857, sample SAMEA4031773) | metagenome | biome: human; feature: oral; material: saliva | place: Philippines | collected 2014 | study...
ATCGTCCCGTGCCGGTCCCGCGTGACTGGCACGTGGTGCGGCGCAATCGTGCCATCGGTGCCGGCGCCTTCGGCTATTCCATCGACACGCCGGCCCGCTTCGGCCTGACCGTGCCGCACCTGGACATCGATGAAGCCCCCTGGCTGCCGCAGGGGCGGCCCATGGCGCTGCTGGTCACCGGTGCCAGCCGTGACGCCAAGCTCTGGCCCGAGGCGCAGTGGCTGGAGGTGGCCGTCCACCTGCAGCGGGCCGGGCTGGACCTGGTCTGGTTCTGGGGCTCGCCGGCTGAAGAGGCACGCGCCCGGCGACTGGCCGATGCTGCCGTGCAGGCAGCGGGTGCCCGGGCCACTGCCTCGGTGGTTCCCCCTTTCCTGTCGGTGCGTGACGCTGCCCGCGTCATCCGCATGGCCCGCATCGTCGTTGGCCTTGATACGGGCTTCACCCATCTGGCCGGCGCGCTGGGGCGCCCCACGATCGGCATCTTTGCCGACTTTGACGCCGTGCAGTGTGCCGTTTCGGGCGACAGCTTCTGTGCCAGCTTCGGAGGCGTCGGCGTCATCCCGGCCACGGCCGATGTGCTGGCTGCGGTGGACGAGGGCCTGAAGGCCACGCCGGTGGACACCCCGGTGCCCGCCGTACCTCCTGCGGGCGCCTGAGAACGCCCTTCGCCCACTTCGTTTCCTTGCTTTCTTCTCCGACCATGTCACCGACTGCCTCGCGTGCCTCTGCCTTGCGCCTGTCCTTCCTGCTGCTGTGGCGCGACCTGCTGGCCCGTGAGCTGAATCTGCTGCTGGTGGCCCTGCTGGTGGCAGTGGCCGCCGTGACCACCGTCGGATTCTTTGTTGATCGGCTGGATCGTGCACTGAACGAACAGGCCCTGCACCTCTTGGGTGGGGATCTGGTGCTTCGTGCCGACCGGCCCATTCCCGAGGATTGGACCCGGAAGGCACGGGCACTGGGGCTTCGGGTGGCGCATACCGCCTCGTTTCCCAGCATGGCCATGGCCGAGTCTTCCACGCCGGCTGCGGATGCAGAAGACGAGGACGAGGCACTTCCCCCCACGCAGCTGGCTTCGGTGCTTGCTGTCAGTCATGACTACCCGCTGCGAGGTGAACTGACCGTCACGGCCGACGAAGCCGGTCCGTCCGCTGGCGTGTCCGGGACTGATGACGGAGCGTCCCCAGGCAGACTGGCGGATTCGCAGCAGGCACCCGCCCGAGGCCCTTCGTCGGCCGACGAAACGGCCGCGCCTGGTGATCTGCAGGCACGTGCATCGCAGACCATCCAGCATGGCCCGTCGGCCGGTTCCGTCTTCGTGGACGAATCCCTGGCGCAGGCGCTGGGCCTGAAGCTCGGGGATACACTGGCCCTGGGCAATGCCCGCTTCACCATCGACCGCTTCATCCTGATGGAGCCCAGTCGCGGCGCGTCCTTCGTCAACTTCGCGCCACGACTGATGCTGTCGATCGACGATCTGCCGGCCACCGGCCTGGTCCGCCCCGGCAGTCGCATCAGTCATGGCCTGCTGGTGGCCGGGGAGGCCCAGGCCGTTTCAGAGTTTCAGGACTGGCTGCAGCCCCGGCTGGGCGCAGGCCAGCGTCTGGAGAATCTGGAAGCAGGCCGCCCCGAGATCCAGAACACGCTGGCGCGTGCGCGCCAGTTCCTGGCGCTGGTCTCGCTGCTGTCGGCCCTGATCGCCGCCGTAGCCATCGGCCTGGGGGCCCGCCGCTTTGCCGAGCGCCACCTGGATGGCTTTGCCATCCTGAAGGCCATGGGGCTGACCCAGCGCGTGCTGGCCCGGACCCTGATGCTGGAGATGCTCTGGCTGGCACTGGCCGGGGGCGCCCTGGGCGTCATCCTGGGCTGGGTGGCCCACCATGCGCTCACTGGCGTGGCCCGCGTGATGCTGGAGACCTCGCTGCCTGCCGCTTCGGCCTGGCCGGCGCTGCAGGCCCTGCTGGTGGCCGTGGTGCTGGTGCTGGGCTTTGCCGCTGTCCCTGTGCTGCGACTGGCCGGCGTCACGCCATTGCGCGTGTTGCGTCGTGACCTGGGCGCTCCCGGCCTGTCCGTCTGGGTGGTGCTGATCGTGGCACTGGGGGCCTTTGGCCTGCTGCTGTTCTGGCTGGTGGGTGAGGCCCGCCTGTCGCTGCTGGCACTGGGCGGCTTTGTCGTTGCGGGCCTGGCCTTCGTGCTGCTGGCCATGTGCGGGGTCTGGCTGGCTGCACGCCTGCGCCCCAAGCGGACCCGCGGCGGCTGGGCGCTGGTGCTGCGCCTGGCGCTGACGGGCTGGTCCCGGCGACTGTCCATGACGGCCGTGCAGATCGTGGCGCTCACCATCGGCCTGATGGCGCTGCTGCTGCTCACCGTCGTCCGCAATGATCTGCTGGCTGCCTGGCAGCAGGCTGCGCCACCTGACGCCCCCAACCGCTTCGTCATCAACATCCAGCCCGATCAGCAGGCGGACGTCCGCCGGATGCTGGCCGAGGCCGGCCTGGGCGAGGTGCCGCTCTACCCGATGGTGCGGGGGCGCCTGGTGGCCATCAACGACCGTCCCGTCCGCCCGCAGGACTATCCGGATGATCGGGCCCAGCGCCTCGTTGACCGCGAATTCAATCTCTCCTACACCGACCGGATGCCGGGCCACAATCGGCTGGCTGCCGGCCGCTGGATCCATCCCCAGGCCGCCGAGGTCTCGGCCGAGGTCGGCATCATGAACACCCTGGGCCTGAAGCTGGGTGACCACCTGCGCTTCGATGTGGCCGGCCAGCCCGTCGAGATGACCCTGGTGGGCAGCCGGGAGCTGAAGTGGGATTCGATGCAGGTCAACTTCTTCATGATCGGCTCGCCCGCCACCCTGGCCACACAGCCGCAGAGCCTGATCACCTCGTTCCATCTGCCGCCGGGCAGGGAAGGGCTGGAGCGACAGCTGACCCGTGCCATGCCCAACCTCACCATTGTCGATACGGGCGCCATCACGGCGCAGATCCAGACGATGATCGGCCAGGTCGTGCAGGCCGTGCAGTTCCTGTTCCTGTTCACGCTGGCCGCGGGCTGTGTGGTGCTCTACGCCGCCATGGGCAGCGTGCGCGACGAACGGGTGGCCGAGATCGCCTTGATGCGTGCGCTGGGCGCATCACGCCGGCAGCTGGGCCTCGTGCAGCTGCTGGAACTGTCCCTGACCGGCCTGCTGGCCGGGCTGATGGGGGCCGCCGGTGCCACGCTGCTGGGCTGGCTGCTGGCCCGGGAGGTCTTCGACTTTGCCTACCAGCCCAGCCTCTGGCTGCTTTCGGGCAGCATCCTGGCCAGCATGCTGTTCATCGTGCTGGCAGGGGGCTGGAACATCTGGCGCCTGCTGGATACCCCGCCGTTGCGCGCCCTGCGTGGCGCCTGAGCATCGGAGGCAGCACCGTCATGCCGGCACGGCGGCGCTGTCGTACGAGCGGAAATAGATCGGCAATAGATCGGCAAAAGCCCTGGTTTTCAGAAGGGTGAAGCATGTTCCGCAATATGAAATGCCGGTTGTTTGCAAAGCAGCGTCGAGATTTCTTATTACAAAATATTCTTGTCGCAATACAAAAATATTTCTTTAGTTGATTGTTTTTGAAGGGAATTTTTCTTGCCCTGTTTTGGGGGCTTTCCCTAGTTGCCCTGCAGCAATGAAGGCCTATCATGGACACATGACGGATCGACGGACAGGCCAGCTGAGCCTCTCCCGCCAGACCCACGGCTTTCATCGTCACAACAGGAGACAAGCATCATGACTTCACGCGAACAGCAAGCTCAGGCCCTACAGAAAGAATGGTCGGAGAGCCCACGGTGGCGCGGTGTTCGTCGTGGCTATAGCGCAGACACCGTGGTGCGGCTGCGCGGTTCGCTGCAGGCCCAGCACACGCTGGCCACCCGTGGGGCCGAAAAGCTCTGGAAGCTGCTCAACGAAGAGCCCTTCATCAACGCCCTGGGCGCGCTGACCGGCAACCAGGCCATGCAGCAGGTCAAGGCCGGCCTGAAGGCCATCTACCTGTCGGGCTGGCAGGTGGCGGGCGACGCCAACGGTGCGGGCGAGATGTACCCCGACCAGTCGCTCTATCCGGCCAACTCGGTGCCGCAGGTGGTCCGCCGCATCAACAACACGCTCACCCGCGCTGACCAGATCCAGTGGTCCGAGGGCAAGAACCCGGGCGATGCCGGCTACGTCGACTACTTCGCCCCCATCGTGGCGGATGCCGAGGCAGGCTTCGGTGGCGTGCTCAACGCCTTCGAACTGATGAAGGCCATGATCGATGCCGGCGCTGCCGGTGTCCACTTCGAGGACCAGCTTGCCTCCGTCAAGAAATGCGGTCACATGGGCGGCAAGGTGCTTGTGCCCACCCGTGAAGCCGTGGCCAAGCTCATCGCAGCCCGTCTGGCGGCTGACGTGTGCGGCGTGCCCACCGTGCTGGTGGCCCGTACCGACGCCGAGGCAGCCGACCTGGTCACCTCCGACGTGGACGACAACGACAAGCCCTTCCTGACCGGCGAGCGTACCGTCGAAGGCTTCTTCCGCACCAAGCCGGGCCTGCACCAGGCCATCTCGCGGGGTCTGGCCTACGCACCGTATGCTGACCTGGTGTGGTGCGAGACCGGCAAGCCGGACCTGGAGTATGCCCGCAACTTTGCCGAGGCCATCCACAAGCAGTTCCCCGGCAAGCTGCTGGCCTACAACTGCTCGCCCAGCTTCAACTGGAAGAAGAACCTGGACGACGCCACCATCGCCAAGTTCCAACGTGAACTGGGTGCCATGGGCTACAAGTTCCAGTTCATCACGCTGGCCGGCTTCCACGCCCTCAACTACTCGATGTTCAACTTGGCCTACGGCTATGCACGTGAAAACATGTCGGCCTTCGTTGAGCTGCAGCAGGCCGAGTTCGCCGCCGCTGACAAGGGCTTCACGGCCGTCAAGCACCAGCGTGAGGTCGGTACCGGCTACTTCGATGCCGTGACCACCGCCATCGAGGGTGCTGAAAGCTCCACCACGGCGCTGAAGGGCTCCACCGAAGACGAACAGTTCTTCGACAAGTCCAAGGGCTGATCCAGGCATCTGCCATTCAGCCGGGAAGCTGACGGTGCCTGAGTAGGGGCACCGCCCATCAGGCGGGCCGGGATGACGCAATCAGCGTCACCCGGCCCGTTTTCAGCTTCTGGTCTGCAACCCGCTTCCCCGCATCAGGCTCCTTCCGTCATGCCCTCTCCATCACCAGATGCACATAGGGCCGCTTCACCAGCCGCCCGTCCTTGCTGACAGCCAGATCCTCTTCCTGCACACGCGCCACCCGCTGCAGGGGCAGGGCGCCCACCTGTTGCTCGATGTCGGTGGCATCCTACAACGCAAAGCCGTGCGCGGCAAACGGCAGCCGCTGCATGAAGGCCTTTTCGGCAAACGTCAGACAAAGCCGGCCGCCCGGTTTCAGCACCCGTGCAAGCTCTGCCAGCATTGCCGGCATGTCTGCCCAGAAATACACCGTGTTCACCGCCAGCGCCCGGTCGAAAGACGCATCTGCCAGCGGCAGCCGTGTGCCGTCATAAAGCACATGATCGGCCAGGCCGGCCTGGATGAAGGGTGCATTGAAGGCCTGAGCTTGCGCCACCATCGTCTCCGAGATGTCGAGCCCGATGTACTGAAGCTCGGGCGCCCGTGACAGCAGATACCCCAGCAGCCCGCCATCGCCAGCTCCCAGCTCCAGCACCCGGTTGCCCGCCTGCAGATCCAGCTGTACCAACGCTCCCAGGATCATCGACAGATTGCGCAGGTTCATCACCCGTCCGAATTCCTTGCCCAGCTCGCCTTGTGGGCAGCGTAGCTGGGAAGCGATCTGTTCGGCCGTCATCGGCAGGGAGCCAGAAGGCCGGCCAGACGGTCCGTTGGCGGCTTCGTCGACGGCATGATCAGGGGGGCGAGACATGGCGGATCACCCCAGGGGCGACGGGTCAAGGGGAGAAGCCCATTCTGGCACATCGCTACCTCCCTCATGCACAAAGGAGCCACGCCCGACAGGGCATGGCGGGCAACATGCCAGGCCACCGCCGGTGCAGAGCACCTGGAACGCCCTGATGAACGGCGATTCTGATCGGCCAATCGACCGAGCCATCGGGACGGGTGCCCGCATGGCCAGGCAAGGAAATCTGCCTTTTGTCTGTGCTTATTTCTCCCGGGTTCTGGAGAAGGTGAAGGCGTTTTCCCAGAGAGCATGCGCCACTTCAGGAAATCGATCACAGCTGTCGGATACCGATGGGCCGCGCATTTCAGTCCCCACGGACACCTGTCGGACTAGGCCGGGCCATCCGCGATGCCGATCGTCGGAAAGGCCTTGATCCGCCAAGATGGAGCCTCCTTCAACAAGCCACACGGAGCTTCCAAATGGCACAAGCAGTCAGCACCCCCCGCACCGCCACCCGTACCGTTTCCCGCCGCAAATCGCTGGGTCAGGGCATGACAGAGTACATCGTCATCGTTGCGCTGGTGGGCGTGGCCGCCATCGGCGTCTATTCCTTCCTGGGCCAGTCAGTACGTGGCGCCACTGCCGGCATTGCGCTGGAGCTGGCTGGCGAGAATGCGGACAAAGGCATCAAGGAGGCCAAGAGCGCCAGCGACAAGGCGGTCAATGCCGCCAAGGCCAAGGCCACGCTCAACAACTACAACAGCAACAACCACTGATGGCAGGGAGCGCGGCTTCGGTCATCCGGTCCTTCCAGGCTTCCGATGCAGCTCCGACAAGGGTCGGGGCTGCATCGGGCAGGACAGACGCCTTGTACTCGCCGAAGCCGCCCCCTTGTGACCATCGACTCCGCATTGTCCGTCAACTCGTCTGGAGCATGATGTGATGCGACACACGATCCGGCCCGGCTGCCCGCACACCCGGGCCGTTCTTTTTCATCGAACCGTCAGCCCACCTGCTGCGCGACAGTCTGGCCAGGCGCTGATCTTCGGCATGTTCCTGCTGGTCATCGTGGCGGTGCTGACTTTCTATCAGTTTTCCACCGGACAGGTGACCACCGCCCGCATGCGCCTGGTCAACGCGACGGATGCCGCTGCCTACAGTGCCGGCCTCTGGCGGGCCCGTGCCTTCAACTACTACGCCTACAGCAACCGCGCCATCATCTTCAACGAAGTGGCCATTGCGCAGACCGCGACATTGGTTTCATACGCGGGCTTCATCACGCAGGCCGTCAAGAACCTGGAAACCGTGTCCAGAGTCATCCCGCCCCTGAATGCCTATCTGCGCGCTGTTGAACGGGTCGTCACCAACCTGAACAAGGCACTTCGGATCATGAGCGCCGTGGAAGTGGCCGGACGAAGTGCCTACATCCATGCATTGGCCGTCAGCCAGGATGTGATATGGGGGACGACCAATGGCTATGTGCTGAACCAGCTCACCAATGAGGTGATGAAGAAGACGGACGAGCACTTTCATGGCTATCTGATCCGTGGAACGCTGGGTGATCAGATGACCCGGAATCATGGTGATGAGGATCGGAGCCGGCTCAAGGATCTCGTCCAGCGATCGCTGGATGAGTATTCGGTGAATCGGGGACTGAAGGTCTGGATACCGGGGACAACAGACTGGCTGGTCTGGCGCGGTCAGACGGAAATGATCCGGGATCACGATACCACCGCCATGGATCGGTGGCAGTCCTATGACACGTTGTCCATCCATCACAAAAGACCTTTTCGCAGGCTGCGGGAAGCCATGCCTCTGGCCTGGAGTGGCGTCGAGATTGCCAAGGATCCCAAGCAGTCCATGGACCGCCTGAATGAGCAGGCCAGCAGCCAGAAGCATGATAACGGGCGCGCCTATCGGCTGATCGACCGATCCGGGTTCTGGTCGGCAAGAGCCTATCTGGGGCTTCCTGCGGTCAGGGATCTGGATGAGAACAGCAAGGCCATGCGGGAGAACAGCCGTTTCCCCACCGACAAGGTGACGGTGATTGGCGTGATTCAGAAGAAGAACACGATCAACACGGCCGATCAGACCGGTCTGGGGGCAGGGCGTCTCAAGCTGAAGGACGCGTTTGCAGACTTCCGCAGAGATGCGGCCATGGTTGCCATGTCGTCCGCTCAGGTGTACTTCCGCCGCCCGCCGGGCGGAAATGAACGGGTGGAGTACGCCAGCATGTACAGCCCCTACTGGCAGGTTCGCCTGGTGGGCGTGGATGCGCAGGAGCGGGCCATGGCGGGCGCCCTGGGAACGCTCGGGAGATGAACATGGTCCTCAAGGAGCACCTTTCAGGGCGCGGCCAACGTGGCCAGGCACTGGCGGAAACCATGGTCGTGATTTCCTTCGTGATGCTGCCGTTCTTTGTGGCGGTACCGCTGCTGGCCAAGTACCAGGACATGCGACAGGCCACGGTGTCGGCATCGCGCACCGCAGCCTTCGAGTGTTCGGTCCGCTTCGAGGCCTGTCGAAACGGCCAGGCAACGGATGACATTGCCGATCAGATCCGTCGGCGTCATTTCAGCAAGACGTTGCTTGGCCTGCGATCGGATGAAACCCCGGCGGATGATCAGCTGGAACAGGAGCGGAACCGTTTCTGGGTGGACCGGAAAGGCAATGCGCTGTTGCAGAGCTACAAGGATGTGGCGCTCCGGATCGATCACGAGAATTTCGATGCGTTCAAGGGACAGCGGCGGGTTGAAGCGTTCCTGAGTGCTGCGTCCGATGTGTCCGGCCCCGGCCGGTTCGGGCTGGCGGCTCGTGGCGGGTTGTTCTCCGCGCAGGTCCAGAGTCGTGCTCCGATGGATACGTGGTTGTGGGGCAAGCTGAACCTGAACCATGACCCGATGCTGACCTTCGACAGCCGCCTGGGGATATTGGCCGATGCCTGGAATGCGTCCAGTGCCAAGGGATCGGAAGCCAGCAGCCTGGCGTCCCGTCTGGACAAGGGGCGACGCCTGCCATCCGGCCGGGAGCTGATCAAGGCCACCAACGATGTCGCCCATGTTCTGCCGACGGACATGGTGAACAGCTTGCCCAACGGCGATCCCGAGCGGTTCATCGAGCTGGTTCATCAACCCCTGGTTCACCTCATCCGCTCGCCAAGCAAGATCTTCAAGGAAAGCAACGGCAATAAGTTCAACTACCACCAGGTGGATGTGGAGATTGTTCCGGAGGACCGCCTCCCGCCACCGAGCACGGAGACACGTCCATGAGCATGCACAAGTTCAATCCTGCAAGATCGATGCTGGCTGCCATGCTGCTGGCAGGCATCGGCATGGCATCGATACCTGCCCAGGCTGCGCCGCGCTTTCAGCCGCATGAGCAGATGTTGATGACCGACAGCCTGCTGCCCGGTGGTCGTGTCAGCGTCAGCCAGTTTCGGGACAGCGGTTCGGTGGAAGACGCCATGCGCCGTCTGGAGGAGGACTGGGCGAGTCCGGATCTGCCACCGATGCGCAGCCAGCGTGATGGCTGGCAGGTCATGACGCATATGGACGGCGATGTCATCGAGACGGTGGAGATGAAGCGCAGCGGTCCAGGCATCGAGGGGCGGCGCATTCGCTGGAAGCCTGACCAGAAGGCCGAGGCATCGCTGGCCGAGGACGAGCGATGGTTCAAGGGACTGCTGCCGGCCACGGCACGGCCGATGCCTGCCATTTCCCATGTGGACGGCGGCCATCGCACCAGCACCTTCGTGGCCAGTACGGACGACAGCGTGGTGCGCCTGGACAACTGGATCGGTCGCAAGCTGCAGAAGCAGGGCTATCAGCGCATCAGCGATTCGGGTGAGGGCGGTGGCAAGGACGCTCTGGCCACCATCTACGGCCGACAGGGTGAGGAAGTCGTGCTGGCCGTCTCGAAGCAAGGCAATCGGCAATTTGCCGTGATGCACTGGAGGCGGTGATGAAAGTCACGCATCGGATCATCCATCTGGCCGCCTGTCCGTCAGAAATCGCCGCCCGGACTAGGCCAGGTTTGCAGGGGCTTCATTGTGACATGGGCCCAGGAGACGAACCCGCGCACCATGTCGACATCGGCCGACGCCAGCGACTTTCTCAGCGCGGCCAGGCCTCCATCGAGTATCTGCTGATCGGACTTGCGCTGTGTCTGGTCCTCTTTCATGGGGAGCCCAGTGCGATGAAGAAGATTCTGGTCGCCATTCAGCAGAACTATTCCCACTTTTCCTACGCCATGTCACTGCCATGAATCCCATCGTCATCCGGATCCTCGAACGTCATCGAAACCTGCTGCTGATGTCAGCCGCCATGCTGTGCGGTGGCGTAGCGATCTATGCCGGCTCACGCTACGTGAATGAACAGGTCCAGGCCGAGCGCGAGCGCCTGGCGCCCGTGGCCCAGCAGATGGTCGATGTGGTGGTGGCCAACGCCACACTCGACAAGGGCGAGATCGTGAGCGGCGACACGATGGCCATCCGCTCCGTACCGGCCGAATACGTGTCCAGCTCGGTGGTGACGCCGGAGCAGTTCGACGCCTTGGTGGGCCAGCGCCTGCTGCTGCCCATGCGTCCCGGCGAGATGCTCTCGACGGCCGCTGTGTCATCCGCCGAGCAGCTGGTGTTCTCGTCGCGCGTCAAGCCGGGCATCCGCGCACTGACCATTTCCGTCGACGAGATCAATTCCATCTCCGGCATGCTGCAGCCGGGGGACCGCATCGACCTGCTGCTGACGGCACGACCCCCTTCGGCCAGCGGGCATGGTGAGGCCGAACACGATGCCACGGTGCCGCTGTTGCAGAACCTGCTGGTGATGGCCACAGGTCGCCAGGTACGTCCTGGCGCGAATGACAACGGTGACGATCGAAGCTTCTCGTCAGTGACGGTGGAAGTGACGCCCAGCCAGGCGCAACGTCTCATTGTGGCGCAGCGTGCTGGCCGACTGACGGCCGTGCTGCGCAACCCTGACGACGGCATGCCGATGGACGCCGCGGCCGTGGACCTGCGCAGCCTGTTCCCGCAACCGGCACGTCCGGCGGTGGTGCCTCGCAAGGTGGTGACACGGCAGGATCGTCGTCCGCAGATGATCGTGGGGGGCATGGGCCAGCCAATGATTGGACGGATGCCGGCCTACAGCCTGCAGCCCGGGGCTGCCAAGCCTGTCACGCCGACGATGGCTGTTCAGGCACAGACGCAGACGCTGACCCAGGCACCGATGCAGGCGCAAGTGCAGGCCGAGGAATCCGGCAATTCGTTGACGAATCGCTGATCCCTCATTCCGAATTCTCGTGAAAGCAGAGCACGCCATGTTCTCTCATATCCCATCCCTGTTTGAACCGTCGCTGCGGGAACGTTGCACCATGAAGGCTGATTCATTCTCTTCCCGATCCTTCTTGCCCAGGACGATCTGCGTCGCACTGCTGGGGGCGCTGTCGATGCAGTCGGTCCTCGCGCAGGGCGCACCGGTGGCTGCATCGAACCATGGTGTAACGAAGCAGGTTCAACCCGGAAATGCCCTGCCGGTTGCTCCAGGTGCGGCAAAGGATCTGCAGGGGGAGGATCCCCTGGAGGCCTTGCTGGCCAGTGTCGCGACTGCAACCCCGGTATCGGCATCCAAAGCAGCATCCATAGCGGCATCGACATCGACATCGAAGCCAACCCCGACCCCGGCATCGGCATCGAAAGAACGTGTGCCGTCCGTGCGTGTGGCTGCCGGGCGGGATGCGAAAAATGGCATGCAACAGGATGCGGCACCGCAAGTCCAGCCTGTCGTGCCGCCTGCGGCGGCGAGTGCCCGGCCGGTGGTTGACCGACGTGCCGCGCTGCTGGCTGCTGCCGAGCGGCAGCAGCAGCTGCGAAAGGAGATGAACCCATCGGGAGACGTCTCCCGCGCAA
>ENA-OWMB01000819-OWMB01000819.1-metagenome-genome-assembly--contig:-NODE-819-length-11814-cov-3.720810_pt1 | contig 11814 bp, 5 predicted proteins | sample MGYA00245353_ERZ651112 | MGnify/ENA primary metagenome ERZ651112 (study PRJEB26857, sample SAMEA4031773) | metagenome | biome: human; feature: oral; material: saliva | place: Philippines | collected 2014 | study...
GCATATCTATGCTTATGATAATAAAGGAAAGATCTATATATATAATAAGGTGAAAGACACATTCCAACTCCAGGTCAATCTGATGAATGTACTTGGAGGAAGTGTGGTGCTCAATGACTTGTTGGTTGATGACAAGGGATGCTTTTGGATGGCGTTAGATAGGGGCGTGTATATGATGGCTCCTCTATCTATTGCTGGTAGCAAAGACAAAACAGCGTATAGTTCGCCGAACAAAGGAAAATACATTTTGAAGAACATATATGTCAATCATATCCGATTCTTCGGCAAACAATTATTGATAGGTTCTCCTTCGGGAGTCTTCGCCTATTCACAAAATGCAGCCCAGCCTCGATTGCTCTTGCGAGGGTATTCCGTGCTTTCGTCTTATCACGACGTGAAGGCTCATCAGATATGGTTGGGAACTTTCCATCGTGGCATTCTCTTGCTCGATGACAGAACATGGAACCCATTGTCTTCTCTCACACAATTCTCATCCTTATCAGATATTCCGCTCATCCCTGTTCGTTCCATTATCCCCTACGATGCAGCCACCATCTTGATGGCGGTGGATGGAGCAGGTGTCTATGCCTACGACAAGAAGACTTGTAAGACGAATCTACTTTTGAATACGGATGGCAGACCGGAAAATGTATTGCATGGCAATGGCGTCTATACCCTTTGCAAGGACCATCTTGGCGACCTTTGGATGGGCTCCTATTCAGGAGGTGTGGATATGGCTATCCCTATGGAGCATACCTTGGAGTTTGTGCGCCATGAGTATCTCAACAGCCAGTCGCTTATCAATAATGGTGTGAACGATGTTATGCAGAGCGTGGATGCACAGGGCCGCAATAGCAAAATATGGTATGCTACCGACAAGGGGGTGAGCATCTATGACGAGCAAACCCATCTGTGGCATCATTCCCTATATAATAAGGTGGCGCTTACCCTTTGTCAGACTGCCGATGGCAAGGTCTTGGTGGGAACCTATGGTGATGGCATCTTTCAGGTTCATGCCGATGGAAGCAGTAGTCGGGCTTACTCTGTGTCGAATGGCAAGTTAAAGACCGACTATGTGTATAGCATTTTCAAGGATAGCGAAGGAGGCTTGTGGATAGGTTGTTTGGATGGAGACTTGGTACATATCCCATCATCATTAGAAAAGAATGGAAATGTGGATAACTCCGTTAACTACTTGCCAATCAACGAAGTTCAGAGTATCGTGGAGTCTCCTGATAAGAAGATTATTGCGGTGGGAACGACCCATGGATGTTATCGTATCGACAAGCGAAGCCTTCGTGTCAGTCGATTCTTCTATCCGTCGGAATTTCCGTCAGTCGATTATAATTTCTTTGTCAATGCGATGGATTTTCAGGATGCACGGCATATCTGGATAGCCACCGATGGAGGAGGCTTGTACCTCTACGATTGGCAGAAGCACCAGGTTAAGAACTATACCATCTCGCAGTCTTTGCCTTCCAACACCGTCTATGCCTTGGTCAAGACTCCCATTGGCAAGGTATGGATGAGTACCGACAAGGGACTGGCTTTCATCGATCATGGAAAGGTGACCAATCTCAACTTCTTCAAGGGATTGGAGCGGGAGTACAAGCGTATGGCTGTGGTCCAAACGCAAGACGGGCGAATGATATTCGGAAGCAGTGAAGGAGCTGTGGTCTTAGCATCCAAGTTTGCTAGGGGATTGAACTACAAGGCTCCTCTTCATATCACGGGTGTTGAGGTGGAAGGGAAGACTTTCGATGAGGCTGACCAACTGGAAGATTGGCATGCAGAACTCTTCGAGATGTTGCAAGAAGGAAAGATGAGTTTCTCTCATGATGAGAAAACCTTCATAGTGCATTTCGAGAGCATCAACTATCCGTATCAGCACGACATCCAATATCAGTATTACCTGGCGGGGTATGACCATCAGTGGAGTGTGCCTTCTGCCTACCAGCAGGCTCGTTTCGCCAATTTGCCTCCTGGCAGTTACACCCTGCATGTCAAGGCAATGGGTAGGAGTAACGGACGCATATTGGGAGAATCCACCTTGCGCATTCATATCGCCCAACCATGGTGGAACTCTTGGTGGGCATGGATTGCCTATCTCTGTATCTTAGGTGTTATAGTCTATTTCGGCTGGGATTACTACAGAGAGCGTTTGCATCGCAAGTACTACGATGACAAGATCAACTTCTTTGTGAATACCGCCCATAACATCCGTACCCCTTTGAGTCTTGTGCTGGCTCCTCTTGCCGACTTGGCGAAAGATACTACACTGGGCGATAAGAGCCGAAAGTTCTTGGAGATGGCACTGTGTAATGGCGACAAACTTCTGAGGATGGTGACCGAGTTGCTTGATTTCCAGAAAATAGGCGTAGTGAAGACACAAGTCCACATGCAGAAAGTGGAACTGTCTGTTCTCTTGCGTCAGCAGGTGGATAAGTTCCAGATGTCTGCCCAGGAGAAACATCTCAATCTTCGGTTGGCAACCTGTGGACAGCATACCTTCTCTACCGATCTTTCTATGATGGATCTGATATTCGAGAATCTGCTCTCCAATGCTATAAAATATACGAAGGTGGGTGGAACCATCACCATCTCAGCTTCGATTGATGAGGTTGGTAAGCAAGTCAGCATCCAGGTAAGCGATACCGGTATTGGTATCCCGAAAACCGAGGCCAAGCATATCTTCCAGAGTTTCTTTCGTGCCTCCAATGCTATCAACTCTCAGGAGATGGGCAGTGGCTTGGGCTTGATGCTCACTCGCCAGCTTGTGCAGAAACTGGGAGGAAAGTTAACGTTCGAGAGCGAGGAAGGCAAGGGATCTGCTTTCTTGGTTGTATTGCCTGATAACGGATATGTTGATGTTTCCGTTTCTTCCAAGCCATCAAGTTTGCCAGAAACTTCCGATAACTCCATGTCTACTGATGAAAAAATAAAATCAGAAGAATCACTTAAGGACACGCTCCTTTTTGTTGATGATAACGAAGACCTCCGTCAATACATCCGTATGGCTTTCGCCGACCAATACCATGTGGTGGATGTGGAGAGTGGTGAGGCTGCCTTGAAGTATCTGTCAGAGAATGGTGAGTGTGACATCGTAGTATCGGATGTGATGATGCCGGGTATGCAGGGCGACGAACTCTGCCGTAGCATCAAGGAAAACAAGGAGACCAGTTGGCTGCCTGTCATCCTCCTAACAGCGAAGGCAGGGCGCGACTTCATGATAGAAGGTTTAGACCTTGGAGCAGACGATTACATTGCGAAGCCATTCGACTCTGCCATTCTTGCCAGCAAGATAGCGAGTATGTTGAAGAACCGTTGTCGTCTGAGTCAATACTATATGGAGCGAAGTCTCGCCATCGTCAGAGGAGAAGACTCTGGGCAATCGTCTCAAAAGAGCCTGTTGCCAAGCGAACCTTCCATGTCATCCGCTTCCGATGAAAAGAATAAATCTTCCGATGAAAAAGAACTGGGATTGAATCCGATGGACCAAGCTTTCATTGAGAAAGCAACCCATCTCATCCTCGATAACCTGAGCGACACCGACTTCACCATCGACCGCCTTTGCCGGGAGATGGCGATGAGCCGCACCCTCTTCTATGGCAGGTTGAAGACTCTGACGGGGCAAGGACCGCAAGACTTCATACGACTCATCCGTTTGGAGCAGGCAGCCCAGTATCTGAAGCAAGGCGATAGCGTCTTGGATGTCTCTATGAAGACAGGATTTGTAAACGTAAAGTACTTTAGTACAGTCTTCAAGAAGCATTTCGGGGTGTCACCTAGTAAGTATGACTAAAATGAACAGTGTAAATCGTTAGTAAAGAAAGTAAAGTTACTACTATCTGATATTCAGTTAGTTATATATAAAATGTAAGGTTTCAAACCTGACGATAAGTTAGATTTGAAACCTTTTTTGTTTGCATTCTAACCTAGTTTTTTCCTCTTTTCTATACTTTTGCAGCCAAGTTCAAACAATAACTCGCAATCAATAAACAATTAAGCATAAACAACAATAAACTTAATAATGAAAAGGAACCTTTTGAAAATCTGCTTGCTATTTGTAAGTATGTTTACTGTATTTTCTTGCAGTGCTAGTCCTTCGGTGGTGGATACGCCTGATACAAGCGAATCGATTCCTACCGCCAAGCAATGGAACAAGAATGTAGTAGGTTGGAATCTCGGCAATGAATTCGAGTGCTCAGCCCCTGGACAGGATGGAGAGTCGATGCAGATTGGCAACCCTGACGGTTCCATCCATGCAGAGACAGCTTGGGGCAATCCCGTTGTCACCAAAAAGATGATACAAGCCGTGAAGAAGGCAGGTTTCAATGCCATCCGGATTCCAATCCGTTGGCAGTGCCACATTACCAATGCTCAGGCGATGAGCATCGACAAGGCTTGGATTGCTCGTATCAAGGAGGTAGTGGGTTGGTGTCTGGATAATGACCTCAAGGTTATCATCAATGCGCATCATGAAAAATGGCTCGAAGGTCGTCCTACCTATCAATATAAGGATGAAAACTGCCAAAAGCTTGCGCTCCTCTGGATGAATATCGCCTCTGAGTTTGCCAATTATGACAGCCGCTTGGCTTTCGCTGGTACCAATGAGGTTCACGTCAGGGACAACTGGAGCAAGCCTACTGCCGAGAACCTCGAAGTGCAGAATGCTTACAATCAGATATTCGTGGATATGGTTCGTGCCACAGGCGGCAACAATGCCAAGCGCCACCTCATCTTACAGACGTACGTTTGCAACCCTTGGTTTGGCATCGAGAATGGAGGATTCATCATTCCGAAGGATGTCGAAGGCAATGGCAACAACTATATGAGTGTGGAATTCCACTACTATCAGCCATGGAGTTATGCCGGCGATTGCGCCTACGATTACTGGGGTGATGCCTACAAGGATGTTGGCAAGATACCTGCTGAAAATGAGAAGACGATGACGGATTTCTTCGATAAGGTAATGAATACCTGGAGTAACAAAGGACTGGGTATCGTAATAGGAGAATGGGGAGTAACCGACCACTATAAGTCAAACTCAGTGAAAGTGCATGAAAACATGACCTACTACTGTAAGTTCTTGACTACAGAGGCTCGCAAACGAGGCTTCTCTATTTTCGTTTGGGATAACAACCACTTTGGCAACGGCTCTGAGAAGTATGGCATCTTCGACCGTTTCAAGAGTATGAAGGTGAATGCTCCTTGGATTCTCGAAGGAATCTTTGGGAAAGAATAATGTTAAACTAAAAACAAAATATCTATTATGAGAAAGAAAACCATGTTTCTCGGCATGCTCGGTGCAGGTTTGATGTGGATGCCTACTTCTGCCATCCTCGCTGCTCAGATGAACAATGCTGCTATGAGCGTTCAGCAGAACCAAGACATCAAGGGTACAGTGGTGGATGCCACTGGCGAAACCTTGATTGGTGCAAGCGTGAAGGTGGCTGGTACAACCAACGGTACCGTTACCGATCTGGATGGTAACTTTACGCTGAATTGCAAGCCTGGAGCTACACTCGAAGTGAGCTACGTCGGTTACAAGACGATGACCGTGAAAGCTGTTAATGGTATGAAAATCAAGATGCAAGTGGATAGTAAAGCCTTGAATGAGGTAGTTGTCACCGCCCTCGGTATCAAACGAGACCGCAAGGCTCTCGGCTATGGCTTGGAGGAAGTGAAGGGTGAGGAACTCAGCAAGGCGAAGGAAACCAACGTCATCAACTCTCTTTCAGGTAAGGTGGCTGGTCTCGTCGTGCAGAATACGGCTGGCGGTGCTTCTGGTTCTACCCGCGTGCTCCTTCGTGGTAATACAGAAATGGCAGGCAACAACCAGCCTCTCTACGTGGTGGATGGTGTGCCTTTGGATAATACAAACTTTGGCAGTGCTGGTGAAAGTGGCGGTTATGATCTGGGTGATGGAATCTCTGCCATCAATCCTGATGATATTGAGACGATGACCGTATTGAAAGGTCCTGCTGCCTCTGCCCTCTATGGTAGCCGTGCTTCCCATGGTGTTATCTTGATTACGACCAAGAAGGCGGAGAAGGATAAGATTTCCGTGGAGTACAATGGTTCTTACACTGTCGATACCCAGTTGGCTAAGTGGGACGACATCCAGGAGATATATGGTGCTGGTTACAATGGCGAGTTGCCTGCATCCAGTACCTCTGGTACCAATACCAGTTGGGGACCTAAGGCCGATGATTTCATGTTCAAGTATTTCGATGGCGAGGAGCGTCCATTCTTGATGCACCCTAACAACGCCTCCGATTTCTTCCGCACAGGTTTCACCACCCAAAACTCTGCCATCCTCTCTGTTAATTCCGGTAAGACGGGTATGCGTTTCTCTGTTACCGATATGCGCAACAAGGACATCCTGCCTAACACCAATATGAGTCGTGACAACTTCAACCTCCGTGTTAATACCTCCGCAGGTCCTATTGACTTCGACTTCACCGCCAACTATACTCGTGAGAAGGTGAAGAATCGTCCTGCCCTTGGCGATTCCCAGAGCAACGTGGGTAAGAACCTCATGACTCTGGCGGGTACATACGATCAGGCTTGGTTGAAGCACTATGAGGATGCCGACGGCAACTATTCCAACTGGAATGGTAACGACCAGTATAACAAGAACCCATACTGGGATCTCTATAAGAACAGCAATACATCCGACAAGGACGTGTTCCGTTTTACGGGTAAGGCCATCTGGAACATCGACAACCACCTCAAGTTGCAGGGTACCATCGGTACCGACATCAACAGCATGAACTTCGAGGACTTCATCGCCAAGACAACTCCAGGTACTCCTGCCGGAAAGCTTACCGACCAAATCTTCAACAACCGCACATTCAACGCTGAGATACTCGCCCTCTACAACAACTCATGGGGCGACTTCGATGTCAATGCTACCGCTGGTGGTAACATCTTCAAGGTGAACAACAAGACCACTACCAACGTCGGTCTCAACCAGCAGATGAATGGAATACAAAACATCATGAACTATCAGGAGCAGAATACTCGTGAGAGCATGTATAAGAAGCAGATTTCTTCCCTCTATGCCAGTGCGAGCCTCGGCTACAAACATACTTACTATCTGGAGGGAACCCTCCGTGGTGATAGGTCATCTACGCTCCCTACCAATAACAATACATACGTATATCCTTCGGTATCTGGTAGTTTGGTATTCTCCGAGTTTATCAAGAACAAGAAGTTTATCAATTACGGTAAGATTCGCGCATCTTGGGCAAAGGTAGGTAGCGATACTGATCCATACCTGTTGGCACTCAACTATACCACGGGCAAGTACAGCTACTCGGGTTATACCATCGGTATGATAGCCAACTCAACACAGCCAAACAAGGATTTGAAGCCTACTATGACAGATTCTTACGAGGTAGGCTTGGAGATGAAGTTCTTCAACGGACGCTTGGGTTTGGATGCCACCTATTACAACCAGAACTCCAAGGACCAGATTTTGAGCTTGGCTTCAACCACCACCTCTGGCTATGCTTACCGCCTCATCAATGCCGGTGAGATTCAGAACCAGGGTATTGAGATTGCCCTCAATGCCCGTGCCTTGCAGATCAAGGACTTCGCTTGGGACTTGGGTGTCAACTTCTCAAAGAATACCAACAAGGTGAAGTCGCTCACCAATGGCATGGACTACTTCGAGTTGGCGAAGGCATACTGGTGCGGTGTTTCTGTTGGTGCCAAGGTAGGAGAGAATTATGGAGCCATCCGTGGACACGACTTCCTCTACAACGACAAGGGTCAGGTGGTTGTCGATGCAGCTACTGGTCTTCCAAAGGTTGACCAGAAAATCAAGACCATCGGCAACTCTACTTGGGACTGGACAGGTGGTTTCTACTCAACCTTCAGCTACAAGAACTTCCGCCTCTCTGCTGTATTCGATGTTAAGGTAGGTGCCGACATCTACTCTATGTCCATGCGTTCCGCATACCAGACAGGTAAGGCAAAGGGAACATTGGCAGGCCGTGAGGAGTGGTACACTTCTGAGGAGGCTCGCAAGGCTTCGGGTATGGACCTTGCCGCATGGCGTGAAACAGGTAACTGCAAGGGATTTGTCGTAGAGGGTGTCATCGACAATGGCGATGGTACTTATCGTAAGAACGACATCGCCGTGAACCCTGAGGATTACTGGAAGCATGTGGCAAATGGCGTGCAGAGTGCCTTCGTTTACGACAACTCTTACGTGAAGTGTCGTGAGATTACTTTCGGCTATACCTTCCCAGAGAGTATCCTGGGCAAGTATGTCAAGGGCTTGACCATATCCTTCGTGGCTCGTAACCCATTCATTATTTGGAAGAATATTCCTAACATCGACCCAGACTCCAGTTACAATACCTCTGGTCTCGGTCTGGAATATGGCTCTCTACCATCTCGCAAGAGCTATGGTTTAAACGTGAACGTGAAGTTCTAATCTCGAAAAAATAAATCAATTTCTTTAGAAGAGTTCTAATATATAATAATGTATGAAAATGAACAATATAATCAAGAAATATATAGGTAAGAGCAGCCTGATGATGGCTTTCGCCCTGATGACAACTGGCACTGCGATGACTTCTTGCTCAGATGAAACCTTGAGCAACATCAATACCGACAAGACCAAGGTGAGCGAGCTCGACCCTAACGCACAGTTGACTACTGCTTTGTTGCAGACTTATGGTGACTTCAGTTTGATGGATACCTACCGTAACTATATCTCAGGTTTTCCACAGTATTTCGCTGGTGGTTGGAACGTAACCAACTATGCAGGTTCCAACTTCCGTGAGGACGACATCGCTCGTCGTGTCTGGGACCGCTACTATGAGGTCAGCATCAAGAACCTTGTGGATGCCATCCACAATTCAGCAGACAAGGCAAACTTGAATGCGGCACTTCGTATCCATCGTGTCTATCTCACGGCAGTCTTGGCAGATACCTATGGTGACGTGCCTTGTTTGGAGGCAGGTCTGGGTTACATCTCAGACATCTCCACCCCTAAGTATGATACCGTAGAGGAACTCTACAGCTGGTTCTTTGAGGAGCTTGACGCTTGCGAGAAGCAACTTGGTACCGGTACCGACCGCATTTCTGGTGATGTCACCAGCATGGGTGGTGATGTAGCCAAGTGGAAGAAGTATGCCAATGCGCTCCGTATGCGCTATGCCATGCGCATTTCAGATGTTAATCCACAGAAGGCAAAGGAAGAGTTTGAGAAGGCTGTTGCTGCCGGTGCTATCGCCAGTGCAGCAGATGATGCTTACATCAGATATGCCGATACTCCTTATACTTATTATGATGGAGCCAACGACTACGATTTTCGCACCAATGCCTTAGGAGAGATTCTCTATGGTCAGGATGCCACATCGCCTACCATGGTATGCTCTACCTTGTTCTATCAGTTGCAGAATACCAACGACCCTCGTCTCTATCGCATCTGCCGTCACTACTACAATATCAAACGTAGTCAGGTGAAGCCAGACAAAGAGCAGAACATCGACTTGACCGATGATTTCCTGGCTTACTTCCGGAGCAAGAATCTCGGTGAAGAGCCTTGCAACCCTGGTGCTACCTGGTACACAGACTGGATGAATCCAGCTACGGTTGATGACCTTCCCACTTTGAAGAAGTATGCGGAGATAGACAAGAACACTTATGCCAACTCTGATTATATAGCCCGAGCAGGTCGTCCTTGCCTGAACATCGACTTCGAGATGCCTTCTTGTCCTGGCGACTTGATGAGCTATGCCGAGGTGGAGTTCCTCAAGGCTGAGGCTGCAACCAAGGGTTGGAATGTTGGGGGTGGTGATGCAGAGAGCCACTACGAGGCTGGTGTTCGTGCCAGCATGGAGTTGCTCAACAACTACTATCTTACATCTAACAAGATTTCCAAGGAAGAGATAGATGTGTTCATTGCCAATAATCCGTTGGGTGACAATCCTAAGGAGACCATCAATACCCAGGCTTGGATTCTCCACATGATGAACCCTTCTGAGGGTTGGGCAAACATGCGCCGCTCTGACTATCCTGCTATCTTGAATCGTGATCTCTTGACCAAGAATGGTTTTACTTACACAGATTCTAACTGGTCAATGCCTGTCCGTTTGCAGTATCCTGAGTTGGAAGGTCAGTACAACAGTGCCAACTACAAGGCTGCCATCGACCGCATGGGTGGTACAGACGACTGGCACAAGCGCCTCTGGTGGGACAAGGCTGATGTAAACCTTCAGCCAGACTTCAATCCTCCATTCGGAAAGGGATACAGCAAGTAGTGTTAAGCGTTTAATGTTAAGTATTAAATGTTAAGTTTTATAGGACAATAGATAGAATAATTAATTATGAATAAGACAATGAAACAATATAAGGGAAAAGTCTTGAAGACTATGATGATGCTCTTCGCCATGAGTTTCGCACTGGCTGGTACATCTACCTTGTCTTCTTGCTCTTCTGACGATGATCCATACTTCACTGTCAGCGAAAATGACAATCCACGTATCTTGAACACCGACTTGGCTGATTCCAAGATAGACCGCAAGACAAATTATAAGTTGGAAATCAAGGTGACTCCTGTTCACTACACCACAGTGACATGGTTGCTCGACGGCACTCAGATTGCCGAAGGTACTACCATCGACCAAACTTTGCCTTTAGGTAATCATGAACTGAAGATTGTGGCAACCACCACCAAGGGCAAGACCACATCCCGCACCTTGAACGTTACCGTGACTCCTGCTGCCGATGACCCAGCCTTGGGTACCAATGCCATCGAGCTTAGGGTAGCTCCAGGAGAAACTACAACCATCCACGAGTGCAAGAACCTGGGTCTTGTTCAGAAAGTTCTCATTGCTAATAAGGAGGTTGCCTTCAAAGTTCTCGATGAGGGTACGACATTGAAAGTTACTGCTCCTTCCGACCTCGCCAATGGCGATTACGACATTACATTGGTAGATGGCAATGGTGTACAGTTTGCTGGCGGTACCATCAAGGTAACCACCGAGGCTCGCCCATCTATGGAGAACACCATCTGGGAAGGTGAGTTTGCCGTGACATGGGGTACACCATTCAATGCCTTGAAGGATACCTTCCTCTCGAAGGTGAAGGCTGGCACCATCCTCCGTGTCTATGTGAATGGAAATGGTCAGGGTACTGCTGCCACTGCTTGGTGGAACAACATCCTTACTGGTAAGGGCGACCCAGAACGTGGCGACATCATGGTGGATGGACCTGCTAAATGGGAGTTTAAACTGACCGACTTATCTATCCAACTTTTGACAGAGCAGGATGGTTTCCTCCTCGTGGGTGACGGTTACACCGTAAAGAAAGTAACTATCGAATAAAATATTAGAAAGATTTCCGTTTTATCATAAAACGTCAAGCCTTTGAACTTATGAAGAAATTATTATTATCTATTTCAATGTTGGCATTTGCTTATACAACCAGTGCCAATGTTCCAGTTATCAAAAGCAACCCTAAGATAGAGGCTCAAGTAGAACAAACCCTGAAGAAACTCACCTTGGAGGAAAAGATAGGTCAGATGATGGAATTGGTGACCGACCTCTTTGGTGCCAACGACAAGAACGGTGTGTTCTATATCGACGAGCACAAGACTGATTCTATCTTTTCTCGCTATAAGATTGCCATCAAATATCCATATTTTACGCTTTTTAACATCTCAAGGTCATTCCATTGATCTCCAAAAGCCATCGCCTCATCAGCTGAAATCCCATACTGTTTCAACAATTCTCTAACAGCGCCACCTTTATTCACGCCCTTATTCAAAATTTCCAAATAAGTCGGTTGTGA
>ENA-OWMB01000834-OWMB01000834.1-metagenome-genome-assembly--contig:-NODE-834-length-11747-cov-7.193808_pt1 | contig 11747 bp, 7 predicted proteins | sample MGYA00245353_ERZ651112 | MGnify/ENA primary metagenome ERZ651112 (study PRJEB26857, sample SAMEA4031773) | metagenome | biome: human; feature: oral; material: saliva | place: Philippines | collected 2014 | study...
AAGAAATCGAAAAGATGGAAAAAGTAGAAGTATTACCTGAGGAGGATAAGGCTGATGCCGACTTTCCCTCTAACGAAAGCGGAAGCTCGGAAGGAAATGATTCGGCTATTGTGCCAAATGAAGAATCAAGTGAAAGTGATGGCTCCATTGGAGATTCCGATACTACCGAAGCTACTTTGGATACATCGGAATTGGAAGAAATTATAAATAAGTTTGATGAAATTGATATCACAGTAGAAGATGTAAAACATCAAAAAGATGAATCTGATGATTTTAAAGAAGCTGAATTCTCTGATGAAGTATATGAAGATATCATCAAAGTATATAAAGAACTTCAAGAAAATCCACAAGCTGATGTATTAGATTTACTCTCTGCTCAATCTAAACAAGAATTCTTAGTCCAAGCTGGTAAGACTGGTATCAATACTAATGATAATACCATCTATAAATTCTTTATCGAAGGTTTCATTCGTGAAGTCTGTGGTAATGCTTATATGGATAAAGGTCATGATTTAGTTAATGATGCTGTAACTAAAGTTAATAACTTAGCTGAATCTAAAGAAATGTCTAAGATGTTAGAAGACTACATTGAAGAATCCTATAATAATCGTATTACCGAAATGAATCGTATTATGGATTCCACAGAAGATCAAAATGTAATTGAATCTTGTATCAATGTATTGAATGCTAATAATGATGCTAAAGAATACGGTTTCTTATATAAAGCTATGGAAGCTCGTCCATCTTACTTCAACGTTGGTAAAGCATTCAAACATCAACAACGTAACGTTGAAGCTATTCATGAAGCATTAGAACGTATTAATATCAAGAATATTAACGTTGGTGTATTCATGGATGCAATCTCAGAATTCACTGGTTATGAAGTTGAATCTATTAATATCTTCTCTATCTTAATGGAAGTTATTGTTTGTACAACTAACTTTAGTGATAAGATTCAAATGATGCGTCTATATACTATGATGCTTCTCTTAGGTGGTGCTCTTCATTCTATGAAGACTAAACAAGAAGTATCTGGTATCTTCCAAGAAGTAGCATTTAACTATCAACGTCTATGTACTACTATCTCTACTGGGTTCAAAGCATATGAAAATGGTTTGAAAGCTCAAGCTGTTCAAAAATATGCACCTAAAACTAAAAAACGTAGAAAATAATTATAGACATAAGAATAATGGTTTACCCCAATGGTGAAAAACCATTGGGGTCATTATTTTATTAATTCTATTTTTTCTAGAAGGAGAAAGTATTATGCCTGATAATGAAGTACTTGGTAATACTGCTTCTCAACCTGCTGCAGAAGTACATACTGCTACTGAAACTGCAAACAAGATTGATGGTGTATTCCGAGAAAATACTGATAAAAAGGGTACTGGTACAATCACATACACTGATGGTACTGTATTAAACTTTATTAAAAATGCTTTTGACCATACTGATGCAACAGTTAAGAAAGTATTGAAAACTGACAAATACAAATATGTATCCCCATTTGATGTAGCTAAAGCTCAAGGTAAAACCTTAGATGAACGTTGCTACGTTCCTGGTAAACTTGGTGGTTTAATGGAATCTGAAGTTCAAGAAACTGCTGTTGCTATTAAAATCACTTATGGTCCAACTGAAAACCTTACAGTAGAAGATAAACGTGCTACTGCAATTGAAGTATTAGTTGATGATGAAGGTAATCTTCATGGTGATGCTGATGACTACAATACTCTTAAAGGTTCTGGCTACTATGTAGTACAAAAACCTGAAGAGTTATTGGCTGAGCATCCAGAAATTATTAAACAATATAAAGATGCTGTTGTTCGTCTAACTAAAACTCAAATCAAAGAAGTAAAATCTGATAAAGAAGGTTTCATTGAAATCGTTTACTCTGATGATACTGTAGTTAAATTTGATAAAGCTGGTAAAATTGTTTCTGATGGTCGTTCCGCAGAACCTGAAAAACCATATGAAGATTTCGCTGATACTTTGAAAGCTAAGATCATTGAAAATCTTAATACAACTACTGTAGATGAAAACGGTAAAGAAGTTAAAGATGTTAATAAAATTGCTATCACTGACTCCAGTGAAGTTGGCACTGGTAAATATACATTTAACTTTGCTGACGGTTCTAATGTAATTGCATTAAATGGTCGTATCATTTCTGATACTCGTTCTTTCGGTCGTAGATACCAATCTGTATATACAGAAATGATCTACAAATATACTGAACTTCTTGATGTAGCAACTGACTACTTCCATGAAGATCCTGAGTTAACAGAAGCTGAACAACGTCGTGCTGCTTCTCTTAAGATTATGAACTTACCTCGTAACTTGCTTGAAAAATACACAGCTAACCGTGCTATGAAACAAGCTCGTGTAGGTCATTCTCAAAACTCTGCTAACTCTCTTGGTATCAGAACTACTACTGATCGCATCATGGAATCCTTGATGGCTCAAAAATGGTCTCCTAACGACAAATAATATCTAGAGGAAGGTCTTAATGACCTTCCTCAATATTTTTCAACATTATGGTAATTTAATATAATATTTTTACTCATGGAGGTAATTAAATGGCAATAGACAATGTAATTGACCCTACTAATTGTAATCCTTACTCTACTGCTAGTGGCGACAATAAACGTGCTTGTCCTAAAGCTAATATGGTTGACATTAAAGCTGAGATCCGCCGTTCTTTATTAATCTCTTTCGTATTTTCCAATCCTGATGATAACTATAAAGTTCTTCTTTCTGAAGGTGCTAAAGAAATCTGGGAAATTGATTATGTAAAAGATGGTGAATTGAAACGTGCTGCTGGTAAAGTACGTAACTTTGAGTATTGGACTAATAAACATATTGGTCTTTCTACTTACTCCGCTAATGGCGTAATTCAACGTGATGAAAAAATCGTGGTTAAATTCGATGCTTCTATCGACTTCAAAAACCAACTTCTTTCCATTGACGTTCGTAACATCCGTGGTTTGAAACCAGCTGGTGTAATTGAAGATTCTGAATTGAGTCAAGATTCTGCAGCTAACTTCATTAAAGTATCTAAGAATGCTTACAACTTCCTTAAAGTTGCATATCCTAAAGAATACTCTACAATGACTAAATTAGACAATACTTTAAATACTGATGACACTGAATATACAGACTACATGTTTGATGGTGCATTGGCATTAAATGAATTGGCTCCATTGAATATGAAGAAAGTTAAATCTGCAAACTATATGTTTAGAGACAATCAAAACTTACGTCAAGTTCAATTGACTACATCTGATGCATTGGCATCCACAAAAGGTATGTTTGAAGGTTGTTCCAAATTGGAACAAGTTGAAATCAGTACTCATGGTGTACAAAATGCTGAAGCTATGTTTAAAGGTTGTCAAGCTTTGAAAGCATTAAAATTAGATGTATCTTCTTTGACTACTACAAAGGAAATGTTTAAAGATGCTACTGCATTGGCAACTCTCCGTGTAACTGGTAAATTAAATACTGGTCTTGATTTGACTAACTGTCCATTAGACCAAGATTCTATTGCATCTGTATTGAATTCTTTGAATGATAATGGTCCTGATGAAGATAAAGAAGTTCGTTTCAGAAATGAAACTGTTGCTGGTACATTGAAAGCTACTTTCGATGGTGCAACTACTGCAGGCTGGGTAATCTCTGGTCTTACTTTCACTGAAACTCATGCAGATAAAGAAGATGAAAACTTAGGTAAAGATTTAGTTGATGCATACGAGGATGGTAGAGACAATGGACCTACTCATGAAGAAACTCACACTGAAACTCCTAACAATTCTGAAACACATACTGAACAGCCAGCTACACCTGGTACTACAGAAACTCATGAAACTTCCACCGTAACTCCAGCTGAACCAGCCCATGAAGAAACACATACAGTTGAACCTACTCATGAAGAAACTCATACTGAGGTAACTCCAGCTCCAGAAGAACATCATGAAGCTACTCCTAGCACTGGTGAGACTACAGTAACTACTGGTACTACAGAAGAAACTCACACAGCTGAACCAACTCATGAAGAAACTCATACAGAAACAGCTCCTGCTACTCCAAGTACTAGTGAATCTACAGTAACTACTGAACACCCAGCTACTACTGGTGAAACAGAAACACATACAGCTGAACCTACTCATGAAGAAACTCATACTGAAGCTCCTGCAACTACAGGTGAAACTGTTGCAGTAACTCCTAGCACTTCTGAAACACATACTGAACAACCAGCTCCTGCAACTCATGAAGAAGCACATACTGAAGCAACTCCAGCTCAACCAGCTGCTCCAGCTACTACTGAAAATACAGCTTCCTCTACAGCTACAAATTCTGAAAGCGAAGAAGAATTAGACCCTAATATGATGCTTGACGCTTATAATGAAGGTGCAAACTAATAATTTGGGAAATATTCTCAGCCCTAATTTTTCGAAACATATTAGTAGCGAGCATAATGTTTGTTCGTTAGAATAATATTTTGAAAGGAGAAATCAATAATGGCTCTTTCTATTCAAGCCCAATTGAAAAAAGTATTGGCACCTTTTGCAAAAGCAGTTGGTGTTGATATCAAAAAATTAAAAGACAGTAAACAAGATAAACTTAAAGCTGGTGCTAATATTCAAATTACTGCAGACGGTACAATCTCCGCTACAGGTTCTGGTGAAGCTGCCGATTTAAGTGCTTATTCTACTACTGAACAAGTTACAACTTTAATTGATGGTAAAGTTGCTGGATTAGTTAAAGCTGACGCTTTAGATACTAAATTAGCTAACTATGCTACCAATGCTGCTGTACTAACTCAATTAGAAGGTTATGCTAAAACTACAGAAGTTCAACCTAAATTGACTGCTGGTGAAGGCGTAGCTATCTCTGAATCTGGCGTAATCAGTGCAACTGTTACTGCACCTGATTTGACAGGTTATGTAAAAACTGAAGCTTTAGAAACTGCTTTAGATCTTGGTGATCTTAATTTAGTTGCTGAATATGAAGCTGGCAAAACTGGTGTTGAACCAGCTGCTGCAGGTACTGAAACTGGTACTCCAGTAGTTTCTCAAGCTTAATCTAATAAAATTGAATATACAATAAAGTAATACTAATGAGAGATGATCATAATGATCATCTCTCCTTTATTTAAATTTCTGAAAGGAGAAATCTAAACATGGCTGAATTTAAAAAAGCTATTGAGAAAACTCTTAAACCTTTTGCTCGTAAAGTAGGTTCTGATATTAAAGGTATTGAATCTAAAGTATTTACTGGCAAACCAATTAACGTAGTAGAATTTGGTATTGATAATACTGGTGCTACTGATGTAACTGCAAAGTTAAATGAGTTATTTAAAAAAGTACATGATGAAGACTATACTGAAGTAATCTTCCCTGACGGTACATATAAGATCTCTGGTCCAGTTAATGTAATTATCCCAAGTGATCGTCAAAAATACTTATACATCCATGCTCAAAATAGATATAAAGCTAAAATTGAAATGCATGGTACTAGAGAACAATCCCCTGAAGGATACAGTATCTATGTAGGTTTCCAATTACAACCAGAAAACTTTGAAGCAACTACAACTCGTGGTTACAATGTAAGATTTGATGGATTTGTAATCGAAGGTCATGAACTTCCTGCAGATGAAACTAACCAAACTCCATCTACTTCTATTTATGCTATTATGTCTTCGCAAGAAATGCATGAAAATTTTAATAGTAGTGAGTATAAATTATATAACTTTACTTGTACTAATATGGAATTCATTAATACCTATTATACTATTTACTTAAACTATAATATTTTTGATGCTGATTTAAAAAATATCTATATCGATGGTGCGGAATATCCATTAGATCTTAGTTCTAGTTATTCCAATAATAACTCTTTAGATAATATCACTATTAAGAACTGTAAGAATGGTACTAATGTAAGTATTAAATGTAGTGTTAAGAATATCGATATTATTTATGATAAAGAATCTATCTTTGCTAATAATAATATGCCTAGTCATAGTTTTAGTCCATATTTGATGTCAAATGTATCCATTAAGGGATTCTATAATCTTGCTGCGGGTATATCTGTTCTATCAATTAACACTCAATCAAGTACAATATCTGATATTAGATTAGATTTGAAACCTACTGGCACTGATAATATATATCAATATGAAAGTTATGTACCTTCATTTATCGACTTCAGTCAATCTAGCTCTGAATCTGGGTTGGTTAATGTATCTGATGTTACATTTGAAAAGTTTGAAGAAAACTTTGCTAGTGTATTTGAAAAAGTGCCTAAATTTGCATTCTTTAATACTAGCATTCCTTTATCGTTACATAATGTATCTGAATCTGAACATTTAAAATTCTTCCAAGAAAAAGCTATAAATGTTACTTATGAAAAGTCTGGTTCTTATAATCTAAATTATAATACCAAGAATGAATCATTTAAACCAAGACCATATCTCGGTACTGACCGTAATATGAATGGCACAGATCAAGCATTAGCTAGTACATTTGGTGCAATCTATTTAGCATCTTCCAAAGGTACACCATTAACTGGCACTAAAGGTGAAGATTTCTCTGAAAATACTGCAGGTGTTAGAGGTGATATCTTTACTGAATTAGATCCAGAAAAAAATGGTCACTTTGCATATGTATCTACATATGAAAATACTACAAAAGTAACTATTTATAAAAGAGATTGTCCAATAACTTCTTTTACATATAATTCAGATGATAAGACATATACCGCTACATTTGCAGAATTGCCAAAATTTAAAAATGGCACTATGGCTAATAAGATAGTTAATGTTGGAAGTGTACTAGAAAATCTAGAATCTGGATCACTTGAATTTGAAATCACTGCAGTAAATGAAGATGCTAAAACTCTTACATTAAAACCTTATGAAGAAAATAAACAAGGATATGCTTTTCCATACACTATTGATGCTACTGGTACTACTGGTGATCCTGTATTCGCAAATGGATTTAAAATAAAACCACGTAAAGTTAATCGTATGAAAAATATGACATACGTAACTGTGCCAATTATTCATTCTGGGGCTACAGAAAACCGTCCAACTGAGCACTTAGTTGTCGGTCAAATGTATTTTGACACTACTGTAGGCGCACCTGTATTCTGGAATGGTACTAAATGGATTCAAGGTAATAATGGTGGTTCTGGTTCTGTAGATACATCTAATTTAGCTACTAAAGCTGAATTGGCTGCTATCCCAGCTGCTAATGTAACTCAAGATGATGATCATTACTTTGTAAGCAAATACCAAAATAAGAAACTCCAAGACTTATACAATAAAGGTGAAATGGATACTAAGTTTGCTACTAAGAATGATGTAACTACTGCAATTGCTGCAATCCCAACTCCAAGTGTAGATACTTCTAACTTAGTAACTAAACAAGAACTTGAAGCTACATTGAATGCAATCAATGAAAAACTTAAACAAATCCATGGAGGTAATCAATAATGTCTGATACTTCTAATCAAATCATTCAAACCTTAGAGGCTATTCATAATGATATTAAAGCCGCTAAGGATACTTTAAAATCTAATAATGTAGCGTTGGAGTCCAACGCTACTTCCACTTTAAGTATAGAGATTAATAAGATTCCTACTGCTATTAAAGAATCAGGTAATTTGATTGGATTTAATAATGGTAAGAATACACTACAAGGCGGGTTTATCTATAATACAGATGCTAATACATTAAATAATGCAAATGCAGTTCTATTATCTGCCGATGAATATAAATTTCCTGAAGGTAAAACTGTAGAAATTGATTTCCCTAGCGTGGAAGTTGCATATGATGTATGGAATTCAAAAAATAGCACCTTTAATATTAAGACTACTGGTACTATTAGTGATTTATATAATAGTATTCTTAAACCAATTTATAAAACTTTTGCATCTAAAAGATTACTTGATAGAAAAATTGATAATCAATACAGAATCAAGATTTATTTAGATAAAAGTAATTTGGATGGGAATAATGCATTAACTGCGAATGAATTCGTATTCCCTAATGTAAACACTGACTTCTATTATAAAGAAGATGATGTAGATATCCGTGTTGATAAATATAAAGTAAATAAATTTCATTTCTCTTTAAACTATAAAGGTAAACATGAAGAGATTACATGTAATGAATTAGTTGTTGATTTAGATACTATTCATACTCTTGGTGAAGCTATGGGTCATAATGGCTATGAAGTTATTGATAATGCAGAGTATAGTGCATTTAGAGATGATAAAGATGCCCATATTATTAATCTTCCTGTATTTAATGTATCATATAGCGGCATTACTGCTCAATATAATGGGATGTATTCGAATACATATTTAGATTTATCTACGTCAGTCATTCCAACAATAGAAAATGTTCAAATTAGAACTGAAGATAGTGCAGAGAATATTGCTAGAATTCATCAAGATAAACACTTGGCTACCATTTTAAATATACTTGAAATATTTAATACAGATGGTACTAAGAAATATGATCCTAAAACAAAAACATTTGTTGATAAAGATACTTATCTTAGTAATAGTGAATACTTAAATATGTTAAGAGATAGAAATGGATACTTATCCGATAGAAATCTAATGGGTTTATTATATCCACTTAGTCCAGTAAATGCTAAAGAATACATTGATAAACAAAAAGATGAAAAGAAACAAGCTTTAGCAGCACTAACAATTAAACCTGGATATGCATACTTTAATGGTATTAGCAATCCTATCCCTAAAGACCTATTTAAATTTGATGATTATAATCAACCAACCGTATTTGAAGAATTCCCATTACTTGCAGTTGATGAAGATGTTATAGTATTTAATAGAAACTCATCTGCTGAGGGTTCTGGTAAAATTATTGGTAGTAGTGAAGTTAAATTCACTGTAGTAGATGTCCTAGATAATAGTCTTAAAAATGTTTTACCATTAATTAGTGTATGTGCAGCCAGCCCTATGGTGAGTGGTGTAACATTTAATGGTTTAACTATTCAAAAATCATATAATGATAGAACTGTAGAGCGTAATGGTATTATATATAATATCTTAACTGGTATGGCTAGATTATTATTTGCTCCACATAATACTAAATTTAAAGATACTAGTGGTAATGATATTAATAATATTGAATGCTACTTTGCTCCTTTAGCATATAACTCTACAGTTAAACGAGTTAATATTAAATCCGATTCAGATTATAAAGGCGAATTACAAGTTCTATTGAATCACGGACTTGTTTACCAAATAACTGATCCTGTATATGATAAACCAGAAGTTCCTTCAAATCCAATGAAATATATCATTGATAACGATACTTCTATTGTTGAATCTAGTTCTAAAACTTATGGAAAGACAAGTAATAACTATCTATTCCATTTAGGACCTGCATCTACTGACGAAATGGCTAAATATTATGACAAATACGTTCATGTATTATGCCCAGAAGATCATCCTAAATTAGGCACTTATGAATTCTGTAAATTTAGATTACCATTATATAACTTAGATGAAACTAAAAAATATAATTATTCTAAGAAAGTATGGGAACCTATAGGTTCTACTACTGATGATAGCTTAACTCTTGAAGCAATCTATCCTACAGAATATGCCGAAGAATCTGGTAGACGTTCTATTGCAGTATTTGCTAATCCTGGATATGAATTAAACCCAATCTAATAATATCCCCAGAAGAGGTTAATCCTCTTCTGGGTTTTCTTTTACAATATAGTAATTGAAAGGAGATTTTATTATGAAAATATCAAAAGACTTTACAGAAATGCTTAAGCAATCTTTCAGACACATTGGTAGTGATATCAATGCACAAAGACCAGCTACATTATCTGATCAAACAAATATTACATTCTTAAAGACTATAGAAATAGATAAGACTGTAATCAATCAATGCCAAGGATTTACATATGATCCAACAGTTAAGAGATTCATCTTAGGGTGCTGTAGCCAAGATAACTCTAAACAACGTATCTATGAATTAGATGTCGATATGAATATTGTTAAATTTACTGATTTTGAAGGTATGGATAAACTAGGTCATGTTAATACATTATTTATGGATGGTGAAACTATTAGAGCTACGAATGGTGCAGCTAACGGTAGTCGTATTTATAATATTAACCGCAATGATTCTGGGGATCTTGTTTTAGGAGAATTTAGAGATTATCCTGATAAGTGCTTTAATATTGGTAAAGACTTAGATGGCTCTGGTAGATATATCTCTATCGTCCCAGGTGAAGATAGTAAGTCTCGTAAAATAAGAATCTATACTGATAATACTATGACTACTAAGCAAGAATACATTGTCCAAGTAGATGAAACTAACCTAGACTCTAATGGTGCATATCTTAAAGGTGATACAATCATCTTTGCAGTTGCACGTAGACTTATTGAATGTCGTCTAATTGGTAATGAATTCAAAGTTATTAGAGAAATTGAAATGGAGCCATTCTGTGAAATTGAAGATTTTGTTTATGTTAATGGCGATATTTATATGTGTGCCAATTCTCATGATTACGTTCGGATTTATAAGTATTCTTCTAAGAGGTCTTATTATAATCATATCAATAACGATTATCTTAATAATGGTATTACGGTTGGTAATCAGGTAGGTTACCATGGTAGAACTACTGATGGTAATGCATTAGTTATTGCTAAGGTCAATAATAAAAACAATCTAGAGCTTGGTGATAAGAGAGCTAATACAACAGTGATTGGTAAAGAGTTTAAGCACTATAATGGTAATAATTCTTATACTGTATTAACTACAGCTCATTATAATACTGCTATATATAATAAGGTTACTATGGATGAAAAGCTTAAGGCTCTTGATGACCGCATTAAAGCTCTTGAGGCTAAATAACAGTAACTTTATTGCCCCTAAACATTAGAGTATAAGACAATTATTACTCTATAGGAGGTCACTATGGGTATGAAAAATGTAGGAGCATTCCTAAAAGAAGAAGGAACGTCTCTTATTTTTAAAGGGGATGGAGAACTAGTATTCTATATCCCAGAGAATTATTTTAGAAATGATGGTCATATGAAGTATGCTGAAGAAGCTGGTGAATATGTAAATACTTTAGGATTATTTTCCTATGAAGTATTTGATGCTAAAGGGAAATCTATCTATGGTATTAAGTTATTCAGTCATCCAGTTCTTATATCTACTATGCCATCATCTATTGAAAAGGTAAAAGATTATATCTTAGATAAGAAGATTCCAGTTCCAGTAGATTACCGTATTCTACATTTTAAGAAAGATGATGTAGTTATAGTAAATACTGGTTCACCTGAAGATATTACCAACGTTGAAAATATGTTTAGACTATTCATGATCACTGGTAATATTCCTAATGTGATTGCATATGATAAATTACATTCATTCTTAATGGATTCTATCAAATTCAATGGTTCTTCTTTTGGTATCTCTGCACAGATGTTTGGCATTCTAGTATCTGAACTATGTAGATCTGTTAAAGATGAATCAGTTCCATTCCGTTTAGCTAAGGAAACTGATATGCATAAGTATAAACCATTATCAATTAAGATGGTACCTAAGTATATTTCTGCATTTACTTCTATTACATCAGAAAACTGGGATGATGCGGTAGTCAACTCTATTATCAATAAGAATAAAGTTGACTCTCCAATGGAAAAGATCCTTATGCAATAGCCATAATTAACATATGAATAAAAGTTTAAAT
>ENA-OWMB01000839-OWMB01000839.1-metagenome-genome-assembly--contig:-NODE-839-length-11708-cov-10.118596_pt1 | contig 11708 bp, 10 predicted proteins | sample MGYA00245353_ERZ651112 | MGnify/ENA primary metagenome ERZ651112 (study PRJEB26857, sample SAMEA4031773) | metagenome | biome: human; feature: oral; material: saliva | place: Philippines | collected 2014...
CTATTTTCGTTTTTAGCAATACCCGAAAGCACCTTTTTAAAACGCTCTTCAAACTCGCCTCTATAATGAGTTCCAGCAATCATATCTGCCATATCAATTTGATATACCTTGCTGTTTAAAAGGCGAAGGGGCACCTTCTTCTCTTCAATTCTACGCACCAAACCCATGATAAGGGCTGTTTTTCCAACACCAGGTTCACCTATATGCAGTGCATTGTTCTTGTCTTTACGACACAACACCTCTATTGTTCGCTCCAATTCTTCAGTTCTTCCAACTAAAGGATTGCGCTTTTTTACCATATCATTGAGGCACACTACATAGCTTTCCCATTTATCGTTGGACTCTTGTTCACGCTCTGCAAAGGGGTTATCCATATCCTCTTCGAAGCTACCTGAGGCGTAAGCGTCGTTCTCATCCCAATCTATTGGGTCGCTATCATCGTCGTTTTCTTCAAATTGAAGAAAGTGTTGGTGTTTCAGTTTACTATAAAAATCTTGAAGAGAGATATTTAACGACTGGTCGAAAAAGTACAAAGCATAAGAGTCTTTCAGCGACATGAAGTTGCGAAAGAGAACAAGATAAAAATCTATTACATTGCCATTTTCCACCAATTCTTCTGCCGTTCCAATCAACCACGTCTTTGTTTGCATTGAAATAGCAAGGTGTTCTACATCGATTTTCTTTACTTTTTCGAGCGAATTTAAATATTCTTTGGTTTGTGTTTTTAGGCTTTTTAGGTCGACATATTCTCTTAGTTCGGGATAAATCAACAGCAAATGCTCTACAAACTCCACCACTAAATGCTCTGGAAGCACATATTCGTGTTTCAAAGCCACCGCCTTTTCGGCTCCAATAGCAGCAAGTTTCGATACCCCGAGGTCTATATTTCCTGTAAATAAAACATTCTCTTGTTCAGTTGCCATACTCTTATTAGCTTGTTTTTAACACCCACATTCTTTTTAACATCACATCAAACAAAAGGCAATTCACAGTGTTTTATGTTTCAACAGCTGTTCTTTGCCACTTTGTTTTGCAGGCTTTTGCCTTTGTTTACTTGTCTATTAGGCATTTAATGACCAACGGGAAGCCCGAATGCTCAATCATTTCTTTTGCCTGTTGCATTTTTGTTTGAGCCACATCATAGCTATAAACGCCCACAAGGGCACTGCCTTTTTGGTGAATAGTCATCATCAGCTCATAGGCAACGGCTTTGTTTTTATTAAAAACATGCATCAATAAATGAACCACAAAATCCATTGTTGTCACCTCGTCGTTATACATCAGGATTTTATATTTGCGTGGTTCGGATATCTTTTGGTTGACTTTATCTTTTACCTTTTCGTTTACTTTTGCCATAATAGCGTTTTTCTCTTTATTCGATCAACATGCCCAAAGCATAGAAGGCTTCACCTCTCGATCACCAACAGCGGTGACCTTTGTATTGAAGACTAATCTACTGTTATTTCGTTGGGCACATGCTCGGTGTAGGTAGCACGTTTTTTGTTGCGTTGTTGGTTGGGTTTGTTACCCTCAGAGTTTTTCTTTTTCTCTCTGTTGTTATTTCTCTTTTGTTGATTGTCGAATCGTTTTGGGCGATTATCTTTTTGCAAAGAGCAGCCAATAACAAACATAACGATGCTTAGTAAGCATAAAACCACCAAGCAAACTACTGATGTATTGCTAAATCCTGCACATGCTATTATTAATGAACCTGCTGCAACTAACTTTGCAACATCTATCAACCATTTTCCAAATTCTTTTTTCATTGTTCTATGTTTATCTGTTTTTACTATCTAACCAATATCCTAAAAGAACATATTGGCTTATCAAATTTATTTCTCGACTATTATCTTATGAATTGTTTTTCATCATTTTGTCTTTTCCGACACATCGAATAAGGGATAATAGTCGTATTGTTTTGCAAATATACATTATTTATTTTATATAATAGTAGTTCGTTTACAATAAAACACTTTTTATGCAGTTGTTTGGCATTGCTAACTTGTTTATTTTTAGAAAGATAGCTAACCACAAAGCAAAAACATCGACTTTATTCGCCAAAAGCATTGTTTTTAGAGGGCAATTGCATTGCTTTTGCGCAGCAATATCAATGCTTTTAAAACGAGAAAGAAAAGGACTTGATTTTCAGTTACAATACCACCCCTTTTCAACTGTAGTTGAATTGTTTGAAAAAGCATTATATTTATTTTAAAGGAGAATTGAAAAAAGAATATAAAAAAATAAGATTATCGATTGAGTTGTTTTACTTTTTTTTGTTATCTTTGTGCGACAAATAATCTTTTTTACAACGATGTGCAGAAGCTTTAACCTGCCTTTGTGAACGATTTGTAATGAGATTGAACCTTTAGAACTTTAAACACAATTATTAATTAATAAAAAATTACTATTATGACATTTACAGAATCAATTCAAACTTGTTTTAAAAAGTGGCGCACAGTAAAAGGAACTGCATCAAGAAGTGAGTTCTGGTTTTTCTCTTTATTTATTGCTTTAGTTGCAATTCCATTGGTTATTCTTTTCCTTGTAACTGCAGGAAACACAGGATATCATAGCAGTGGATCAGCAGGTTTACTAGTTTTTGGAGTATTAATCGTATTCTATATTTGCGTATTACCAGCTTCTATATGTGTAACAGTACGCCGATTACACGACATTGGCAAGCCAGGAACATACTATTTCGTGAGCTTTATTCCTTATGTTGGTAGCGCAATTCTACTTTATTTCTTAGTTCAACCAACAAAAGAAGACAGCCCTTACAGAGAAGACAAAGTGAACTTACTTGACGAATGGAACAAGGAAGCTGAACTATAATATAACAACCACCTTTTATTTACCACAAAATAAAAGGTGGTTTTGCTTTATATCACTATCGAACTGCAATAAAGAACAAATTCCAACAAATAGACTTTCAAAACAAAGGACAATGATTGAGCAAATCACTTGCTATGAGGTAGAGGTTCTGTATCTTTGTTTTTCGCTATAAACATATCAAAAAATAAGATAATGACATTCTTCGATTCTATTCAAACTTGTTTCAAAAAGTCGTTCATTACAACAGGAACAGCATCGAGAAGTGAATACTTCTACTTCGCCGCATTTGTCTATTTAATGACCAATTTATTATTGCTTCTTTTCCTATTAACTATTATTGCCAACTTAGATGCCCTTCTTGAAAAGGAAGGAATATTGCTTTTAAGTCTATTAGTCTTGTTTTCTATCAGCGTATTGCCTGCTTCTATCAGTGTAACCATACGTCGATTGCACGACATGGGCAAGTCGGGTGCTAACTTTTTCATTGGCTTTATCCCTTTAATAGGGCCATTTATTCTGCTCTATTACTTAGTTCAACCAACCAAAGAAGACAGTTTTTACAGAGAAGAAAGAGCCAACCTACTTGATAATTGGCACAGAGAAGCAGAACAATAACAGAATAACCACCTTTTATTTTAACGATGAACAAGAGGTGTTTTTGCATTATACAACTATCGAACTGCAATAAAACAACAAGAATGTGCGTTATTAATGAAAACGAAATAAGCTTGATTTGAGCAGCGAAAACAATTATAACAATGGCAAATAAAAAAGAATATGCAGCTAAAAACCTTGCTTGGTTAGAAGAAAAAAGCAAGGAAGAGGGTGTTAAACCACTTGCAAAAGGCATTTATTATAAGGTAATTAAGAGCGCAGAAAAAAGCGATAAGCACCCCACTCCACGCAACATTATCACCGCACATTATTCGGGTTACACCATTAATGGAAAGAAATTCGACAGCAGTAGAGGCGGTGCTCCATTGGCAATGCGCCTTAGTGACTTGATTGAAGGCTGGATAATTGCTCTTGGACACATGTCGGTTGGCGACCGATGGGAGATCTATTTGCCTGCAAACTGTGGTTATGGACGTTTCTCTCAGCCTGGTATTCCTGCCCATTCTACCCTTATTTTCGACATTGAACTATTGGGAATTATGTAGAAAGACATTGTTTCTTTCACTCAACACCCTATAAAACACCTCCTATTGAGGTGAAAACAAAGGAGATATAACTTAAAGATTTAAATATAACAATTATGAGAAAATTTCTTTTAATGGCGCTTTTCGCCATCACAAGTAGTCTTGCTTTTGGACAAGAGTTAGGCGTTCAGGCTGTGTATGGAACCGACTTAGATCAGTTTGGATTAGGTATTAAGGGTAGAACAATGCTTGATAAACGAGTGAGAGGAGCGGCTTCGTTCGACTATCTCTTTGCTAACGACGACCATTGGGCATGGAACATCAATGCAGATGCGCACTACTTATTTCCACAACACAGTAAGTTTACCCTCTATCCTCTTGCTGGTTTAACCTTTTATCATACACGTGGATACAGCAAATTGGGCCTTAACTTAGGCGGAGGAGTTGACTATTCGCTCAACAATAAAGTGAAATTGAATTTTGAACCCAAGTTCCAATTACTCGGACATTATAACCAAGTGGTTCTAAGTTTTGGTGTATTGTTTAAGATTTAACATCACGTCAAAATATAAAGACAATATCATTCAAATCTAAAAGCAGTGCTATTGATTTATAAAAGCACTGAGTTTACCTGCTAAAAGCATTGCTATTGCACCCCAAAAGCAATGCTTTTTTTATATCCCCTTGTTGCTATTGATTTTAAAAGGGCAAAGACTTCACCTGAAAGAACACCTCACTTTGCTCCCTTTTTCGCTTATATATAATAAGGTATAAACTGCAAATACGATGCATCAACATAATAGATCAAAAATTTTATACATATATTAACAATGTGAATATTGTTTATAAAAAGTATTTATTTATACAAAATATAGTAGTAAAACATTGCATGTAAAACATAAAGATGTATCTTTGTGACGAATTTAGGCGAAATATTGAAGAACACGAACTATGCTATGGCATATTTTTTATTCAATATTAGCAATAGGATAATACAAAAAATCAACTCTAAGAAACTATATTTTATATATAAATTCTTTTAACCCTAAAATAAAAAAAACAATGAAGAAAATTATTTTCATGGCGTTTTTCGCATTAGTTAGCACTTTTGCAAGCGCACAAGAACTTGGAGTTCACGGTTTATTTAGAACAGATTCTGGTAACTTTGGTGTTGGTGTTCAAGGCCGTTACAACTTCACTAAAGAAATTAGAGGAGCTGCTTCTTTCAACTATTACTTCAAAAGCGACAACGTTTCTGCATGGGATATCAACGCAAATGCACAATATCTATTTCCATTAAAGAAAGGTTTCACTATTTATCCATTTGCAGGTTTAAGCTACCTTCACTCTTCATACAGCTATGATTTAGGTTATATTGGAGTTAAGAGCAGTGGTGCTGGCAAGGTAGGTCTTAACCTTGGTGGTGGTCTTGACTATCAATTAAACGACAAAGTTAAGCTTAATGTTGAACCAAGATTCCAACTTGTAAGCGGTTTCAACGAACTAGTTCTTAACGTAGGTGTTGTTTATAACCTATAATTAAGTAGACTACATACAATAAGTAGATATAAAAAATCCTTAGAACAACATAAGTTCTAAGGATTTTTCTTTTTATATTACACCTTGATTTATATCTTTAATATTCGCCTAACATCATCGTTTATCCTTTGATAAATATCGCTTTGCATAAAGCCCGTATGCCTTTTTAAAAGCAATTGCACATCTTCTACACTGTGTTTGTAGCCCGATAGCTCGTTATTATATTGCACATCGTGCACAGCTCGACGCATAATCTCTCGTTCTCGCTCTGTTCTTAGTTTGGCACACACCTGCTTTAGCAATGGCAACACGATATTATCTAAAAGGAAATGACCTTGTATATATAAATAGGTGTTATGGCTTTGCACTCCAATTTGTCGCAATTCTTGTTTCAACTCCTCATATTCTTTTAGCGCATAGGGCAGATGTCGTTGCAAACGTTCTACCTTTTTATTCACTCTAAGCTCTAATTGTTCGAGGCTCTTCGACACATTCCGTAAGTCGATGGAACCCAAATCGATGATAGAAAGCAGGTCGCTCATCGAAAAGTCTTTATACTTTAGCTTTCTATAATGCCATATATTCCAAACAAACAGAGGATAAATAATTTTTGAATAGCTTTCTAAAAATTGCTCAAATTGAAACGAATTTCGGTCGTTTAGGGTAGCCATTACGCACAAACGATGCAACGATGGGGCATAACATTGTAGGTTTTCGATGGCATAAGCATAGGTGTGCAACACAAAAGCATTGTTTACCACTGTTTTAGACGTTGGAGTTGCACCTTGAAGAAGATAGTCGTAGTCGGCATCTACACACGCAATCATGTGTTCCCCCATATTCTCTTGCAACAAATTAGCCAACACTCGCTTCTTACCTTTAGTTAAATTCTGATGCGAAGGCAACATCACTTCAAAATAACGCTTATCGTTTTCATAAGCATCTAAAATGTTTCTCCAGAACGAAACATCATCATAACTCTCTACATAAGCCACAATTCGTTGCCTATGCGTTTTGCCTTTCAAAGCATTTAGCGCATTGAAATAGTTGCTATTGACATTATTTAAAAGGGTTCTTGCCATGCTTCGAAGAGTTATTTCACGATGTCGTTCACCTCGGTTACACAATCAATCCAACCATTCATGATAACTGCTGGTGAGTGAGTGGTGAGGATAATCTGCACATTGGGATTGAGTTGCAAAATGAGTTGAATGAGTTGTTGTTGCCAATCTACATGTAAGCTGGCCTCAGGTTCATCCATTAAAAGCACAAAAGGCTCATTATTCTCTACCAAAACGGTGAGCAGAATAATCAATATCTGCTTTTCTCCACTCGATAAACAATGCACATCTAACTGACGATTGCCCATCTTAAAGAGTACTTCATTTGCCGTTCTGATGATGGTTTTGCCTGTGTCTGCAAACAAGTTGTCGATGATGTTTTGGAAAAGTGTTTTGGGTTGTGCCAGCTGTTGCGCCTCTTCTGCAGCTGTTGCAGAGCCACTTTGCAACACTTCTATCATCTTATTGCCTATGTTTACCTGATAGTTGAGATATTGTCTTTGTAGCTCATAGAGCTGTTTATCAAGCTCACTCACCCACAATCCTGTGTTACGCAATAGCTCATCTGCATGCGGAAGGGGTTTATCGAACGACCTTATCACTCCAAAACGAATGTTATTTGCATCGTTTGGAACGACCTTTAGGCTTACACCTTGATGCTGTAGAGAACCTGTTTTATTGAAGTTTGAAATGCACTTAATAAGCTTATTAAGAATGGTTGTTTTGCCAACACCATTTATTCCACTTAATATATTCACACGTTCATTAAGGTTCCACACTATATGTTTATTGTTGTCCCACAACGAATCGATTTCTATTTGAGTGATATAGTTTACTGGTGTCATCATTGTTCTATGTTTAGAAGATTAAAAGTATATAGCTGTTGTGTTACAAATATAACAAGAAATAAATAAAGAATGCCTTTTTGTGGCATTCTTTTTCAATCGAATTACATTTTATTGAGGGGATTTCTGCTTTCTAAAAAAGCCTCATCGTCTGCCAATTACAGCACAAGAGATTAGCGAGTGAGCGAGAATTTCATGCTCAAACCAAAGTCTTGCGTTGTAGTTGGATAGCTATTGTTCGACAAGAGTGGAACGTTGGTTTGACGATCGTAGTAGAAACTCATCGTAATGAGGCGTGAGAAGGTGTAATCTGCCATGAAACTGAGTTTGAAAGCGGTGTTACCCATGCTCGCATTACTTGTCTTTGACATGATATCTCTACTGATTGCGGCTTGCTTTCGATAGCTGACATCTAATCGAAGATTGAGGTTATTGTTTACACCCGATGTGGTTTTAGCACCCGAGTTATTTGCATTAGCAGTGTTTTTGCTCTTCGATTTGGTTCTTTTTCGTGTGGGTGCGCCCCAGCCAAAGGGCTTAAAATCATTGATACGATAACCCATTCCCAATACCCAGTCGTTGCTTGTTGCCTCGTTAATCTGCACACTTGTGGTGCTTAAGCTAAGCACTCGGGTGGTACGATACTCTAAACGGGTGGTTAAGTTGTTGTTAAATGTAACATCAACTCCTAACAATGGCGAGAACGACTCATTGATACTCACCATCGATACGTTATATCTACTACTTGGAATAGGCGCATTTGTGGTGGCATCAGTAATGAAACCGAGTCCATTCATGTACTCTTGATAAGTGCTAAACGAGCTGTATGAGCCTATAGCAAACAAGCTCTTATAGCTGTGATTGATGTTAACACTCTTGAAAACATCTCTAAACCAAGGCAATTGAGATAAGCCACTGTAACGCAATGTCCAGTTGGGTAGCAACTGAGAAAGCGTTGGGAAGATCTTTAAAGAGCCTCTTCCGCTACTTGTATAGCTTGAAAGAAAGGCTGGAATAAGCACATCTGCGCTGTATTTGTTCACACTTCCGTTGGTAGGATTAAAGGCTTGACCTGCATATATCGTTCCTGTTGGATAGATACTACCTACATATTGCGCCTCTACTCTATCACGGAAGGCATCTAACGAGTTGCAGAATCGGTCGAAAGAAGCACTATAATAGCCATTTGAAGCGTTTCCACTGCCATCGAATGCCGACTTAATAGCGAGCGTTGTCATGGTGAATGAGCCGCTTTCTGTTGTGGGTCTGCCTGCATACATATATTGAATGCTCTTCGTTTTGTTGGTCAATCGAGTTGCATGCAAATCTATCTTTAAATTCTTTATAGGCTCTAATGTGGCTCTAATTTGTAGGTCTTCGGTGCTATTAGTGGTGGCAGGAGTAGCTATAGAGTCGTTCACTACCAACCAATTGTTGCGCAATGCCTTATCAATATACGAGTCGTCGATGGTTCCAAAGGCGAAATCAAGACCTGGAGACATCACTCCTATATTGCGAGTTTGACCAAATGCGGCGCCAATAGTAGGTCGGAAGCCTGGCAATGCCATTCCATATTGACTACGATAGCTTATTCCAACGTTGCGAACCATCATCAACAAACGAGCCAAACTTTGTGTTGTTTTATACCAACCCTTATTGTCTAAAGGCTCTTTAGGGGTGATGGTGATCTTTAACTTCTGTGCACTATCTACCTTATTGGTGATCTTTAAGCCATTAGAGCCAATCTTTCTATATTTCAACTTAAATAGCTTTCCGTTCTCTGTGCGTGCTACTACCATCAAACGTTTGGTGTTTTTGCTGTGCATCACCTGTATGGTTGTGTCGGGAAGCAATGTTATTTCTTGCTCAAAACTACGTTGATTCTTAGGAAGATTGCGTTTTTGTTCCTCAATCTTCGCATCTTTTTTATCTTTAACCAGCTTCTTATCGTCGGCCTTCTTCTTTCGTTCTACAGGGCGATTCGCCATCTTATTGAATCTATCATTTGCCTTTTTCAAGAACGGAATATTGTTATATAGACGCTCCATGTTAAAGGTTCCATTGATATTTAGCACTCTTGTGTTGACAATTGTGTTACCAAGAAAAGCCCCATTTGTGGTCTCACTGCCCCTAGTCCAATTGTAAGTGGCGTTGTAAGTGATATCACTATTCACCCAATTGAATGCAGGTATGAGCTGAAGAGGAAGCTGATAAGACAGAGTAAACGACTGATTGTAACTCAAAGGCTTTCCAAATTTCTTGATACTTGTCCACACTGAGTCCTTCCAAGCATGATAACGATCGGGATAAAGGTCCTTATTCACTGGTGTATAGGGTTCTTCTATCTCCGAGTTTGTGGCACTTTGGAAGTTCATATGAATGTTTTGAGTAAGATCCCAGCGCACTGCAAAGTCTCTATTCCATAGGAATTGGCGATTAAAAGTGAGCGGAAGGCCTGTAGTTGATAAGGTTTCCATGTCTCTTTCCTGCAGTTCATAGTAGTTTCTAACCATCTCTGAGCCGAAAGAAACGCTTTGTGGCAACCAATTAAGGCCAAATCTGCGGAGCAAGTCGAGCCATTTTGAACGATTCTTCATATTCTTGAATGGTTCAAAAGGCGTATAAACGGGAGTCCAATTATAGTTCATTGCGCCTCGCCAGTTATCTTCTTTCTCGTAAACAGTGGTGTGTCCTGTTGTATATCGATGTGAATGACTATACGAAAAGGTGAAGTTTGCAGGGTCATAAGGCATTGGATGTCTCTTATTTTGAATGCCCACACGCACATTAGACAATGAGAAATTGGTGTTAACTGTCTTCGTTACAGCTATACTTTCAATCGAATCACGCTCTACTTTATTCTTAGTAGATTCTAAACTCTCATTTAATAGGAGGTCAGTGTCGAGCGGATTGTACTTAGGACGGGTCTCTTCATGGGTAACAGAGTAGTAAAGAGGAGCCGATACCTTTGCTTTTTCAGGGAAGAACTTACCTAACTCAACGCTAGTTGTAATGCTATAGTTCTTGTAATTGTCCTTTGCTCGCTGGTTAACTCCCTCTTCTAAGCCGCCAAATCCTTCAGAAACGTAACGACCTTGCATATTCACTGTTCCCAAATCAGATAGCTGTAGGTTCAAATTTCCTTGCGCAGCCCAACCTCCTTTGTTGTTATAATCACGCAAACGAAGCTCATTTACCCATACTTCTCCACTCTTAACGGCTCCCGCTTTGTTGCGAACTCCGATGATAAGGGTCTTCACTTCGCCTAAAGAAGGATTACCCATAATGGTGAGTTTGTTGTTAGGTCTATCGCTATCGTATGTTGAATAGGCTTGATTATACGATGCTCTGCCCTCTGATTTGGCGATATTGCGCTCTTTTTTCAAGTTCGTTAAAGCAGATAACGATATATCTAACATGTTTTCTTCAGGCCAAACGATACGTGAATCATTGGTTGAATTACTGCTATATTTGCCCTTTGGAGTGAGTTTCAAAGGTATTTCGTATTCATAGTAGTTGCTTTTATAATCGCTTCCTAAGCGTACAAACAATGCAAGTTGATTGTCTTCGAGCGAAGTTACATTGTTTTCGAATGCATTAGCATGTGCAAATAGCTGCAAACGCTTATATTGTCGAATGTCGACAAACACGTTCTTATAAACCGCTTTCGATTCATTTGGACTCAAGTTGTTCACCACAATATCCAAAGCTTGCTCGTTATTCTCTACCAATTGTGGCTGAGTTGGGTCGTTTCCACGGCGTATTCCAGGTGGAAGGATATAGTTTACAGGCTCTTTATCGTTGTTTTCTTCAATACTAACAGCACTTACATTCATTCTACCAGAACCCGCAACGTTATCTAAGTTCTGCTCATATACACGCCAATCTCCACGCACAAGGTTGAGATTTCCCATGCGAATAACGATAGATTTCTTGAAATTGGTGAGGAACATACGCATAAATCGAATACTTGTGAAATCGTTTATTGCGCCAACTCGACGTTCAAACTCACGCACTGGAATACGGAATTGATACCAAGTGACATGCTCTTCTTGTCCATTTTGGAGCTTTGGCGATGCTTCTCGCTTGTCTACGATGAAGTTTCGACCCACAATCATATCCGAAGGACGCAAAGATATGCGGTATTGGTAATACTTTTCATACTCATTCAAGGTGTAGTCTTGATTGATATCCTCAACATCTGGAGTCGTTTTGTATGAAGTATCATAGCTTTCATTGCGTGAATCAGAGTCAGGAGAGTTTCCTTGTGGGTTGTTAATGCGCTTATATCG
>ENA-OWMB01000842-OWMB01000842.1-metagenome-genome-assembly--contig:-NODE-842-length-11675-cov-6.878313_pt1 | contig 11675 bp, 8 predicted proteins | sample MGYA00245353_ERZ651112 | MGnify/ENA primary metagenome ERZ651112 (study PRJEB26857, sample SAMEA4031773) | metagenome | biome: human; feature: oral; material: saliva | place: Philippines | collected 2014 | study...
GAAGCATTTCATTCGAGGACCAGGCACTGCAGGCGGTCGCCCGCGCGCACCGTCGTCACGTCCTCGGGGACGACCGCGAGAGCATTGGAGTCCGCGAGCGCGGAGAGCAGCAACGAGGCCGGGGTGCCCATGACGGCGGCGTTGTAGCCGGAGCGGGGGGAGCCGGTCAGGCGCACGCGCACGAACTCGCGGCGGCCGCGCGGGGAGTACCAGGATCGGTCGATGGCGGCGCGCACGACGGGACGATTGACGGCGGTCCAGCCCTGCATGTGGCGCAGCGCGGGGCGGACGAACACCTCGAAGCAGACCTGGGCGGAGACGGGGTCGCCGGGCAGGCAGACGATGGGCGTGCCGGGCTGGCCGTCCTCGGCGCCGACGGTGCCCACACCCATGATGTGGCCGGGCCAGGCGGCGACGTTGTCGAAGCGGACGGTTCCGAGCGCACCGAGGACCTCACGGACGGTGTCGCCGCTGCCGTAGGAGATGCCGCCGGTTGTCAGGATCAGGTCCGCGCGCACCAGCTGATCCTCGATGGTTTCGCGCAGGCGAGCGCGCTCATCCGGGACGGCCGCAACGCGGAAGGTCTGTGCGCCGGCGTCAGCAACGGCGGTCGACAGGGCGTGACCGTTCGCGTCGAAGACGGTGCCGGGGCGGGCCTCGCCGCCGGGCTCGACGATCTCGTCACCGATCGAGATGATGACGACGCGCGGGCGCGGATGGACCAGCACGCGGTCGCGGCCCACGCCGGCGAGGAGCGCCATCTGGCGGGCACCGATACGCGTGCCGGAGCGCAGCACCGTGTCACCCTGTGCAACATCCTCCGCGCGGCGGCGAATGTTCTCGCCATTGGCGGGGGCGGTGCGCAGGGCGACCTGGGCGATGCCGTGATCCGTGAACTCGAGGGAGACCACGGCCTCTGCGCCGGAGGGCATGGGCGCGCCGGACGCGATGCGGATCGCGGTGCCGGGCACGAGGGCCGCCGGGTCGACGGCGCCAGCGCGGATCTCCTCGGTGACGGGAAGCGTCACCGGCGACTCCAGGGTGGCTCCCTCACAGTCACGGATGCGAACGGCGTATCCGTCGCACGCCGACAGGTCGGCGACCGGGAGGTTGAAGGGGGCCTGCACGTCCTCTGCGAGCACGCAGCTGACCGCGTCAGCGAGCTGAACGTCGAGCGGCGGCAGCGCGTGGGCAACGGCCATGCAGTCCTGGTAGAAGTCGGCAACGCTTCGCATAGTTGTTAGTCCTCGAGCTTGGAGCGCAGGAACTCCTTGAGTTCCGCTCCAAGCGCCGGGTCCTCAAGGGCGAGCGTGACGTTAGCTTCGAGGTAGCCGAGTTTGTCCCCGGTATCGAAGCGTCGCTCGTCGATGACTACACCGTACAACCCTCCACCCTCTTCTTCGGGGAGGTCGATCATGCGCGCGTACCCATCTGTGAGCTGATACTCACCGCCGGCGCCCGGTTCGATGTTCTCGAGGGCCGTGAACACGGCCGGGTCGAGCAGGTAGCGGCCGACGACCGCGTACTCGGACTTGACCTCGTCGAGCGGGGGCTTCTCAGTAACGTCGGTGATGCGCATGAGCTGGCCTTCTTCGAGGTCGACGCCCTCGGGGATCGGCAGGACCTCGACGGCGGTCGACGCGTAGGCGGTGGCCTGCTCGGGCGTGACCTTCAGCAGGGCGACGACGGTGCCGCCCAGCGCGCCTCGCACCTGGATCATCTTGCGTAGCAGCTGCGAGCCGGGCTCCATCAGGTCGTCGGGCAGCAGGACGGCGCAGGGGGCGTCGCCCACGTGCGACTTGGCCTGGAGGATCGCGTGGCCGAGGCCGAGGGGGTGGCCCTGGCGCACGGAGTGGACGCGCGCGTACTTCTTGTACTCGTTGACGTACTCGAGGGCCTTCTCCTTGCCGGCCTTCTCCAGGTCGGCCTCGAGGCCGGGTTCGGCGTCGAAGTAGTCTTCGATCGACTGCTTGCCGGCGCGGGTCACGAAGAGGATGTCTTCGATGCCGGCATCCGTGGCCTCGCGCACGATGTACTCGATCGAGGGACGGTCGACGACGGGCAACATTTCCTTGGGCACTGACTTCGTGATGGGCAGGAAGCGGGTTCCGCGACCGGCCGAGGGAACGACGGCGTGCACTACGGGCTGGTTTTTATCTGACATACTTCACAGAGTAGCGAAGAAACCGCCCGAAAGGGAGACGATGGCCACAAAAACAACTCTCCGCGCGGAGGTGCGTAGCAGGCGCCGCGCCCGGCGCACCGGCACGTCCACGATCGAGGCCCCGTTAGCCCCGGAATTCACCCAGTCCCCCATCCCCGTGCGCGACCGCGCCGAGGCCGAGGGGATCGCGCGCCAGATCGGCGCCCTGGCCTCGTCGATGGGTGGGGTCTCCCTGCCCGCCCTCTTCGCTCCCACCCCCCTCGAACCCGACATGTCCCTTGCGCTTGGGCTTTTTGAACGCGCCCTCCTCCCGATCCTCCTCGACGAGGCCGGGACACCCCTCGGCGCACCGCACTGGGGACTGTGGGAGGCGGGCCGGGCGTTGGTGACGCTCGGGCGACCACCCGCTCAGCCGGACGGTGAGGTACTGGGCGCGGAGTCGCTCAAGGAGGCGGATCTGATCGTCATTCCGGCGCTCGCTGCATCCGCGGACGGGACTCGCCTCGGCCAGGGAGGAGGCTGGTACGACCGCGCGCTCACGCACCGATCCCCCGGCGTCCCCGTCGTTGCGGTGATTTTCGACGACGAGGTGGTGGAGGCCGGGTTAATTCCTGCGGAGCCTCACGACGTTCCCGTCGACGCGATTGTGACGCCGACACGGACGATCGCAACAAACGTCCGATAGGTGTTTTTCCACGGTTTTTCCTGTCAGTCACACCCCCAACACGCGTTTGTCACACACCTCTCACAGCGGTTTTTCGGCCTAAATCCGCACCTCGCTGACCGAATTACAAAAAGTGCGACGAACATTACCCTCTAAGCACTGTCCGCAAGACGAAAGTCCCCACTAGTGTTTTCAACGGTAAACGAGCGCCGACGCGGCGCGCGCTCCCCGGCGGCACAGAGCCGCCACGCCGAGACACTTCGGCGATTCAGCCTTGCCGGCCCGGCCGGCCTCATTCAACACAGGAGAAGCCATGCTCAAGGGTTTCAAGGAATTCATCTCTCGCGGTAACGTCGTCGAGCTCGCCGTCGGTGTCATCATCGGTGCCGCCTTCAAGAACATCGTCGACGCCCTGGTCGACGGCATCATCAACCCGCTGATCGCGGCCATCATCGGCAAGCCCGATTTCTCGGACGCCTTCATCCTCACCCTGAACGGTAGCGACGTGAAGTTCGGCCTGCTGATCACCGCCATCATCAACTTCATCCTCATGGCCTTCGCGATCTACTTCTGCATCGTGGTGCCCATGAACGCCCTCAACGCCCGCCGCCAGAAGGCTGCGGACGAGGCTCCCGAGGCCGAGGCGTCCGACGAGGTCAAGCTCCTCACGGAGATCCGCGACGCCCTCGCCCAGGGCACGCCGCGCCACTGAGCATCTGATCCCTCCTCGTGAGGGACGAAGGCGGGGCCGATGCGATTGCATCGGCCCCACCGTTTTGTATTAACGCACGAGAATCCGGTGCCCGACTGGTTCTCTCCTCCCCTCCGTTGAAGTACTCATCGCGCACACTTCCCCACAAATGTCGCACGTAATTTAACCCGGTCACTTTTGAATACCCCGAGATAACGCCGGAATTGCAACGACGCAATTTCGTGATCTGAGATAGTCCGCGAGGAATTACGTGCGAGATTGGTGGGAACGACGTCATCGAGCGCCGAGCCACACCACAGGCACACCACACGAACAGCTGCCGGGCAGCCCCGGATCGCGGCACACATCCGGATAGGTAAACAGCATCCGGATAGGTAACGACGATCTGGATAGCTTAATAACCTATCCGGATGCGCACAACCTATCCAGATGCGCACAACCTATCCGGACACTCGCGCTGACGCGCCAACCCCTACGCGCGCGCCTGCGCGTGCGGCGGCACGTTCTCGAGCAGCCGCGCGTCGTTGGCACCGTCGCCCCGGTCGGGGGCATCAGCCATCGAGCCGGGGCGCGTGTCCTCGGGGCGCACGCGATCCTCCCACGAGGGCGGCAGGCCCTCCTCAATGAGGCGGCGGTCCACCTCGGACACGTAGCGGGCGACGCGGCGACGCTTGCGCGGCGTCGGCTCACTCATCGGAGGATTCCTCCGGCTGCGCGTCATCGGAAGCCGAGGCCTCGTCAGATTCCTGCGCGCTGACCGCGGGCTTCGTGCGGCGCACGACGTTGCCCAGGACCGCGTCGGATTGGAAGCCGCGTCGCGTGATGCCCAGGGCCTCGCGCAGCTCTTCGGCGGTCTCCAGGTCGGTGCGCTCGACGCCGTCGGAACGCACCCACGCGGCCATCTCGTCGAGCTGGTCGTCGGAGTAGGCGGCCAGCGGCAGGCCCTTAGCGATCGCGGGGCGCGGCCCACGGTTCTCCTCGGAGGCGTGCTCCTTGCGCTTGATGGCCAGCAGCATGCCGGTGGTGTCCTCGTCGGCCTTCTTGCGGCGCTTGGATTCCTCGTCGAGGCCGTCGTCCAGCATCGGCATGCGCGGGGCCGAGGCGTCCGAGGAGTCCTCAGCCTCGTCCGCCACCTCGGCACCGTCACCATCATCAGAGGAAGCCTCTTCCGCGCGCTCCTCCACGCACTCGTCCGCGGCCTCGTCATCGGCGATGCGTTCGGGGACCTCGACGACGGGCTCGTCGTCGGTGGCGTGCAGCTTCTCGAGCGCATCCAGGACGGCGTCGACGACGAGCGATGCCTCCTTGTCGGGGTCGATGAACAGGGGCATCGACAGGGCGGTGTAGACCGCCCAGCCCTGGGCTTCGAGCCAGCGGGGACGGGCTCGGTCGCGCACGCGCTGGCTGGGTTCCGCCAGGTATTCCTCGTCGTCCGTGAGCACCGCGAGGAGCAGGCGCCCCGGAGACTCCGGGTGACCGATCGCGAGCGGGATCCGCATGCCGCCGGGGATACCGACATTCGCGACGACCTCGAGGCCTCGCGAGTACAGGTGCTCGGCGAGGTCGACGAGCAGGCGATCCGGTTCGCCCGCCAGGACGGGCCAAGCATCCATGCCCTCGCCCGCGTGGCCTTCTGCGATCTCGAGGAGGTCGACGAGCATACGCGAGCCCTCGTGGCCGAGGCGGTCACGGTCGATCTCCGCGCTGTGCAGGGCGGAAACGAGCGTCAGGTCGCCGCGCACGACGCGCAGGACCTCGGCGAGCGCGTCCGCGCCCTCCTCGCTCGACAGGACACCGAAGTCGTGAATGACGCGCCCGTGCGGGGTCTTCGCGAACCCGACGGACACGATGAGCGATTCGCGGGTCAGGCCGGCCACCTGATCGGGGCCGACGACGACGAAGGGTTCCGGGGTCGCGGGATCAAAGAACGAGGCCAGGCCGGGCTCGTCGGCCTTCACGCTCTCCAGGGCCTCGCGGATGCGCTGCGCGTGCCGCTCGGACAGGGCGACGACTGCGAGGGAACGCTCCGGGGCCTCGACCGCGTGTTCGATGACGGCGTCGACAACTGCGCGCACCTCGGCGGCGGTCGATTCGATCGCGTGCGCACCGGGCGCGGGCATGCCCGTCGCCTCCACCCAGCGGGCGGACACGGGCGCATTCGCGGCAGTCCACGGGACGGGAATGCCGGCGTGCTCGTAGCCGTAGCGGGCGAGCAGCAGGGCCACCTGATCGTTGAGGCGGCGCGGACCGGGCTCGACACGCACGACCGGCAGGACGCCCGCCAGCTCACGGGTCGCGCCGCCTTCCGAGGCACCGGTCAGATCGTCGATGACAACCAGCTGGTGGCCGCGTGCGATGATCGGCGCCAGCTCGGCGAGCGGCAGGCCGTCAGCGCCGTCCAGAACAACGACGTCGACGGTACGCCCCGTCGGCGCGAGCGCCGGAACCATCGAGGGCACCGTCATGAGGACGGGCAGGAGGTGGCGCACGAGCGGGTACGACGTGAGCAGGTCCAGATCGGAGGGAGCCGTCCCGTCGGCGAGCAGGTCGCGTAGCTCCTCGTACTGGCTGGGTCGGGCCGCCAGGGCGTTCGTGCGGATTCGACGCACGCCCGTGATGGCCTGCGGGATGAGCGAGGCCACCTGAGCCTCGTCAAGCTCGCAGCCCTCGCGCGTCAAGTCCTCGAGGGAGGCAGGGTCTACCCCGCCGAGCGCGGGCTGGGAGGCGAGCATGGCACGCAGCAGCGACGCCCACCAGGCGAGGTCGAGCTCGTTGTCGATCGCGGCGTCTTCGACCTCGCGATCGGCGAGGTCCTGGGCGAGCTTGTCGAGGCCGTGAGCGGCCAGGCGCTCACGCATCTGCAGGCGCGCGGGCACCTCGCGGGCGGCGGAGGTGTCGCCGGCCCAGCGTTCGATGAGGGTCGTCAGGCGCTGCAGGTGGGTGCCCACCAGGTCCGGCTCCTCGGCCGCGAACACGGGGGCGATGGCGTCGAGGTCGTCGCGCACGGCGTCCGTCAGGGCCGAAATCTCACCGATCTTCGCGGGCAGGATGGGCCACGAGTCGTCGCCGCAGACCGCGCACCACGCGTCGCGGCGCTCCTGGACGCGGATGAGGGCACGGTGCAGGTCGGGCACGTGCACGCCCGGGCGCACGAGGTCCTGGGCCTGCTTGACGAGGCGGTTGCGCTCGGAACGGCCCATCGAAATATCGTGGTCCTTGCGCCACTGCTTGGGCGCGGTTGCGATCACCATGTCGGCGGCACTGCGTTCGAACACGCGGGGCAGGAAGACATCGAGGACGTCGGCGATGCCGTCGAACATGGCGAGCTGGCGGTCCCACTGGGCGAGCGTGCCGGCGGGCTTGATGCCGGCCTCGCCGGCGACGGCCGCAATGTGTACGCGAAGCTCGGGCAGGGTCTTGGAGAGGCGGTCGACGCGCAGCAGGACGTCGGAGGCCTGTTCGTCGGAGGTCAGGACGGCGTTGCCCCACGCGGAGGAGGCGGAACCCTTGAGGGTCCCAGACGCCAGGGCCTCGCGCAGCAGGGCGCGGGCGCTCTCACCCTGATCGACCGCAATCTCGTAGAGGGTCTTTTCGTCCAGACGCACGCGGGTCGTGGGCGCATTCTCGCCGCTCGTCAGGTCGGTCAGAGCGCGCAGCGCGTCGGCCGCGCACACGCCGAAGCGGCCGTAGGGCTGGTGGAGCGCGGTCGCGTACGAGGCCAATTGGCCGCGCACCTGACGCAGGCGGGCACGCATCTCGTCAACGCTTGCCTGGTCGACGACGGGCGAGGTGTCCTCCATCGCGGCGCTCACGCGCACGGCGAGGGTCTTGCGCGCGTCGGAGTAGCCGTCGATGTTCGCCACGATGTCGGCGAGGCCCAGATCGGCCAGGCGCGTGTAGGCGGCGATCGAACGCGACGGGGAGGTCGACACGTGCAGGACCGACCGACCGGTGGCGGCCGCGTCCGCGAGGATGGCCGCGACGACCGACGCGTCGTCGCTGTGCGCGGGGATGTCGATGAACACGCTGCGGCCGTCGGAGGCGGCCTCGACCGCGTCCTGCTGGGAGGGAATCAGGTCGCCGACGCCCTTTTCGGCCCACGGATCGCGGTCGGCGGGGTTGGGGACGGGAGCCTCGGAGCGCAGGTCGTTGCACGCGTCCTGGTCGCCCGCGAGCGCGCGGATCACCTGAGAGTCTTCGAGGGCTGTCACGTCCTCGGTCAGGCTGGCGGCGAGGGCGCCGGCCGGGTGGCAGAACAAGCCGATAACGAGGTCGTCGCGAACCTCGAAGCGCGGCAGGGCGGCGCAGGCATCGCGCAGGGCAGCCATCGCCTGCGAGGAGGAGAACCCGTGGGCTCCGCTGGCCTGGGCGAGGATCGTATCCCCGTCCACGTCGAGGCCGTGGCTGCGCAGGGCCTCGGCCAGCTCGGGGGCGAGCAGGCCGCCGCGTCCGAGCGCGATGAGTACGTCGTCGTCGCGACGCACGAGGCGCACGGGGCGCAGCAGGGCGGGGACGGTGACGGCGTCGGTTCCGTTTCGCCACGAGGCCGTGCCGATTCCCAGGTGGATGGGGCCGGTGCCGTGGGCGCTGGCACGCTGCTCGGAGCGCGCGATGATGGACCGGGCGCGCTCAAGGGCGCGACCCAGGGCGATGGGTTCGCGGATGAGGAGGCTCAGGCGGACGGGGTGTTCCGTGTAGAGCTGGGCGAGGCCTCCGGGGTGCGCGCCGGACAGGGACAGCGTCGGCAAAGACGTGGAGTCTGCGGCGATGTCCTGGTCGAGGCGTGAGCGCCACTTCTCGCGCGCAGAGCCGACGAGGGTGGTCGGGTGCGTCGAGGTGGACGAGGCCTTGGGGGCCTCGGGCTCAGGGGCGGAACGGCGCGAAAAGATACTAGGAACCACGTTTTAACCCTACGGCAGCACCGCCCTATTGTGTGACGCGGCGCGCCCGGAGGAGGTCGACAACGGAAATGGTCACAACAGCGCCGACGATGAGGGCCATACCGACAATGTCGATGCCCGTGTAGGAGCTTCCCATGACGAGGGCGGAAAAGGCGGTCGCAGCGATGGGCTCGAGGCTCCCGATGAGCGAGGCCTTGACGGGCCCAATGCGGTCCACGCCCCACAGGAAGGCGGTGGAGGCGACGGCAGTGCCGAGGACAACGGTGATGAACATGGCGAGCACGACATCGGGTGTCCAAGTGATATGGAATCGCCATACTCGGCCGACCAGGCCGACGCACGCACCGGCGATCAGCAGGCCGTATGCCACGACAACGTCCGCGCCATAGGCCGCAATAAGCCGAGCGGGCAGCAGCGTGTATGTCGCCAGCGTGAGCGCGGCGACGACTCCCCATGCGAGGGCAGTGGGCGTAATCACGAGGGAGTCCAGCGACCCGTGCGTGCACAGCAGGAAGGTGCCGGTCACGGCGAGGACGATGGCGACCACCTCGGAGGCCCGCGGCCATCGCCTGTGGGTGAGACACACCCAGACGACGATGAGGATGAGACCCAGGTACTCGAGGACGGTGCCGGTTCCCGCATTCGACGCGCGGATCACCCCCATGTAGGTGACCTGACAGGCCGCGAGCCCAAAAACCGCGTAGATCACGAGGTCACGCCAGTTGCGCGGCGTGGACACCAATTCTCGATGACGAGCGGATACCCCGCGCGAGCGCGCGAGAACGTAAACGAGGGCGAGGATGCCCGAGACGAACATGCGGAAGAAGCTGATGAGGGTCAGCTCGATACCGTGATGCTCCATGAGATAGTCGGCGGAGACACCGGAGGCGCCCCAGCACAGGGCGGCAACGACGGTCACGAGATACCCGAGAGCGTTGCGCATGGCGTCCTTCTACTGTGCCCCCGAGACGATTCGAACGTCCGACACCCGCTTTAGGAGAGCGGTGCTCTATCCCCTGAGCTACGAGGGCGTGACAAGTTGTCCGCGCCCACTGTAGCAAAGTGCGCGCACCGCTGTCCTGCGTCGCCGTGCGGAGAGGCTCACCCCGGCGGGCTTTCAACCCCACACACGGACGAGGCCGGGGCACCCACGTGGGAACCCCGACCTCGTGACCGCATGCGTTTAGCGGCGCTCCCATTCGGTGTGCACGGCCGTGCCCGCATCCCCGAGGTGGGCGGAGGGAACGATCATGACCGGGCAGGTCGAGTGCCCAAGCACCGTCTGCGACGTCGAACCGAGGAGCACGCCGGCCAGCCCTCCACGCCCGCGGGTGCCGACGACGACCAGGTCGACCGCGGTGGAGAACTCGATGAGCAGAGAAGCCGCTGAGCCGTCGAGGGCGTGGCGGGAGACGTGCATGTCATCGCCGTCCAGGGCGGCGGCGATCGCAGCGTCCATTCCCTCGCGCACCTGCGCGAGCAGGGCCGAGTGATCGACGCCCGTGGGGGTCCACGTCATGACGGACGGGCCCACCGCGATCGGCACGGCAGACACCGCGGTCAGGCGCGCATCCCACAGGCGGGCCTCGCCGATCGCGCGCTTGAGCGCGCACGAGGGCTGATCGGTGCCGTCGATACCAACAACGATGCGCTCGACGGGCGTGAACTTCTTGCCCGAGGTGTGGCGGGGTACGACGATAACGGGACACTTCGAGTGGGCGGGCAGGGCGGAGGAGACCGTCCCCAGGAGGCGATCGGCAAATCCACCGCCGCCGCGGGAACCGACGACGATCATGTCCACCTCGGCGGAGAAGTCGATGAGCACCCCCGCCGGGTCACCGGGCTCGGTCGAACCCGAGACGTGCGTCGCTCCGCGTTCGCGAGCTAGGGCCTTTGCCTCCTCGACGACTTGTTCGGCGCCCGCCTTCAGAGCCTCATCGTCGAGAACGGCATATCCGCCGTCCAGGGCGGCCGCAGAGTACGAGGCCAGCGCGTACGTGCACAGGCAATGGATGCGCGCTCCGGTGCGCGCGCCGCGATCAGCGGCCCATTTGACGGCGGCAAGGCTCTCCGTCGAGCCATCGACACCGACCAGAATGACTTCGGTAGAACTCATGATGTCCTCCTCGTGGTGGCAGTCACTTATATTGTGCCGCATTTTAACGATCCGCGAAAGCCCAACCCAAGCACAAACTAACGATCCCCGCAGCCCGTGGGGGCTGCGGGGATCGTTAGCTGTCTATCGCAGGCTCAGTAGCGCACGTAGGTGGCGCCAGCGCGGACCGGCGAGATCTGGGAGAGACGGCCGGGCACCGTGGCCTCGACCATCTGGCCGCCGCCGATGTAGATGGCGACGTGGCCGGGGTAGGACACGATGTCGCCGGGCTGCGGGTCGGACACGATGGTGCCGCCAGCGGCCTGAGCGGACGAGGAGTGCGGCAGGGTGATGCCAGCAGCCGCGTACGCGTACTTGACCAGGCCGGAGCAGTCAAGGCCACCAAGGCTCTCGCCACCGTACACGTAGGGAATACCGGTCAGGCCGAGGGCGGTGGAGACGATGCCGCCGCCGGCCGCGTTCAGGGCGGCCTCACGGGCGGAAGTGTCGGAGGTCGCGTCGGAACGGGTCTCCGAGCGGGAAGCAGCCGAGTCAGACTGATCGGCGGCGGGGGTCGCGGCGACGGGGGCCGGCGCGGGGGCCTCAGCGGTGGCGGAAGCGGTGACATCCTCTTCAGCGGTCCACTCGATGTCCGGGACCTCAACGGTGGTCACCTCATCGACGGCAACGGTCGTCGTGTTGAGGTCCGCGCTCTGCGGCTCAGACTGGGGGGTCGCCGGGGCGGCGTTCGCAACGCCGGCGGCAATCGCGGTCAGCGCAACACCGGCGGCCGACGCGAAAGCGATCGGACGAGCGGCGCCGGAAACGTTCATACCCTCAACGACCGAGTCGGTCAGCGGGCGACGTGCCATGCGGTGACGCGGAGCAGGCTTAATAGTCTTCACTCATGTTCTCCCTGTTTCCCTGCGAGGTTAGCTGTCGGGTTCGGACGGGAGGTCCGGCTCGGCGTGCGAGCTTCACCCCAAGGCTCAAGGAGCCACATCTGGGTTCCCCGCGTGAGACGGCATTTCCGCTCCATCCGTCGTCTCACTTCGGGTTCCGAATGGGCGGGTGGTCTGATGACCGATATGAACTATACCTTGGCCGACCGGTCAATGTCACGTTCTGGTAACAGTGAC
>ENA-OWMB01000844-OWMB01000844.1-metagenome-genome-assembly--contig:-NODE-844-length-11610-cov-7.319169_pt1 | contig 11610 bp, 8 predicted proteins | sample MGYA00245353_ERZ651112 | MGnify/ENA primary metagenome ERZ651112 (study PRJEB26857, sample SAMEA4031773) | metagenome | biome: human; feature: oral; material: saliva | place: Philippines | collected 2014 | study...
TATCGGGCGCATAGTGGCGACGGGCATAGTCAAGGAGGAAGGTTGTCTTCCCCACTCCGCGGGAGCCACGGATACCGATAATCCGATCCTCCCAATTGATCTCATTCATTAGAGCCCGCTGTAGTGTGGGCTTGCCTTGCCTTAGTAGCGCACTATGCGTGCGGTGCAGATAATCCACTGATCTTATTCCTTCTCTCAATATGGTTTCAGAGAGATGCCTGTGTATACACACTCAAGCTCTCCCCTAATGAGTACATATAGTATGCGGGCAAAATTACTTTAAAATAACTAAACAACTTATTGTCTATCTTTTGTCAGGGGATAACACCAAACTCTCCATGCAGCTTAGCCTTCCCATAAGGATATGTAAGCATTGCTGATCTAAGGGGAAGCGGTAGCGGCGAGTGGTGTTGAGTAAGAGTCATTCAGCCATCAGTCAGCACTAGCCGTATAGATAGAGAACAAATCTATTGGAAAGTAAAAACAAGACATAGTCCTAAGGAGAGGCAGGATGATAATGTAGGACCTCATCATCAAAAAGCCTAAGGGGATACAGAGACAGCATCTACCAGTGCGACACAAAATTCTTTGATAAATCCGTAAGTAACTACAGGTCTGCACTCAAATAACTATAGGTTTCGGTCTCAAACGACTGCTCGTATCGCGTACGAACAACTATTCGTTCATACACAGAATAGCTACTAGTTTGCGAGCCAACGACTATTACTTTGACACTATCCGTCTACAGCTTCAGCCCCCAGGTAGCTAAGCAGTTCTCTTTTGATAATATTCAAAAGGAGTAATCTGATTAAGACGCTATGTTAAGCATTAACCACTCACACCTTGAAAGTTACCGGGAAGAGAGGAAAAGCATAATATTTAAAGCTATTTATTGTTACCTTTGACATAAAGAACAAGCCTACACAGATAAAAACTTCATTAGGCACAGCAAAACCATGCTACAGGACACCACCATCATAGCCCACCGTGCAGAAGGCGGAGAAGAACAATCTTTACATGATCATGTAGAAGGCGTTGCTCTTCAGATACGCCGTAATCTTACTGAAGCTGGGCTAAAGCAACTCATCCCTTTAGGTGAACTCCTCGGCAGATTGCATGACGCCGGGAAGGCTCAGCCTGCCTTCCAGAGCTACATCCGTGGAGAGAGTGCAACCAAAGCTCCACATAGTGCAGCGGGAGCACTTCTAGCCGCCAGTCTGCTATTCGAACTATCTAAAGAGCTTCAGCTCAAGAAGCTACCCCGCACCTCCCAGCTCCTAGCCTATGCCATCAGCGGACATCACCGAGGGCTATATGACTATATAGAGCTACGAAAGGAGCTTGAAAAGGGAGAGATCAAGAAGCGCTGTGCTAAGACTAAAGAAGAGCTCCCCAATATTAAGTCGGAGCTCCAAACTTGGGTCGAAGAGCATGCTGAGTCCACAGAGTCTTCTCTCAAAGAACTTGCTAAGCGAATAGGTGCGACAGAGCAAGCCCAAGCCTTGATCCGTCTACTCTTCTCCTGTCTCGTGGATGCTGACTTCCTCGACACCGAAGCCTTCATGGACGAAGAGAGAAAAGGACGCCGTCATGAGGCTACCTGCGGATATGCCCCACTCGAGACCTTGAGGGATAGGCTGACGAAGCACATGGAGGGCTTCTCGACAGAGGGCAAGATCAACGAGGCTCGTAGAGCCTTCCTCAAGCAATGCCGTGAGCATGGACGTACCTGCCCAAAGGGCTATTACTCGCTCTTCCTCCCCACAGGTGGCGGGAAGACGCTTTCCTCAATGGCTTGGGCACTAGAGACAGCTCTGAAGCACGAAGCTAAGCGTATCATCTATGTCATCCCCTATACCTCAATCATCACTCAGACCGCTGGGATTTTCCGTGAGATCTTCGGGGAAGAGAATGTGCTAGAGCATCATTCAGATATATCCTTCTCAGGAGGTGAATTCTCCCAAGAGGCAGAGCGCTACGAGCGCACACGCCTATTAGCGGAGAACTGGGAGGCTCCAATCATCGTGACGACGAACGTACAATTCTTCGAGAGCCTCTTCTCCCATAAGGTATCACGGAGTAGAAAGGTGCACAGCATAGCGAACTCTGTTGTGGTTTTTGACGAGGTACAGATGTTCCCGACCGAATTCCTACATCCCATGCTTCGCCTCATAGAGGATCTAAGGTGCATCTTCCACACGCAGCTCCTCTTCTGCTCGGCTACACTCCCTCCCTTTGACAAGGACCATAGTAGTTCTTTCAAGAAAGTAAATGACTTCCATCAGCTCAGCGAAGATATCCAGCCGATCATCCCCGAAGATCCCGAGCTCTTCAAGGTATTTGACCGAGTCATCTACCATCTCGAGGAGAAGGTGTACGCGACGAAGGAACTGGCCCAAGAGCTGTCTCAGCTCAACTCTGCCCTCTGTATCGTCAATTCCCGCCGAGATGCCTCACGGCTCTACCATGCACTGCTAGAGGACGGGAAGGAGGCTCAGAATGTCATCCATCTATCCCGCAATATGTGCTCGGCGCATCTAAAGGAACGCATTGCAGAGGTGCGTCAGCGTCTGAAGGCGAAGATCCCCACAATCGTCGTCAGCACCCAGCTGATAGAGGCGGGGGTAGATATTGACCTCCCCATCGTCTACCGAGCTATGAGTGGTCTTGACTCGATCGTCCAAGCAGGTGGGCGCTGTAATAGAGAAGGGAAGCGACCAACTCCTGGTGAAGTCTATGTCTTCTCCCTAAATGATGGCGGTAAAGCCTTCGGTGCTATAGCCCAAGGGCAGAATGCAACACGCTTCCTACTCAACAACGACAAGGAACATGCTCGTCCCAGCATACCTCTGGAGCTCATCGAAGCATACTACGACCGCTACTACGCCTCTATCGAGAGTTTTGACTCCAAGAATATCGCCGAGAGCCTATATGATGAGGAAGAGGCTAAGCACTGGCGATTCAACTTCCAGCAAGCCTCTGAAGACTTCCAGCTCATAGACAATGTAGATCGTGACCTCTTCGTCCCCTACGGCTGGGGGAAGGAGCTCATAGAGGGACTTGAGAAGCATACCCTCTACCTCAACCATAGGACGATGAGGGAACTCCAGCAGTACCAAGTATCGATCTCTAAGTGGAGATATGAGGAGCTCGAGGAAGCTCGCCTTCTCTCCGAGATCATTGTTGATAGGGAAACTGGGAAGAGTATCCTAGTACTTGCGCCCCAAGGCTATGATGAGGCTCTAGGTATCTGCACTACAAATCCCCTCCTCGACGAGCCTCTCTTCGGCTAAACAAGCAACAAATACAATCAGCAACTATGGATAAGACAAACCCTAAACTCTATTGCTTAGAAATACGTGGTGACTTTGCCTGCTTCACACGACCCGAACTCAAGGTCGAGCGTGTCAGTTACGATGTCATCACTCCCTCGGCAGCACGCAACATCTTCCAATGTATCTTCTGGAAGCCAGCCATCCAATGGCACGTCCATAGGATCGAGGTTCTCAAGCCCATCCGACGTACCTCCATCCGTCGCAATGAGGTAGGCTCTACGATGAGCCACAAGGCTACAAAGCCTCTCTTCATCGAGGAGAATCGTCAGCAGCGCACAGCCTATATCCTTCGTGATGTAGCCTACCGCATCTATGCCGAGATGGAGTTCATCCCCTTGGAGAAGCGTAGCAAGAAACAGCAAGAGGAGTGCAAGGATCCTAAGGCGGAGACCCCCGAGAAGTATGATGCGATCTTCTTAGAGCGAGCGACCAAGGGACAGTGCTTCACACAGCCCTACCTAGGTTGTCGTGAGTTCACCTGCTCCTTTGAGTACATTCCACGAGGTCAGGAGCAGGACTTACCCATCGACGAATCTCGAGACCTAGGGATCATGCTCTTCGACATGGACTTTGAGCAGAATCTCCAGTGTCCTCCCCCCCTCTTCTTCCAGGCCCAGATGGTCAATGGCGTAATCGATGTTCCCCACAAATCAAGCAAGGAGATACTCAGATGATACTCAAAGCACTCTACGACTACTATCAAGCTATGGGCAAGCTGGGGAAGGTAGCATCCCCTGGCATGGAATGGAAAGCTATTCCCTTCGTCATCGTCATTGATGAGGACGGCACATTCAGACGGGTGATTGATACCCGAGACAAAGAGCATAAGCAAGGCCGTGAGTACCTCGTAGCCAAGACCAAAGGACGCTCAGGATCCAAGAGCTATGCAATCTCTCAAATCCTCTGGGATCACTCTGGCTATGTGCTGGGGATCCCGACGGATGATAGCGAAGAGAAGCAGGTCATGGCTCCCAAACAGCATGATGCCTTCAAGCAAGAGCTCGCTAAGTTCCGAGAGCTCTTCCCAGAGAACAAAGGCTTCAAGGCCATAGAGCTCTTCTATGAGAAGTATGAAGAGAAAAAGGAGGAAGAGCCTTCAGATCTATTTGAGGAGGAGGTAAAAGACCTTTCGAACATCATCCCTGATGAGATCTTGCAGGAGATCAAGAAAAAGGTTGGGGCAAACATCTCATTCCTACTGAGTACAGAGAGTAATCCTAATAAGCTGATCTCCTCTCATGAAGATATTCAGTCTCACCAAGCAGGGAGCTCTGAGGAGGATGGAGAAGAAAAGGGACGATGCTTAGTCACAGGAGAAGAAGGTATCATAGCTAGGAAGCATGATGGAATTAGTCTCATTGGAGCCCCACAAGCTAACCCTAAACTTATCAGCTTCCAAAAATCCTCGGGCTATGATTCCTATGGCAAGGAGCAGGGGCTCAATGCCCCAATCTCTCAGACGGCATCCGATGCCATCATCTCAGGGCTCAACATGCTCCTCGGGAAGGATAAGAACACGAACTACCGCATAGGAGAGACTACGTTCGTATTCTGGAACACTCTACAGGACTATGAACTGCTGAAGGTCTATCAGGAAGCCACCTTCACAGGGCTTCCCTTCGATGGTGACTTTGAGGAGGAGGAGGAAGCCACTTCAACCTCTAAGAAGGAATCAGCTAAGAAGAGGGACCCCGAGAAAGAGACAAAGGTGGTGATCCAGGCTCTTCGGTCAGCACTGGGCAGTAAGAATGCATATATCGATCGGGATCACTCGGATCGCTTCTACATCTTAGCACTGGCCCCCAACGCAAAGCGTGTCAGTGTCAAGCTCTGGATGGAGGGTACAGTCAGCGAGATCGTCGGTAATACCCTCGCACACCTCGATGATATGAATATCGTCAGCCTCAAAGGCCTCCTGGATGAAGAGATACCTCCCCTTCGCCCGATCTACCGGATCATGAAGGCTATCTACACAGCGACAGATAGCACTAAGTGGCCGAGACAGGTAGTGCAGGAGCTACTTGAGAGCATCATCAAGGGACTCCCCTATCCACCAGCTCTCCAGATGGCATGCCTCGAGCGGATCCATCATGACCATACCACCAAGTATCCCGTCACGGAGCTCCGAGCAGCTCTACTCAAGGCATACCTCAACCGCAAGCACAGAAAGAATCCTCAAATAAAACAGCTAACTATGGCACTAGACAAGTCCAACTCCAACCCAGCCTATTTAGCCGGGCGACTCTTTGCGCTTCTAGAGCGCATCCAAGAGAAAGCTATACCTGGCGTCAAGGCCAACATCACGGATCGCTACTTCCGTACAGCCTCAGCGACACCAGGGATTATCTTCGGTCGTCTCCTCCAGCTCTCAGCCTTCCACCTATCGAAGATTAAAAAGGAGCATGGAGGTCTCGGCTTCTACTTCGATCGACAGATACAGGAGGTACTAGAGCTCCTCCCTGGAGGACAGGCTACCTTCGATAAGTTCTTCTCCCCTGACCAGCAGAGCATCTTCGCCGTGGGCTACTATCATCAGAAGGCCTACCGCGATCAGAAGGATGAGAATGAAGCTACCGAAACAGAACAAGAAACAGAAAATTAACCCAACTAAATATCCATACAATCATGAGTAAGCAACCTATCCAGAACAGGTACGACTTCATCTATCTCTTCGACGTACAAGATGGCAACCCCAACGGAGACCCAGATGCAGGGAACCTCCCTCGCATAGACTTCGAGACGGGACAAGGTCTCGTCACCGATGTCTGCCTCAAGCGCAAGGTTCGTAACTATGTGCAGACCAAGGTGGGAGGTGATCCGCTCAGCCAGATCTTCGTCAAGGAGGCCGCAGTCCTCAACGGCGAGATTGATAAAGCTTATATAGCTCTAGACCTCGATGCCAAGGATAAAACTAAGGAGTCAGAGAACAAGGGTAAGGCTCGCCAGTACATGTGCGAGCACTACTACGACATCCGCACCTTTGGAGCTGTGATGACTACGGGGAAGAACGCTGGTCAGGTACGAGGTGCGGTCCAGCTGACATTTGCTCGCTCCATAGACCCAGTAATGACTTCCGAGCATACAGTCACCCGTATGGCCGTCACCGACGAGAAGGGCAGGGATAAGGAGCGCACCATGGGGCGTAAGGCTACCGTACCCTACGGGCTCTATCGTGCTCATGGCTTCATCTCTGCGGCGCTGGCTCGTGAGACGACATTCAGTGAGGACGACCTAGCACTGCTATGGGAGGCGCTGAAGAACATGTTCGACCTCGACCGCTCTGCTGCACGTGGACTCATGGCTGCCCGTCGACTCATCGTCTTCAAGCACAAAGATGACCTAGGCAATGCTCCTGCCCACAAGCTCTTTGAGCTGGTGAAGGTAGAGGCAAAGGATCCCAGCAGTCCTGCCCGCTCCTTCAGCGACTACGAGATCACGGTCGATGAGAGCAAGCTCCCCGAAGGAGTGGAGCTACTCGACCTCATCTAGCGCATCATGTACACCGAGGACGAGATGCTCCCCCTCTCGGGCATCCAGCACTATGCTTTCTGCCCGAGACAGTGGTACCTCATCCATGTGGAGCAACTCTGGGAGGAAAATCACCTGACGGCCGAAGGGCATCTACTCCATGAGAAGGTGCACCAGCCCGAGGAGAGTGGTCGGAGAGGCGATGTCATCACCCTTCGCTCCGTCTCCCCTTAGCCTCCCCCTCACTTGGCCTCTATGGATACTCCGATGCTGTGGAGCTACACCCAGCATCGGAGTCCCAAGGGGCTCACTTCCATCACCCCAAGTACCCAGGAGACTGGGAGGTTATACCAATCGAGTATAAGCGGGGACGACCCAAGCGAACGAATGCCAACAAGCTACAACTCTGCGCCGAAGCTATCTGCCTCGAGGAAGCCTATGGCATACACATTCCCCGAGGATACCTTTTCTATGGTGAGACGAAGCATCGGGAGGAAGTTGCCTTCGACACCGAGCTTCGCACCGAGACTCTACAGATGGCTGTCGAGATGCACCGCTTATACAAAGACGGGGCAAGCATCCCTCCACGCTACGCTGCATGCTGTCGCTCCTGCTCTCTACTAGATCTCTGCATGCCTCAGATGAATCAAGGAGAGCGAGCTTCGAATTACCTCAGTCGCTATCACCTCCTTGACTAGCCCTTAGGCTAAAGCCTTCATGAGCACGCATCACGAAGCGCCCATCAGCATCTAGAGGGCATAACTTCAGACAACCCAAGGCGCACACCTCCACCTCTTCTCCCCCTAGATCATCCTCCTCACTAGGCACCCATACATGGGGTCCACTTCCGACCCGTAAATGGGGTCCTCGACCGACCCATGCATGGGTCACTTGAGGGAGGCATGTATGGGGTACTTGGAGGGTAGCCTATTCTCCTTAAGAGTATCGAATCAATTCCCCAGCCCTTGCTAAGCGATGAGACACCTTCTAAACACCCTCTATATCCTTACGCCCAATGCCTATCTAGTCAAGGATGGAGAGAATATCGTCGTCCGCATCGAAGACGAAGAGACGCTACGTGTACCGATTCACAACCTCGAGAGCATCCTCTGCTTCTCGTACCTAGGAGCTTCACCTGGAGCCATGTCGCTCTGCGTACACAATGGGGTGAAGCTCTCCTTCCTCTCTCCGACGGGGAAGTATATCGGTTCGCTCGAAGGACCGATCAAGGGGAATGTGCTCCTAAGACGGGAGCAATATCGTCTGGCTGATGACGACATGCTCTCATCGCATCTGGCTTCGATCTTCATCGCAGGGAAGATAGCGAACCATCGGAGTGTCTTAGCCCGATTTTGTCGGGACCATCATCCCCCGCATGAGGTAGAGAGCGAGATCGAGGAGGCTCGGGCACTGCTCAGACAGCAGCAACATAAGCTCTCCGAGCAGACCTCACGCTTAGGTGTCATGGGAGTGGAGGGCTATGCTGCGAATATCTACTTCGGTCTATTCCAGCACCTGATCCTCAACAAAGAGTTCACCTTCTCTGGACGAAGCAAACATCCACCAAAGGATGAGGTGAATGCCTTGCTCTCCTTCTTCTACACCCTGCTGGCGCATGATGTGCGAGCTGCCCTCGAGACGGTGGGGCTGGATGCCTACGTGGGCTTCCTTCACGTGGATCGCCCTGGTAGACCGGGCCTTGCCCTAGACCTCATGGAAGAGATGCGTGCCTACCTAGTCGACCGCTTTATCCTATCGATCATCAACAAAAGACAGATCGAAAGGAGCGACTTCATCCCTCAGGGAGAGAAAGGATTTCTCCTCAAAGAAGATGCTCGCAAGCGTCTCATCGGTCTCTGGCAAAAGCGCAAGAAGGATGAGATCACCCATCCATTCCTCAAGGAGAAGATGCCCCTAGGCCTGCTCCCCTACATCCAAGCGCTCCTCCTAGCTCGGCACCTACGAGGGGACTTGGATGAGTACCCTGTATTCCTAATGGTCTGAGCAAAAGATGTATATCCTCGTCACCTACGATGTCGCTACGGCAACTCCCTCGGGCGCTAAGCGCCTCCGCCAAGTAGCCCGCATCTGCAAGAACTACGGGCAACGTGTCCAAGCCTCGGTCTTCGAATGCCTCGTCGATCCAGCACAGCTCGTAAGCCTTCGCCATGAACTCCTCTCTGTGATCGACGATCAAGAGGATAGTCTTCGGATCTACCAGCTAGACAAGCACTACCAACGGCAGATCCACGTCTACGGCAAGGTCACCTCCTTCGAGATCGAAGGGGAGCTAATCGTGTAGCCCCACCTCAGCAAGCCCTGCCTAAGCATTCCAGCGACCTCCCCAAAAGCACATTCTCAGTAAGTTCCCGAGCGCATCCACACAAGCCTCCAGCGAACCCCAAGCGAACAGCTATTCCCTGCACCATCCGCAGGATCTGGTTATCAAGCACATAGACAAGACCAAAGCAATAAGCGTAGCCCCGACCTTCAGAGCAACACCTCCAGTCGCAGATTACGCTTGTTTATCCGCCCCATAATACGCAACTTTGCACCATACTGTCGCACCCCTCCCGGGTGCGTGAATTGAAACAAGGAGTGCCATAGTAGATAGAACACTTAATGAGGGTCGCACCCCTCCCGGGTGCGTGAATTGAAACTACTGAGGCTGGCACGGAAAATACACGTACTAAGTCGCACCCCTCCCGGGTGCGTGAATTGAAACAAGGAGTGGCATATTGACTACACTTAATGAGGGTGTCGCACCCCTCCCGGGTGCGTGAATTGAAACTTAGCTACGAGATTTTCAGTGCCGAAGAGCTCCGAGTCGCACCCCTCCCGGGTGCGTGAATTGAAACCAAAACCGCCTGGAAAACCAGGCAATAAATAATGAGTCGCACCCCTCCCGGGTGCGTGAATTGAAACAGTGCTTGTTGCTATGGCCAGCGAGCGGTTGACCAGTCGCACCCCTCCCGGGTGCGTGAATTGAAACTCGTGCTGTAGATGCTCTTACTATTAAGTAGTAGTCGCACCCCTCCCGGGTGCGTGAATTGAAACTCTTTAATAAGATTATCAAGGTGCAAACCTCGCTGGTCGCACCCCTCCCGGGTGCGTGAATTGAAACCTGTATATCAGTACAATGGACGAGCCAGGCGCTGGCTCGTCGCACCCCTCCCGGGTGCGTGAATTGAAACATAAGGTGGTATCTGCATAGGAGGAGAAGGCGCAGTCGCACCCCTCCCGGGTGCGTGAATTGAAACTTAGTGGTATCAAACCTGAGGGTGAACACGTCAAGAGGTCGCACCCCTCCCGGGTGCGTGAATTGAAACTCGCAATCTCCTACTATTGGCACTTTGTCTCTTAGGTCGCACCCCTCCCGGGTGCGTGAATTGAAACGTATGGGGTGTTATACGCATTACCTTCGTTCCACGTCGCACCCCTCCCGGGTGCGTGAATTGAAACTCGAAGATCTCAAGGTGTACCTCCGACTGAGAGAGTCGCACCCCTCCCGGGTGCGTGAATTGAAACGTCGGTGGTATCCGTGCAGGAGTAGGCTTTGAGCGGTCGCACCCCTCCCGGGTGCGTGAATTGAAACCTCCTTGAAAGGAATGACATTGCAAAGAACAACGGTCGCACCCCTCCCGGGTGCGTGAATTGAAACCTTACCGAGCTCTGTGGAACCAAGACCTTTACCAGTCGCACCCCTCCCGGGTGCGTGAATTGAAACTGATAAGCCAAGAGGCGGAAGGGGTTAACCAACACGTCGCACCCCTCCCGGGTGCGTGAATTGAAACTCGATGTCTATGCTGATTCCTTCTCTGTTCATGCCAGTCGCACCCCTCCCGGGTGCGTGAATTGAAACTCCCTCTTGGTCTCCCTGGAGCGAACAGCCGAGGAGTCGCACCCCTCCCGGGTGCGTGAATTGAAACTCAGTACCTTGAGATTAGTAACGACTTGGATAATGTCGCACCCCTCCCGGGTGCGTGAATTGAAACGCTTGTCCCACCTACAGCGTAACTCACGAAAACGGGTCGCACCCCTCCCGGGTGCGTGAATTGAAACAGGATCTTGGCTTACAGCCCGTTATGTCGCACGAGGTCGCACCCCTCCCGGGTGCGTGAATTGAAACAAGCCAAAGCGCGGGGACAAGTACGCCGTGTTCCAGTCGCACCCCTCCCGGGTGCGTGAATTGAAATACAGGGTCGTATCTTCAGAGCTTTTCGGCATGCCTCTAATCACACGTCTAATAGTAAGAACCGTGAGCTTGTTACCTTAAGGCTTTCCCAAGAGAATGTCATAACAAGCTTTTTTGCCCCTCAACTAAAGGGATAAACTTGTTGACAGATCCTTCCTCTTCAATCTTCCCAATAGGAAATCATCAACCTATGATAGATAGGAGGTGATACAACAATGTTATGGAGCTAAGGGTAACAACCAATATAGGTTTTCGTACGAATCAATATTGGTCAAAGAGGGAAGCTGTATTGGTCTATCTATGCTTGGGCTCTATTAGTTTTCTCCTAAAACGATCGTAGCTCATAGAGAGTCCTAGCAGAGAGTTCTATAACATACGGTTTGCCCCTTTAGAAGTTAAAGTAGATGAAGGGCTGAGCGTCTGCGCTTCTGATCTGGATCAGCAGGAAGATCACCCCAATAAAGAGCAATGCTTGCTTAAGGAAAGAGAGATCCGTGATCCACTCACGGAAGCGGAGCTCTTGCTTGTGCGAGGTGAAGTGCAGGAGGTAACCTATGAGCAAGAGCAGCAAGACATTCTTGTATCCCACGACAAACTGCAGGAAGACCTCAG
>ENA-OWMB01000845-OWMB01000845.1-metagenome-genome-assembly--contig:-NODE-845-length-11605-cov-3.935325_pt1 | contig 11605 bp, 8 predicted proteins | sample MGYA00245353_ERZ651112 | MGnify/ENA primary metagenome ERZ651112 (study PRJEB26857, sample SAMEA4031773) | metagenome | biome: human; feature: oral; material: saliva | place: Philippines | collected 2014 | study...
CCGACTTCATCGAGGGCTCGTGCAGCGCCACCGTCATCGAGCAGGTCAAGGCGCGCCAGGCCCAGGGCGCCAACGTGAGCGTGCAGACCGAGCCGGGTCAGCCGGGGCTGAGCTTTGACAGCAAGCGCGGCATTCCGGCGCGGCCGCGCCAGCAAGGCACCGACGGCGCTGATCAGCCGATGGCGAAGACGCGGCATTGAGACGCGAGACTGAGCCATGACGCGCCGGTAGCGGCCCCCAGGGGTCGCCCCGGCGCGTTTCATTTTGGGGCCTCTGATCATGGTTCGGTCCGCCCTCATCCGGCGGGCCGATTCTTTCATCGGCCAGGGGCGTCTGCCCCTCCCCGCGTGCGCCCCCTGCACCACGGGTCCCCTACCTCACCGCCCCTTGCCCAGCCACCCTCCAGCCCGACCGCCCCCTTGCCCAACCGACCCCTGCCTGCAGGCGGCGTCCCGGGCTGGCATACTGGGGGCATCCTCCACCAGCCTCCAGGACACCGCCATGACCATCAAATCCCGCGCCGCCGTCGCCTTTGCCGCCGGCCAGCCCCTGCAGATCGTCGAGATCGATGTCGAGCCGCCCCGCAAGGGCGAAGTGCTGGTGCGCATCACCCATACCGGGGTCTGTCATACCGATGCCTTCACCCTGTCCGGTGACGATCCGGAAGGCCTCTTTCCCGTCGTGCTGGGCCACGAGGGAGCCGGCATCGTGGAAGCCGTGGGCGAAGGCGTCACCTCCGTGAAGCCCGGCGATCACGTCATTCCGCTCTACACCGCCGAATGCGGCGAGTGCCTGTTCTGCAAGAGCAACAAGACCAACCTCTGCACCTCGGTGCGCGCCACCCAGGGCAAGGGCGTGATGCCCGATGGCACCACGCGCTTTTCGTACAACGGCCAGCCGCTCTACCACTACATGGGCTGCTCCACCTTCAGCGAATACACCGTGGTGGCCGAGGTCTCGCTGGCCAAGATCAACCCGCAAGCCAACCCCGAACACGTCTGTCTGCTGGGATGCGGCGTCACCACCGGCATCGGCGCCGTGCACAACACGGCCAAGGTGCAGGCTGGCGACTCGGTGGCCGTCTTCGGTCTGGGTGGCATCGGCCTGGCCGTCATCCAGGGGGCACGGCAGGCCAAGGCCGGGCGCATCATCGCCATCGACACCAACCCCGACAAGTTCCCGCTGGCCCGGCAGTTCGGCGCCACCGACTGCGTGAACCCGAAGGACCACGACAAGCCCATCCAGCAGGTGCTCATCGAGATGACCGGCTGGGGCGTGGACCACACCTTCGAGTGCATCGGCAACGTCAACGTCATGCGTGCTGCACTGGAAGCGGCCCACCGCGGCTGGGGTCAGTCGGTGATCATCGGCGTGGCCGGTGCGGGACAGGAAATCTCCACCCGCCCCTTCCAGCTGGTCACCGGCCGCCGCTGGCTGGGCACCGCCTTCGGAGGCGTGAAGGGCCGCTCGCAGCTGCCCGGCATGGTGGAAGATGCCATGCACGGCAAGATCGACCTGGCCCCCTTCGTGACTCACACCATGCCGCTGGACGACATCAACGATGCCTTCACACTGATGCACGAAGGCAAGTCGATCCGCAGCGTGGTGCATTACTGAGCCCCCTTCCTGTCACGACCGGCCGACACAACCGGCCGGCATGACGGCTCAGCCCCGGGGCCGTGCCTTCCGCCTGCGCCCGGGCCATGCCTTCGGCCGGCCCACGGACACGAAACGATGAAACAGATCGAACAGCACGCCAGCTTCGGCGGCCGCCAGGAAGTCTGGCAGCACCCCTCCTCCTCCACCGGCACACTCATGAACGTGGGCGTCTACCTGCCGCCGCAGGCGCTGGCCGGCGAGAAATGCCCGGTGCTCTACTGGCTTTCGGGCCTGACCTGCACCGAGCAGAACTTCATCACCAAAGCCGGTGCCCAGCAACACGCCGCCCGCCATGGCCTCATCCTGGTGGCCCCCGACACCAGCCCGCGCGGCAAGGACGTGGCCGATGACGAAGGCTACGATCTGGGTCAGGGTGCCGGCTTTTACGTGAACGCCACCCAGGCGCCCTGGGCCGACCACTACCGGATGTACGACTACGTGGTGGAAGAGCTGCCTGCGCTCGTGGAAGCCCACTTCCCGGCCAGCGATGTGCGCAGCATCCTTGGTCATTCGATGGGTGGGCATGGGGCGCTGGTCGTGGCCTTGCGCAATCCGGAGCGCTATCGCCGCGTATCGGCTTTCGCCCCCATCGTGGCCCCCTCGCAGGTGCCCTGGGGCCAGAAGGTTCTGGGGGCCTACCTGGGCAACGATCCGCAAGCCTGGAAGGCCTGGGACAGCGTGGAACTGGTCAAGGCGCTGGCCGCCGATCAAGGCAGCACCAGCATCCGCCCGCCCATCCTCATCGATCAGGGCGGTGAGGACGCCTTCCTGCACGAGCAGCTGCGCCCCGAACTGCTGGAAGCTGCCTGCGCCGCTACCAGGCACCCGCTGGAGCTGCGCCTGCAACCCGGCTACGACCACAGCTACTACTTCATTGCCAGCTTCATCGGCGAGCACATTGCGTGGCACGCGCAGGCGCTGCAGGAAGCGCCGTAAGCTGCAACTCGCGCATGCGGCGGCGTCCTGCCGCCGGCTTCAGTCCCCGGCCCGGGCGGCAGGCAGCACCCCAGGTGCCCACCCAGCCCCTCGGCCAGACGGCCTGCTTCAGCTCACCGGCTCGTCCAGCCCGATGTCCAGCGACCGGCTGCTGTGGGTCAGGTAGCCCAGCGCGATGAAGTCCACGCCCGTTGCCGCCACACGGTGAATGCGCTCGACCGTGATGCCGCCGGATGCCTCGGTGCGTGCCCTGCCCCGGCACATCGCCACGGCCTGCGCCAGCATCTCGTCATCCATGTTGTCGAGCAGCACCAGGTCGGCGCCCGCCTCCAGCGCCTCTTCCAGCTGACCCAGCGTGTCCACCTCCACTTCCAGCGGAATGAGGTGTCCGGCCGCCTGCCGTGCACGCCGCAGGGTCTGCGCCAGGCTGCCGGAATGCACCAGGTGGTTGTCCTTGATCAGGATGGCGTCATCCAGACCCATGCGGTGATTGCAGCCCCCGCCGGCACGCACCGCGTATTTCTGCAGGACCCGCAGCCCGGGCAGGGTCTTGCGCGTGCAGGTGATGCGCGCGGCCGTGCCCTCGGTCTGTGCCACGGCAGCAGCCGTCAGGGTGGCGATGCCGCTCAGATGCGTCATGAAATTCAGCGCCGTGCGTTCGGCCGACAGCAGCGAACGCACCGGCCCCTGCACGCGTGCCAGCACCTGCCCGGGCCGTACCCGCTGCCCGTCCTGCGCCCGGGCCTGGAACGTCACGGCCGGATCGAACAGGTGAAAGGCCAGGCGGGCCAGATCCAGCCCGGCCACCACGCCCGGCTCACGACTGGTCACGTCAAAACAGGCCGTGGCCGAAGGCGGAATGACGGCAGCCGACGTGATGTCGCCACGCCGCCCCAAGTCCTCGGCCAGCGCCTGTCGCACGAACGGCTCCAGCACGACATCGGGCAGCGGGAATGGCACGCCGCCGACGTCGGCCGGACCGGACGGTGACACATCCATACCCTGCGCGCCGCCCCCGGAAATTCCGGTATCCGGGCCCGGCATGGGCCGCGTGTTCGATGCAGATTCCGACGACATCCTGTGATCTCCTTGTGGGTTAATTCTGTGTGATGCCACGACGCCCGCTCAGCCCTTGAGGAACGACAATCGCCCCCCCGAGATGAGGCTTTCGGACAGCACGCTCTCGTGAAAGCGATACAGACGGGCCGGACGGCCGCGCGAGGTCGCCGTGCTCTGGTCGACGGGCTTCAGCAGTCCCTGATGCAGGACCTGACGACGAAAATTCTGTTTGTGCAGCTCGCAGCCCACTAGCGCTTCCACACTCTTCTGCAGCTGCAGCAGACTGAAGCGCTCAGGCATCAGGTCGAAGATGACCGGCCGGTACTTGATCTTGGCGCGCAGCCGCGACACGGCCGTGGCCAGCACCCGGCGATGATCGTGCTGCATGGCGCGGCCTGTCAACGCCATGTCGAAGTCCGCCTGCGGATGCAGCGATTCGGGCACCAGACCCGCTTCATAGAGCAGCTCGTAGCGCTGCAACGTGCGCTCCTCCGACCACTCGCAGGGCGGCAGCCCCCACAGCAGGTCGACCCGGTTGCGGCGCTCCCCACGCATGGCTGCGGTATCGACCTGTTCCACCCAGGCATCCAGCCGGGGCAGGATCACGCGGGCAATCCAGTCCCGCCGGCCATCACGCAGGTCTTCCCACGGGAAATAGTCGTACCAGTCGAACCAGCGCGCATCCGGGCTCAGCTCCGTCTCGTTGGCCTCGCTCACCAGTCCCAGGTAGCTCACGTACAGCACCGGCAGCCCCTGGTCGTTCTGACGCCGGGTGTCCACGAAGGTGTAGAGCTGCTCCACGTAGCCCATGGGCTGTGCGGTCTGCTGCGCCACCCACAGCCGCACGCCCGACTGCAGCGAGCGATGCACGGGCGACAGCGGCCCCTGCGGCAGCATGGTGCCGTTGCCCACGGTCAGTACACGGGCCTTGAAGTCCGTCACCGCAACCAGCACCGTGACCAGCTCGACGATGCCTTGCGCCGCACCGGTCTGTTCGAGAGAGGCATCCATCCAGCAGAAATCCGAGAGGGTTACGAAAATTCTACCCGTCCGGAAGGGTGATCGTTTGACAGGAACAATGACATGCCCCTATTATGCTCAACCTGAGCATAAGAATGACGACGCGGATCCGAAGGTTCCCGAGTCCATGCCTTCCTGCACGCCGGTTCCGATGCAAGGAGTCTGGTGTGCGGAGCACGGCATGAAGCCCCCGGAACGGAAGGTCCGGCGCGCATCGCACCATCACTTCCCCCGTTGTGACCTGTCCGGACACGGCATGAATTCCGGTCGATTCCTGAGTTCCGACCAATTATGCTCAAACTGAGCATAAAGTGACATCCTGCAGACATTCCCGCCCCCCACCACCAACCCTCAACCGCCCTGCTGTCCCGCACAGCCCGTAACCCCGCCCCCACCGAGGAGGATCCCGACGATGATGGAAGTCCTGCACAGGGTTTTCGACTATGACCTGCCCGACGCGAAGGCCCCCACCACGGCCTGCAGCATCCGGCAGGCCTGGGCCAAGGTGCCCGATGCCCTGGGCCCCGATGAGGCCAGGGCGTTGAAAGAACGCATTGCGGCCCTGCTGCACGAACGCAATGCCGTGCTGGTGGCCCACTACTACGTGGATCCCGACATCCAGGATCTGGCCCTGGAAACCGGCGGCTGCGTGGGCGACTCGCTGGAGATGGCCCGCTTCGGCGCCTCCCATCCGGCGCGGATGCTGGTGGTGGCCGGCGTGCGCTTCATGGGCGAGAGCGCCAAGATCCTCTGCCCGGACAAGACGGTGCTGATGCCGGACCTGGAAGCGGAATGCTCGCTGGACCTGGGCTGCCCCGAGGACGAGTTCTCGGCTTTCTGCGACCAGCATCCGGACCGGACGGTGGTGGTGTATGCCAACACCAGCGCCGCCGTGAAGGCGCGTGCCGACTGGGTCGTCACGTCGTCGGTGGCGCTGGAGATCGTCACCCACCTCAAGGCGCAGGGAGAAAAGCTCATCTGGGGACCCGACCGGCACCTGGGCGACTACATCCGTCGCCAGACCGGCGCCGACATGCTGCTGTGGCAGGGTTCGTGCATCGTGCACGACGAGTTCAAGGCCGAGGAGCTGCTGGCGCTGAAGGCCGAACACCCGGATGCCATCGTGCTGGTGCATCCGGAGTCACCGGCCAGCGTGGTGGAGATGGCCGATGTGGTGGGTTCCACCAGCAAGCTGCTCAAGGCCGCGGTGGAACGCCCCGAACAGACCTTCATCGTGGCCACCGACCAGGGCATCCAGCACGAGATGCGCAAGCAGGCGCCTCACAAGACCTTCCTGGCGGCCCCCACGGCCGGTAACGGCGGGACCTGCAAGAGCTGCGCCTTCTGCCCCTGGATGGCCATGAACGGCCTGGTGGGCATCCACGAGGCGCTGCGCCACGGTCACAACGAGATCCTGCTGGACAGTGCGCTGGGCCAGGCCGCCCGCAAGCCGCTGGAACGCATGCTGAACTTTGCCGAACAGCTCAAGCGCCAGCAGGCCGCCAACGTCTTCAACGGGATGGGACCAGCATGAAACCACGTAATGCCGACCACGACGTGATCATCGTGGGCAATGGGCTGGCGGCGCTGACGCTCGCACTCTCGCTGCCGGAGAGCCTGCGCATCGCGCTGCTGTGCAAGTACCGGCTGGATGACAACGCCAGCAGTCGCGCCCAGGGCGGCATCGCCGCCGTGCTGGACCGTCTGGACCGACTGGATGACCACGTGGCCGACACGCTGGTGGCCGGTGCCGGGCTGTGCGACGAGGCCGCAGTACGCGCCATCCTCTCGCAGGGACGGGCCGCCATCGAATGGCTGATCGGCACGGGCGTCCCCTTCAGCCGCGCGGATAACGGCAGCCTGCACCTGACGCGCGAAGGCGGGCATGGTGCCAGCCGCATCGCCCACGTGGCCGACCACACCGGGCTCTCGATCATGCAGGCGCTCTACCGCGCCGTGGCCAGCCGCCCCAACATCCGACAGCTGGAACAGACCATGGCCGTGGACCTGCTGCAGGACGACGAGGATCGCTGCGTGGGCGTGCGCGTGCTGCACCAGGGGCAGCTGCAACCGATGCTGGCCACGTCTGTCGTGCTGGCCAGCGGCGGTTGCGGCCAGGTCTATGCACGCACCACCACCCCGACTGCCTGCACCGGCGACGGCATTGCCATGGCCTTCCGGGCCGGCTGCGCGGCTGCCAACATGGCCTTCATGCAGTTCCACCCCACCGGCTTCGCCGGGCATGCCGGACCTTCCCGCTTCCTGACGGACATCGGTGCCGGCCTGTCCAATACCGACGGGCAGGAACCGATCTTCCTGATCTCCGAAGCCGTGCGCGGCGAAGGGGGCATACTGCGCAATGAAGCCGGCGAGCGCTTCATGCCCCGCTACGACGAGCGTGCCGAACTGGCGCCCCGCGACATCGTGGCCCGCGCCATTGCCGCCGAGATCGGCAAGCAGTCACTGCCCCACGTCTGGCTGGACATCAGCCATCGGCCGCGCAGCTTCATCCTGGAGCACTTCCCCACGATCCATGCACATTGCCTGGCGCACGGCATCGACATCACGCGCAGCCCGATCCCGGTTGGCCCGGTGCAGCACTACACCTGCGGCGGCATCGTCTGCGACACGGCCGGGCATACCCAGGTGGAGAACCTGTTCTGTCTGGGCGAAGCTGCCTGCACCGGCCTGCATGGCGCCAACCGGCTGGCCAGCAACTCGCTGCTGGAATGCGTGGTGATGGGCCGAAACGCCGCCCGGGCCATTGCGGACGGCGCCCGCTGGCACCATCCGATGATCCGGGCCATGACGATGGTCTCGAAGCACGACATGGTGCACGATGCTCCCTCCGCGCCCCGCGAAACAACCGTGGCAGCAGCCGACAGGGACGCATCCGCCCCCTTCGCGCAGCACTTGCCCGCCAGCAGGCTCGCCGACGAATCCGGCACTGCCCTGCCGCCTTTCGACCGTCGCAGCCTGCAGGCGCTGGTGAGCCAGCACCTGGGCATCCTGCGCAGCACGCCGGGCCTGGCCCATGCCCATGCCGTGCTGACCGCCTGGCAGGCACGCGTTCGGCCCCCGGCCAGCGTGTCCGGGCATGAGGATCTCAACCTGCTCACCTGCGCGCGGATCATCGAGGCCAGCGCCCGGCAGTGCCCGACCAGCATCGGCGCACACTGCAACGTGGACCTGACAGCGGCCCCGCCGCCGACAGCCCCTACGGCGTCTCGGCGGCAGCCGTCAGCACAGCCCGGCGCGTGAACAGCGCCTTCACCTCCGGCTGGTGGCTGATGCCCACACACAGCGCCCCGGGCAGCGTCTGCTGAAGCAGCCTCACCATGGCGGCTGCGGACTGCGGATCCAGCTGCCCGGTGGCCTCGTCCAGAAAGAGCACCTGCGGCCGCACCAGCAGCACCCGGGCCAGACTGATGCGCTGCTGCTCGCCGCCCGACAGCACTCGCCCCCAGTTCTGCACCTGGTCCAGGCTGTCCTGCAGGCGGGCCAGCCCCACCTGGGCCAGCGCCGCCTTCAGACGATCATCATCTCCATGCCCCCACTGCGGATAGCAGAGCACGGCCCGCAGTGAATCCTGCGGCAGATAGGGCCGCTGCGGCACGAAGAGTACCCGGGCCGTGCCCAGATGAAAGTTCCCTTCGTACCAGGGCCACAGCCCGGCCACGGTACGCAGCAGCGTGGACTTGCCAATGCCGCTCTCACCATCAAGCAGCACCCACTCCCCTGCACTGGCCTCCAGGTTCACGTCCTGCAGCAGCGGGCGGCCATCCGGCGTGCGCAAGGAAAGCCCTTCGATGCGCAGCAGGAGCGTGGTTTCGGCAGATGCAATACCCTGATGGGCGCTGGCGTCCATGCCAGTTTCAGCCTGCGGTGCATCCAGTGCCGCCATCGCCCGCTCGAAGCCGTCCAGACGCTCCACCACAGCCGCCCACTCGATCAGCTCCCGATAGGAATCGGTGAACCAGCCGAAACCATCCTGCACGCGCGTGAAGGCGGCGCGCGCCTTCATCATCTCGCCGAAAGTGATCTGCCGGCTCAGATACAGCGGCAGCGCAGCAAAGATGGGAATGAACAGGCTGATGCGCACATAGGCGGCCGAGAAGGTGGAGAGCTTGAACTCGCGGTTGATCAGCGCGCGCCAGTTGTCCCGGATGGCGGCATAGCGCACCTTGAGCCGACCGTATTCCGTGCGCTCGCCCCGGTAGAAGGCGATCTGCTCGGCATGGTCACGGATGCGCAGCAGCGTGGCACGATAGTCCGCCTCGCGGTGCTGGCGTTCCACGTTCAGCCCCTGCAACCGGTGGCCGATCCAGTGTGCCAGCCCCGTGCTCAGCACCGAATAGGCCAGTGCCACCCACACCAGGTAGCCATGCACCATCATGGTGATGCCCCCCACGCTGACCGAATGCACGCCCGAGGAAACCCACAGGATGGCCACGAAGGCGCTCAGCTTGGCCACGTTGTTGATGAACGAGAAGAACAGCGTGAGGCTCTTGTCGGCCAGCAGCCAGACGTCCTCGGCAATCCGCTGGTCGGGGTTGTCCGGCTCGTTGCGCAGCTGCAGCCGGTACTGACGGTGCCGGCCCAGCCAGCGGCGCTGCAGGCCGGACGTGAGATGCGTGCGCCAGCGGAACATCAGCACCTTCTGCAGCCACTCCCGGCTGGCAATGCAGAGGGTGATCAGCGCCATGTAGATGGCGTATTCAACGATCAGTGACGGCATGTGGCTGCCGTCGAAGGCAGCCACGGCATCGTAGAAGCGCTGATCCCAGTCCAGGATCCAGACACTGACGCGGACCGTGAAGAGCGTCAGGCCAACGATGAACAGGAGCAGCAACCACTCGGGCCAGCGGCGCCGGCTCAGCCAGAAAGGCCTCGCCAGGCGCCCGAAACCCGCCAGGGTCTTCAGAACTTCCACGATGTGCTGAGGATCACGGTACGCGGCTCTCCGTAGAAGTTGCTGTAGCCATGAGAACGGATGCCGTTGTTCTCGTAGTAGTACCGATCGGTGAGGTTGCGAACGATCAGGTTCACCGACAGGTCGGGGCTGAAATCATACTGCACGTTGGCATCCCAGACCGTTGCCCCCTTGGCACGCACGTCCCATCCACTGCTGGTGCTGCTCTGCATGCGCACGCCAGCACCCAGTGTCCAGGCGTGGGCTTCACCCGGCAGCCGGTAGTTGCCGTAGGCACGCAGCATGTGGCGAGGCGTCTGCTTGTTGAACTCTTCGCCCCGGACGATGTTGCCGGCGCTGCCGGTGTATTCACGCTTGTTGTAGGTGTAGCCCGCAAACAGCTTCAGGCTGGGCGTGATGTCGCCAGAGATCTCGGCATCCAGCCCCTGGCTGCGCATCGTGAGCGGCACCCAGTAGAAGCGCCGGGTTCCGTCGTTGAGCCGCTGACGGGAGTTGACGGCCGTGTTGTCCTGGTCCACCCGGAACAGCGCCACCGCCGTGTTCAGCCGGCCGTCATTCCAGACGGACTTCCAGCCGAGCTCGTAGTTGTTGCCCACCGTGGCCGGCAGCGGCTTGCCGTCAGCGCCCACGTTCACGTTGTACTTGAAGACGCTGGAGTAGTTCAGGTAGAAGCTGTTGTTCGCGTTCAGGTCATACGTGATGCCCACGTAAGGCACGAAGCGCCCCTTGGTCACGTCCACCAGCGTGGGCGTGCGCGTGTCGGCCTGCCCGTTGCGGGTGTTGTACAGGTAGGCATAGTCGCGATGCCAGTGGCTGTAGCGCGTGCCCACCAGCACGTGCCAGTCCTCGGCAGGGTTCAGGCGCACGCCGGCTGCCAGCCCGTGGGTCGTGAAATTGTTGTGGACGAAGGACTGGAAGTCGTAGACCGACCAGTTCGGCAGCGGCACCTCGTATCCGGTGAAGGTGTAGACATTGAAGCTGCGGTCGTCGGTATCTTCCGAACGGTCGCGGATGTCGAGCCTTTCACGGGTGTAGCTGTAGGTGGCAAAGGCCTCGTGCTGGTGCCCCAAGGCCTGGAAGGCGCCGTTGATGTTGGCCTGGAAGGTGAGCTGGTTGCCGGCATGGTCGTAGCGCTGGATGCCATCCAGCGGCAGCATGCCATCTGCGGTGATGCCACCGCCCAGACTGCCGGAGCCGGCCAGCGACGCATACTCCTGCACCGAGAATGTGCGCCGGTAATCGACCTTCACGTTCAGGTTCCAGTTGTCGTCCAGGTAATGGTCCAGCTCCACGAAGGCGTTCTGCTTGCGATAGCGCCCTTCGTTCCAGCGCATGCCCAGGAAGGTGTCACGCGGCAGGCGCAGATCGCTGCCGGTGGCCGACAGCGGCAGGCCGTAGGGATCGGGCGTGTCCTTCTGGTTCTGCAGCAGACCGCCCAGCGTCACGCGGGTGCCATCCCCGAAGGTCTGGTCCAGCACCCCATAGAGCAGGCCGTTGTTGCCGTCCACGTCATCCTTGAAGGAGCGATCGCGTTCGGCCACCGCCACCACCCGGCCACGGATGGCCTTCTCCTGGCTGAGTGTGCCCGAGACATCCCCCACACCCCGCACCGTGCCCCAGCGGTCCACCTGCACGTCCAGGCTGCGCTGCGTCTGGCGGGTGGGCTTCTTGCGCACGGCATTCAGCGCACCGCCCGGCTCACCGGGGCCCTGCGTGAGGCCTGCACTGCCGCGCACCACCTCGATGCGCTCGTAGAGGGCCGGATCCAGCTGCTGCTTCGGGTCCATGAACGGGTTGCCCGAGATGCCCGGCGCCCCGATGGTAGTGCCGATGCCGTCTTCCTGAAGCTGCTCCAGGTAGAAACCGCGCGACTGATAGACCGCCCGTGCACCGTGGCGGGTGACGTTGACGCCGGTGGTGCGGTTGAGCGCATCCTCGATGGTGTGCACGCCCTGTGCCGGTTACCACAATTTATTCATGCACTTTAGTCATAATAAA
>ENA-OWMB01000846-OWMB01000846.1-metagenome-genome-assembly--contig:-NODE-846-length-11569-cov-3.457096_pt1 | contig 11569 bp, 10 predicted proteins | sample MGYA00245353_ERZ651112 | MGnify/ENA primary metagenome ERZ651112 (study PRJEB26857, sample SAMEA4031773) | metagenome | biome: human; feature: oral; material: saliva | place: Philippines | collected 2014...
TCGTGCTGGAATCATCGACTACCTCAGTGAGCACCCGCGCCACGGTGGCACGCGGAGTATGGGAACTCAAATCGGAGTGGTACACCGGATCGACCCCTACGCTAATACCGCCTTCATCCTCGGTCGTGAGCATGCCGGGGCCTAGAATCGTGTACTCCAATCGGGTGCCACGAAGATGCTGATCGGCCTCAGCCTTAGCCTCCGCATACGCGAAGAACGGGTTATCTGCGGGCACCCCGTGCTCGGTTCCGGCCCCCAAATACGAGACCATAATGTACCGTCGAATGCCCGCCTGCTGTGCCGCCTCCATAGAGCGAATCGCGGCGTCACGGTCAATCGCATAGGTGCGTTCGGGGCCACCCACACCGCCCGCACCCGCGGACCACACCAGCACTTCTGTATGTAAATCCTTGAAGAGCTTCGCCATCTCCTCGGTGCTCAGGGCGGTAATATCGGCAACCACAGGGTTAGCGCCGGTCGCCATAATATCTGCCGACTGATCTTCACTACGAATAATAGCGTTCACCGTATGTCCGCGTTCACGAAGCATCGGTTCTGCCAGAAGAGCAACCTTGCCGTGACCGCCAATGATCGTAACGTTAGCCATCGTATCCTCCCTGTGTGTTGAAAAATACTTGTATATCCAGGCTAGGCTTGCTGTGCCGCAATGTCTATGGTTTTTCTGTGCTTCCTGAGAACATCAGATACCCGCGTTCCCTGTGCGAATGGGCTCAGACAGCACCGCTTGATGAGAATTCTCGTGCGGGACTCAAGACGGCGTTATGATGAAGTGCTAGGTTTTTATTGCCCGGCGGTACCGCCGAGAAGACAAGGCAGGGGATTTATGGCAGAGCCAGCCGCATCAAAGATGCACCGCAGCGCACCATCAATGGAGCAAACCGCCGAGAAACCGTGGGTTGCCATGTGGTCACTCGTGATCGGGTTCTTTATGATCCTGCTCGATACCACTATCGTCACCGTGGCGCTGCCCCATATGCAGCATGAGCTCAACGCCTCGCTCTCCGCCGTGATCTGGGTGACCAGCGCCTACCTGCTCGCCTATGCGGTGCCGCTGCTGATTACCGGTCGCTTAGGCGATAGGTTCGGGCAGAAGCAGATGTACCTGCTCGGTATGGTGGTCTTTACCCTCTCTTCGCTGTGGTGCGGGCTCTCGACCAATGTGGAGATGCTGATCGTTGCGCGCGTGGTGCAGGGGATAGGCGCCTCGATTATGACCCCGCAAACCATGTCCATTATTACGCTCATGTTCCCGCCGCATAAACGCGGGGTAGCAATGAGCGTGTGGGGTGCGGCGGCCGGTATCGCATCGCTCGTGGGCCCCATCGCCGGCGGTCTGCTCGTGGATGGTCCCGGCTGGACGTGGATCTTCTTCATCAATATCCCTATCGGCGTGGTCGGCACCTATCTGGCGGTACGGAATATCCCGCATTTCCCCTCCAAACAGCACAACTTCGACTGGCTGGGCGTGGTTCTCTCCGCTATCGGCCTGTTCCTAATGGTCTTCGGTATTCAGGAGGGATCCACCTACGACTGGGGCACTATCACCGAGTCGCTGTGGGGAACCGGAATCCCGGTGAGCGTATGGGGCATGATTATCGCGGGCATCATCGTGTTCACCCTCTTTATCGTGTGGCAGGCCGTTAACCGCAAAGAACCGTTGGTACCGCTGGGACTGTTCAAAGACCGCAACTTCTCGGTATCGAATATTGCTATCGCCGCAATGGGTGCACACACCCTCACAATGGCATTCCCAACTACTATTTACTTCCAGCAGGTGCGCGGTATGAGCCCCACCCAGGCGGCACTCATGACCGCCCCGCTCGCTCTGTTCTCGGGTGCTCTCTCTCCGCTGGTTGGTAAACGTTTGGGCACGTCAAACCCCAAATGGTACGCCGTTTCGGGGTTTGCCCTGCTGGTGGTTGGATTTATTGTTCTGCGCGCTTTGATGACGGCGGATCAGTCCCTCGCGCTTCTGCTTGTACCCTTTGCAATTTTGGGTATTGGCAACTCCATGATTTGGGGTCCGCTGGCGGTGACCGCAACCCGCAACCTGCCGCCTCGTTTAGCCGGTGCCGGGTCGGGCGTGTATAACGAAACTCGTCAGGTTGCCGGTGTGCTCGGTTCGGCGGGTATTGCCACGCTCATGGGCGGTCTGATCGCCGACCAGATTGCGCAGACCATGCAGCGGATGCGTCCCTCAGGTACCGGCGCAGGCGGAAGTGCCATGAACGCCCCCGCCGTCGGCGGTGAAGGCATATCCGGCGGTCAGGTTCCCGACTTCCTGCGCGAACCTATCGCCACCGCGATGAACGACTCACTGATGCTGGCGCTGGTTCTGGCAGTTGTGGGCATGGTTGCGTGTCTCTTCTTCGCCAAGCCGGTGGATAAGGGTGCATGGGCATCCGGGCAGAATACAACTGATCCACATGCGGAAGCTGATTCGGCAAGGGACGGCTCACACTCTTCCGATGTCGATCCTGATGCGGAGGTGACCGCTTCCACCGACGCCCACCCCGCAGACGAGACGCAACCGATTTCTTCGGAAAAGGACGCGAAAAATCCTTCTAAGCCATAATTCCTTTTGAGGAATATAATCCTTGACTAGTATATATAGCCAGTGCGGCATATAACCAAGAGGTTATATGCCGCACTGTAGTTTAAGGATATTGGGAGCTATGTCCGTACAACGTTCGCGCTTGCAGAGAACCTTTCTATCAGAGTCGGCGCGATGCTGCTTCCAGGCACAACCTTATGCCGCCTGATCCTCGGCGAACGCATCCGGGTCTACTCGCCCAGTCTGCACGAGCACCTGTGCGATAGCGCCGAGCGCCTCCTCATTCTGAAGCGAAGAAATATCGCCCAGCTTATGCCCCTGGTAGAGCTCGCCCAGCAGACGGCGGGTAATCTTCCCCGAACGAGTCTTGGGAATATCGGCGACCGCGACCACATCCTTGGGTTTAGCGATAGGGCCAATATGCTCGCGCACATGCTGGGTGAGCACAGTCTTCAGCTCGTCTTCGGTAAGTGCCCGGCCTTCGTCGGTGAGCGTCACATAGGCGACTGCCTGGTGTCCGGTTAGCTCGTCCTCCACGGGGCATACGCCAGCCTCCACCACGGCCGGGTGCGTCACGAGCGCAGACTCAATTTCGATGGTCGAAAGGCGGTGCCCAGAAATGTTGATCACATCGTCGATGCGCCCCAGGATGTACACGTTGCCTTCATCATCGACCTTCGCGCCGTCACCGGCGAGGAACCAGCCGCGCGTACCGTAGTGCTTCCAATAGGAATTCAGGTAGCGTTGCGGGTCGCCCCAGACAGTGCGTGCCATGGAGGGGCCGATCTTATCGACCACAATGAAGCCCTGTTTGCCGGGCTCAACGAGGTCACCGTGCTCGTCCACCACGCGCACCGAGACGCCGGGGACTTCGCGGGTGGCGCATCCGGGAAGGGGAGTGCAGTGCGGGGTGCCTTCGGGGAATGTCCCCTCGGGCGCGAAGGCGGGATCATGTGGCCGTGGGGAGCAGATGGTCGAGCCGGTCTCGGACTGCCACCACGTATCGATAAACGATGCGGTACCCCCGCCCACGTGCTTGCGCAGCCACTTCCACGCCTGAGGGTTAATGGACTCGCCCACAGACCCGAGCAGACGCACAGATGAGAAGTCGTATTTTCCGGGCTCGGGGCCGTCAGGAAACGCCCCCATAAGGGAACGAATCAGAGTGGGCGCAGTGTAATAATTGGTGACGCCGTAGCGTTCGATAACCTCGAAATGACGGCCGTAATGCGGAGTATTGGGGGTGCCCTCGAAAATAACCTCGGTCACCCCGTTCACGAGCGGACCATAGATTTCATAGGTGTGCGCGGTCACCCACGCGAGATCGGCGGTACACCAGTGCACAGTCGATTCAACCTTCGCCGGGTCGTTCACGGCAGACAGCTCATCGGGGCGCAGCACCCCGTCGTCATCCACATAGTCCGGCAGCAGATCGTACAGCAGCGCGTGGGTGTATGCGGTCTGCACCAAATACCCCGCCATCGTGTGCACCAGGCCCTTGGGTTTGCCCGTGGTGCCAGAGGTATAAATGATAAACAGCGGGTCCTCGGCATCGTGCAGCTCGTACTCATGGGTATCGGGCTGATCGTCCACCAGATCGTGGTACCAAATATCGCGCCCGGTCGTCCAAGGAACCTGCGCGTGTGCTACGGGGTCTGCGGCGCTTGTACGGTCCACCACGATCACATGCTCGATATTATTCTCACCCGAGCATGCTTCATCGGCATTCACCTTCACGGGCACGACCTTGCCGCGGCGGTTCTGCCCGTCGGTGGTGATCAGAACCTTCGCGCCGGTGTCTTCCACCCGGAATTTCAGAGCCTCCGCCGAGAATCCACCAAACACGAGCGAGTGAATTGCGCCGATGCGCGCGCACGCAAGCGTGAAGATAATGGTTTCGGGAATAACCGGCAGGTAGATTACTACACGGTCGCCTTTACGCACGCCGAGTTTGAGCAGACCGTTGGCGGCGCGGGCGATGCGTCGCTGCAGTTCGGCGTAGGTGATAGCTTCACGGTCGCCGGGTTCCCCTTCGAAATAGAGGGCTACTTTGTCGCCGCGGCCTGCCTCCACGTGGCGGTCCACGCAGTTGTAGGCGACGTTGAGTTTGCCGCCCTCGAACCACTTAATCTCGGGTACGGAGTATTCTTCGATGCCCTCAGCATCGGTTCCGATAACCTGCGGTTTCTGGAAGGTATGTGCGTTGTCCCAAGTCTTGCCCCAGCTTAAGCGCTCGGCTTGTTTTTCCCAGAACGCTACCCGCGCCTCGTCAGATTCATGCGCTGGGTTGGGGGTAGGGGCTAGCGGGTTTGTGAACGAGAAGGGGCTGGGCAGTCCCACAGTATCTCCCATCGGTTGCTGGCGTTAGCACCTTCGGCGTTATGAAGGCGCATGATGCGCCACCGCAGGCGAGGTTGCTGCGACGTCGTCGAGCCAGGTCTCTCGGTCGCTCTAGATGGATTACCAATCTAGTAAACCCTGTAGCTGGCGCAGGTGCAAAGGCATCCCGTCATATTGCGTGTGTGCACACCATGTTCGTAACATTCCGCAATATTTGTTTGATCCCGCACCCAGAGATTAGCTCTCGTGTCGCATACACCCCAGGCGTACAGCCGGCCGGGCGGAGAAACTCTAACCCGCAAATCTAATGAGCTTTAGACTTAAACCCGTTCTTAATCTTGCCCCGTAGGCTTGCATCTCTTGATAGGCTTCATCGTAAGTGCCTGAAGATTGAGCCAAAATAAAACACTCACGGAAGGGGCGTCTGATGGCTGTTAAGCGTATCGTTACTAATCTTGCCGCTGATAAACCTGAGTCAGCTGCTGCTTTTTACCGGGACATCCTGGGCCTGGAGCTGCTCATGGATCACGGATGGATACAGACTTATGGCAATGCGGAAACTACGACTGTGCAGGTCAGCATAGCTAGTGAAGGCGGATCAGGTACTCCGGTGCCTGATTTATCGGTTGAAGTAGATAATCTTGATGAAATCCTCGCCCGCATTCATACGGCAGGTATTACGCTTGAATACGGTGTTGCTGAAGAGCCCTGGGGCGTGCGGAGGTTTTTTGTTCGCGATCCGCTGGGGAACCTGGTGAATATTTTGCAGCATATGTAGCGGATATCATCAAAACTATCACCAGAAGATGGGTTATTAGATTGCTATAAGAGCTGCTGGAAGCGCAGGGGCAGGCATTATCCTACAGAGATAAATATTTGCAGCCTATAAAATTTGCGGGTAAATGATTGTTTTTTAAACTATGAAATAATGTAAAAACTCTTGTGTGGTGCAGGGAATTTAAGCTAGGCTACACCACAGTAGGCTAGAAGAGCCTATGTCCAAGAAATTTGGGCTTATGATGATTGGATAATGCAATGTACACCAAAGCAACGTTCACTAAAATTACCTCTTTCCAGGCCGCTACTCATGGATGGTACTGGGGGAATCGTCGTGATATTTACGGAGCCCTCCGGTACGCTAATAAGTAGTATCTTTGCCTTTGGGCAGAACCGGAATAACATACTTTTTATTTAGAAATTTCTGGAAATTCATGCACACATTGTGTAATGCAATATATTCCACATATTGTTTTTAGGGGCGTAATGTATATTAAGCCAGAATTTAAAAAGATTTCCTCTTTCGCACATGTTACCCGTGGCTGGCTCTGGGGAAGTTACCGTGACGTTTACGGAGTATGGCATGGCCCCAGGACTAATTTCAACGGCGCCGGAGGTTCAAGCGGCTGGTAATAGAGGATAGGTTATGTACACTAAAGCACAATTTACTAGGCTTGGCTCCTTCGAGGAAGCTACTCACGGCTGGTTCTGGGGAAGCTATCGAGATATTTTCGGGGCGCTCCGTGGACCTAAATCTGGGTTCGAAGGCGGCGGTGGCTTCACGGGTGGAAGCATCAGCATAGGCTCATGGTAGCTTCCCGCCAAGGCTTAAAGTGGGTGCCTCTTCTGAGGCACCCACTTTTCTATTGCGTTGCCAACCAATGTTTGCAGAGTCCGTGCCATTCGCAGCGCACCTTTTCACGCATCGGGTGCCTGCTATGACATTAATTGTTTCTGCTCATATGCAGGAATTACCGGTGCTGCTGGTGGCGGGCAGTTCGTGTAAACCCGCTATTTTAAGCAGAAATACTTTCAGGAAAAATTAAAATAATCGTGAGAATCCCTTGCAAACCATACAATTTACAGGTTAGGGTAAATCTGTGTAGATAATATATGTAATTTGAGAACTTTAAAATATTTAAGAAAAGGGGAAGAATATGTATATTAAGGCACGTTTTATGAAGATGAACTCTTTTGCAAATTGCACTCACGGCCTTATATACGGGAAATACCGGGATGTTCTCTCCGGTGCCCGGCTTGTGACTCCTCCTGAAGTTGCTCTATAAATAGCGCCCTGCGCGCCAGGTGACTTGTTTATTATTCGCAGAAATCCTCATAAAAGTGGGATGCGGTAAAAAATAATTAAACGAGCCCATATTTTTAATGTGGAAAGTGACGATAAGGAATCCTGTGGCAGAGCTATACACAACATCCGGTAACGTGCAGAAGATTTCTCACTTTCTTCGTAGCAGCTCGAATAATATAACTGTTCGCCCGTTACCCACTCATGAGGCTTCCGCATCAAACACCGACTCCACCGCAGGTAGCGAGCTGGTATCTTCCGTCTCGCGGCACCGCAGTGTGTACCGTTCAAAGCTGGGGCCGGTGGATCTTCTGAGCACATCAGTAAAACCCCTAGTGGATGCCCTTAATCCCGCTATTAATATGTCTCGGGTGGCCCTCGGGCTATGCCGTAACCCGCCGGGGTGGGTGCGCCGCATCCCCTACTGGGAGAACATTACGACGCTGCCCCCAGCCACCACCGTATGCGAAGACGAGCACGGGTCTGTGCAGAGCACTTCGTACTTCGCAGACGCCCTCAGCCTGCAGGACAGCACCCTATCTTTTTCCGATGTGTCACAGCACGTATACACCGTTTTGAACTCGGTTCTGAGGCGGCTGGCTGAAGGGCGCACCCACGTATCTGCCGACCTGTCCGGCGGCGTGGACTCCACGGTCATATCCGTGCTCCTCGCAGCGCAGAACGTTCCCTTCACCGCGTTTCACGCCGGGACGGACGATAAAGACAACCGCGACACGCAGCTCGCCCAGAAAATAGCCGAACACTTCACCATAGACCTCATTAAGCTTGACTCATTTACGAAAAGCACCGCAGGTTTCACCATCCCGGATGAGCTTCGCGGGTTTTCCGAGGCGCCCCGCGCATGGCACGCTAACCTTCCGCACCTTACCGCTCTCGTGCGTAGCGCGCGGGAACGCGGCTCCAGCATCCACTGCCTGGGAATTGGCGGGGACGAGCTGTTTGAGCCCATGCCTGTTCAGGCGCTGCTCTACTTCAAACAGGGTGAGAAAATGCGGGCTATTAAAGCCATTAGCTCCGTCGCGGCCGCCGCCCGGTGGCCGAAAGTATCGACATTACGTGCCGCTTTCTCCCCAGAAACGAAACAGCGTGAGCTGCAGCGGCGCCTGACCCGCAGGGGCCAGAACATCCCTGAAAATACTGATGCTTTCTCATGGTTCCCGAACTTTACGCTGCCCTCCTGGTTATCTGAAGAAGCTACCGAGCATGTCATTGAGCTCATAAAAACGACCCCCATCCCTCCGGAGGAAGAAGAACTGGATAAATACCGGTTCCACATCTACGGGTCCCTGGAATTTCAGGGGGAAGTGCTTCGGGGTATGAACGAGTATTTCAGCGAAACCGGCCTGGAATTTGCCGCACCCTACCTTGAGGACGACATGATCCGCTCCTCCCTGGTGTACCCGGGTGTTCTGAGCGGGCGCGGGATGAGCAAACCCGTCATCCTGGAAGCCATGAAAGGCACCCTGCCCGAGTTCTTCTACCGGGACATCTACAAAAGCGACTACAGCTTCGACCTGTACCAAGACTACGAGCGCAGCAAAGAAAACTTCCTGAAAATGATCGGCGACAGTCTCCTGGCGGAGCTGAACCTTGTGGATATAGACACTGTCCGCACGATCGCAAACAGCCCCCTGGGCAGCTCAGAGACACTCTACGATTTTGAACGTATGACCCACATGGAGGTATGGCTACGTGAAAACTATGTATAAACGCTACGCGTCACTGCCCGAGAGGTTCTGCATCGCCGATGGCGTCAAAATTTCGGGCACCGAGTCCGGCATCGTGGTTTTTGTGCCCGCCCGAAGCGCCTATTTTCAAGGAAACAGCACCACAGAGCACATCTTGGACCTCGTGGAGCAGGGGCGCCGCAACTCAGAAATCATTGATTCCTTCATTCGCCAGTACACACAATCCGACCCGGACGAGATTCGGGAGGACCTTGAAGGTACCCTGCGGGAACTGTGGACGATGGGTGTCCTAGAGAAAGGCGAGGACCATGAGTGATAACCCCACCACCGCAACAGACGCGCACACCGTCAGCAGCACCAAAGCGCGCCTAGCGGTGTGTGCGGCAAAGATTATTGCGCGCCTGCTGCCGGTCACCGTTATTGTTCGCCTGCTGAAAATGTTCCGGCCCCTGCAGAAAAGCTCATCCATTCAGCAGGCGCTCGCGGTTGATGCGAAAGTGCGTGAAGTTTCCCCACTGTGCCGTGGGGAGCGGGGGTGCCTGGCACGGTCCATCTCAACCTACCTTTTGCTTTCTCTCATGCGCCGGAAAGTGGTGTGGGCCTCAGGGTTCCGGGTGAAACCGTTCCTTGCGCACGCATGGGTCACCGTCGAGGGGGAACCCATTAATGAGCACCACGATGTGCAGGGGTTCGTGACTGTCGCATCCACCAACCCAGAAGCCCGCTAGCGCCGTAACCATTCAGGCAAAAACAGGGTGAGGGCGGCGGCACCCAAGAAGTGAGGCGCATGAGACTATGGTGAAAGCTAAAAATAATGGGAAGTCATCCTGGGGGGTAGTTTTTTCGTATCTATCCCCCTTTAAGGGGCTGCTGACCGTTATCTGTTTAATGAGTCTCACAAGCTCAGCCGCGTCGCTTCTGCAGCCGTTAATAGTGAACGATCTTGTTGATTCCGCAGGGTCCGCCCAGGGTATTGGTTACCTGCCGGTTCTCATTATTCTGGTGCTCATTATAGGGGCCATCCTCAACGGTATTCAGCAGTATTTTATTCAGAAAGTCGCCGAATCGGTGGCCCGTGACGCACGCACGCAGCTCGTGCGGAAAATACTCCGCATCCCCCTGGACGCCTTAGAGAAATACACCAAAGGAGACATCCTTTCCCGCGTCATTAATGACACGATGCTGCTGCGCCGCTGCCTCACGGAAGGGTTCGTGCAGTCGTTCGTGGGTGTTTTCACGCTCATTGGGGCGGTGATCGGGATGTTCTTCATCGACCCCCTGCTGCTCGCTATTTCCGCCGTCATATCCCTGCTGGCGGTCGTGTCCGTCACGATGGCAACCTCTAAGGTCGAAAAATCCAGCGCGCAAATGCAGCAGGCGGTGGGTGAGCTGAGCTCGGATGTGTCCAGCGTGCTGGAGGCCTCCTCACTCGTTCGGACGGAGAACGCGGCGGGGCACCAGTTTAAGCGGCTGCAGCAGAAAGTCGATAATGCGTGGCTTAAGGGGATCGGAGTGGCACGGCTTGTCGCCCTCATCACCCCCATCTCTGTGGTGGCCATGCAGATCACGTTCCTGGTGGTTCTTGGTGTTGGCGGGGTCAGGGTCGCGAACGGGATAATTACCGTCGGCAACCTGGTCTCGTTCGTCATGTTCCTGGTTATGATGATCATGCCGCTGGGGTACATTTTCGGCACCATGAGCAATATTGCCGAAGCCAGCGGAGGCATCACCCGCATCCAGGAGATCCTGGGCATCCCGGACGAGTACCCCGAACAGCTGGAAACATACCACGAAAACCGTGATATCCGCTCCATCCTGCTGGATAACGTCAGCTTTAAATACGGTGCCGAACCTGAGGAAGGGGCCTCACCCTACCTGATTTCCGGGATGACGCTCAGCATCGCCCCGGGGGAGAAGATCGCCATCGTGGGACCCTCCGGGTCGGGCAAGAGCACCCTGCTGCGGCTTATTGCTCGGCTTTACGAAATCTCAGGCGGGAACCTCCTCTACTCCGGCACCGCAAGCTCAGACATTTCCATCCCGGCTGTGCGCGCCAAAATTGGCTTGGTGCAGCAGGAATCCCCCCTAATTCTGGGCACGCTCCTCGATAATGTGTACATCTCGGGGCGCGGCACCGATAGCGCTGCCGCGCACCGTATCCTCAAAGATTTGGGGCTGGAAAAAGTGCTTGAACGTTCAGGGCACGGCGTGGACCTGAACATTGGCGGCAGCGGCACGTCCTTATCCGGGGGCGAGAAGCAGCGGCTGGCCATAGCCCGCGTGATCCTGAAAAACCCGCAGGTGTACCTGCTGGACGAGTTCACCTCCCAGCTTGATGGCATTAGCGAAGAGCTGGTGGTGTCTGTGCTGAATAATAACGCCGCCCCCGAGTCAACCATGATTATGGTTGCCCACCGCATGTCCACCGTCGTTAATGCGGACATGATTTACGTGATGGATCACGGCAGGATCGTTGCCCAAGGCACGCACGACATACTCATGGAGTTCTCACCCCTCTACCGGGAGCTTGTCTCTAATCAGCTCATCCATTAGCGGCGTGCGCAGGGTCTACGCGGGGGAGTGGGTGATAGTGGCGCTGGCGGAAAGCCCCGCAATATTCTGCTCGGACGGGGCCGCGCTGTTCACCGGCTCCAGCAGCAGGGTCGCATCCACCACGGTCACAGTTGTTCGCAGGCTAAACGACTCACCCACCTGGTCGTAGTACACAGGCACCTGGCTCAGCAGCACCTGGTTAAACACCTGCATCCCCTCAGCTGAGGCCACCGCGTCCTCAGTGGTGACAATATCGAGGGTGCCGCGCCACTCCGTCCCGTAGCTGTCTGATTCCCGGAATACCGCGGTGAA
>ENA-OWMB01000848-OWMB01000848.1-metagenome-genome-assembly--contig:-NODE-848-length-11554-cov-3.815027_pt1 | contig 11554 bp, 8 predicted proteins | sample MGYA00245353_ERZ651112 | MGnify/ENA primary metagenome ERZ651112 (study PRJEB26857, sample SAMEA4031773) | metagenome | biome: human; feature: oral; material: saliva | place: Philippines | collected 2014 | study...
GATGGAAAGCATATTTTCATAGAAACAATACACGTGGGGCTTAAAACCTAGATAACAGATTGATAGGTACAGCAAACCACCATGGCACACGTTTAACCCACTGGATGAGGTAGGGCGCCACCAGCAGGGTGATGAGGGCCAGGGAGGCCGTCCAGCCGGTGTAGACCAGGAGCGGCAGCATGATGAGGGCGCGCTTGCGGGCCGAGCGGGTGCGCAGCCACTGCGACCAGGACCAGTAGGTGAGATAGCCACCCCACCAGGCGGGAAGGAACAGGAGGTTCACCCAGCTGAAGCCGCCCACGATCCAGCCGACGATCGGTGGTAGCACCAGCATCGACCAGGCCCCGTGCTGGTTGGGCACCCAGGCCTTGCGGCCGGGCTGGCGGCGGATCTGCTCCTGGGTGGGCGGGTTGGGGTGCTCGGCCTGCCGGGGCTTGCCGGTGGCCAGCATGATGTCGTCCTGCGGGCCGGGGCGGGACTGCTGAGAGGGGGCTCGGCGCGGCGCGGTGATGCCCGATGATGCTGAGGTAGCGCCCTGTGGCGTCAGGGCCTGGTCGGCTGACGCGGCCTCGGGGCTCGTCGAGGAGTCGGTGGGCGCGGAGGATGCGGAAGGCGCTGCTGAAGGGGTGTCGTGCGCGCTTGGCTGTGCGTCCTTCACGGAGGCCGTGCCCTGTGGGGCGGGCCCGCCATGCACGCCGGTCGCTTCAGGACGTTCCTGCGGGGCTTGGGCCTGTCCTCCGGTGCGGCCCGCCGGCGGGGCAAGCGGTTGCAGCCGGCCGGCCAGGTGCTGGGCCATCTGCAGGATCTGCTGCATCAGCGTCGGCCAGTCGGCGCGACGACGGCGAAAGCCCTCGGGCATCATGCGCAGCAGGTGGGCCACGGTGTGCCAGCCGGCGCGTTTCCGGTCCTCGAAGGAGAGGATCCGGCCGTGGCCTTCCAGCAGGGCCTCGCGTGCCGCCTCCAGCAGCTCCAGACTTTCCTGAACGGGGCGTGAGGTGCTGTCGATGGAGGGCGCAGCGGTGAATGCGGGGTGATTCCAGTCTTGTTCGGCCGTGCCGTCGTCCGCGGACAGCGGGTCCAGCGGGATGAAGGGACGGTGGCGCTGCAGGTGCTGCACGACGAGCCGGGCCAGCAGCGAGCCGAAGTCGGCCATCGGGTCGCCCCAGGCGGCGCTGTCCCAGTCGATGATGAGGATCTGGCCCAGGTCGTTGCGCACCAGCTGTTCCAGCGACATGTCGCCGTGGGTGATGCGCGGCTGCCAGATGCCCTGTTGCAGGGCCAGAGTGGTCCGGGCGCACAGGGTATGGACCTCGTCGGCCAGCTCGGGCTGCAGGTAGGCCAGGGTGGTGCAGGCCTGTTGCAGGGCGTCGATGTCGTGCGCGGTGTGACGCTGGACGGGATGCGGGGCGCTGGTCTGATGCAGGTTCGACAGCAGCTGGCCCACGTCGGTCAGCAGGGACAGATCGGCCGCCTCGATGGCAAAGCGGCGTGCCGTTGCGGACGGGGCGGCGTCGGCTACCGACAGCGGATCCGGGGTGATGACGGGAAGTTCGGCGGCAAACAATCGGTCCAGGCTCTGGCCGGCCAGCCAGGGCAGCACCAGACAATGCCGGGCTGCATCCACGGCCAGCAGCGGCGTGGACTGGACGGTCTGGGCCAGCTGGGCGCCGGCCAGCGTGGCCTCGAAGTCATGCTCGATGCAGGCGCGCAGCAGGCCGCGGGGCCGACCGTCCTGCTGCAGCCGCATCACCAGTCGCCGTTCGGGCTTGTAGCGCAGCACCTGACCGAACAGGCGGCTGTCGTACAGGGTGGCGGGGGCATCCTGCAGAAGGCCTGTCGTGCCGTGGGGCGCCGGCCAGGGGCGAAAGTCGTCCGGCAGCGAATGATAGCCGGTGAGCATGTCGGGATCGTGCAGCAGGCTCGCCAGGGCCGTGATGCGTCGGTCATGGACGGCACTGGCCAGCAGCAGGTGCCAGGCAGGCAGTACATGCGCCGAGAAGCGGCCGTCACGGGCGCTGCGCTTCAGAAGGCGTCGCGACTGATACGGCCAGGCGGTGCTGTCGCGGGGCAGAACGCGGGCGAAGGCGTGCTGCGAGCGGCCCAGCACATCGAAGACCCGCAGCCCGGCCAGGCAGCCCGTGCCGGGCTTGTAGCGCAGGTAGTCGATGCGGATGCGGGAGATGTCGGCTGCCGGCAGCTGAAGCTGCACCACATCCAGCAGTGCCTGCTCGTCCAGCAGCAGCGACAGGCCGGGCATGTCGGGTTCCTGCCCCAGCAGGGCCTGTTCGGTCTCGATCTTCATGTATCGCTCCCGGTGTCGGCCAGCGCGGCCTTGGCCTGCAGGTCGCCCACAGCCTGACGGTGTATCTGCCACAGGGCTGCGTAGGGGCCGTCGTTCTTCAGCAGCTCTTCGTGGGTGCCGGATTCGGCGATGCCGCCCTGATCCACGTAGACGATGCGGTCGGCCTGCGATGCCAGGTCCAGATCGTGGGTGATCATCAGCGCCGTGCGCCTGTCGATGAGGCGGGTGATGGCGTGGCGCACCACGGCCTCGCTGGCGCGATCCAGTCCGGTGGTGGGCTCGTCCAGCACCACGATGGGGCAGCGGCGCAGGGCCAGTCGGGCGATGGCCAGACGCTGGCGCTGGCCACCCGACAGCGTGGCGCCGCGCTCGCCGATGACCGTGTCGTAGCCTTCGGGCAGTGCCGTGATGAAGTCGTGTGCATTGGCCAGCTTGGCGGCCTCAATGATCTCGGCATCGCTGACCTTGCGACCGGCGGCGCAGGCCAGGTTGTCGCGGATGCTGGCGGCAAACATCAGCGCGTCCTGCGGCAGCAGGCCGATCTGGCGGCGCACGCTGGCCGTCTTCCATTCGCGGATGTCGTGGCCGTCGATCTCGATGCAGCCTTCCTGCGGATCGTAGAGGCGCAGCAGCAGCACCGACAGCGTGGACTTGCCGATGCCCGAGGGGCCCACGACCGCAACGTGCTCGCCGGCATCCAGCTTCAGGTCCAGCCCCTTGAAGACGGGACGTGCACCGTCTTCATAGGCAAAGTGCAGGTTGCGGAAGGCGAGCTGGCCGCGGAAGGCCGGAGCGGAGCGGGCATCGGGGCGGTCGGCGATGTCGGGCGATTCGTCCAGGATGTCGGAGATGCGCTCGGCCGAGGCCAGGGCCTTGGAGAGGCGTCCGGCGTACTTGGCGTATTCGCGCACCGGGCGCATGGAGTTCTTCAGGTACGAGATGAACACCAGCAGATCGCCAGCCGTGAGCGAGCCGGCGATCACCTGCAGCGCGCCCTGCCACAGCACCAGGGCCGTGGCGCAGGCCACCAGCAGGTCGATGGAGCGCTCCAGACCGGCCGAGAGCCGCTTGGTGTTCATGTCGGCGTTGGCGGCCTGGCCGTCATTGCCGCGGAACATGCGCGAGAAGCCTTCTTCCAGCGCCAGCGACTGCACGGTGCGGATGGCCGACATCGATTCGGTTGCCGTGGCGGCCAGCGATCCTTCACGGGTACGCTGACGACGGCTGGCCTCGTGGATGAGCCGACTGCTGCGTTTTGCCGACAGCCACATCACCGGCAGCGGGATGAGCGAGATCAGCGCCAGCTGCCAGTTCAGCACGAACATCACCCCGAACATGCCCACCAGGATGAAGACGTTGGCCATCATCGGCAGCAGGGCCGAGACGGTCACCTCGCGAAGTTGGCCCACGTCGTTGACCAGGCGCAGCGCCAGGTCGCCGCTGCGCTGGCGCTGATGGAAGGCCAGCGACAGGCGCAGCAGCCGGTTGTAGAGCACGTTGCGGACCTTGCTGAGCACCTCGTTGCCGATGCGCGCAAAGCCCACGGTGGACAGGAAGCCGGCCAGCGCCCGCAGGGCGGCAAAGGCTACCACCGCCACGGCCGAGAGCCAGACGATTTCCATCGTCTCCAGGCTGCCCAGCCACTGGCCCAGCGCCTTGTGGCCGTTCTTCGGGTTGCCCAGCACGTGGTCCACCACGAAGGCCAGCGGCCAGGGTTCGGCCAGCCGCATCAGGGTGCTGAGCAGCAGTGCCGTCAGCGAGCCGGCCAGCAGCGGCCCCTGTCCCTTCATGAAGGGACGGAAGCGTTTCAGGACGCGGCGGATGGGGCTGCCGGTTGGGCGTGTGTCTTTCTGGGGCACGGGAAAAAGGGCTCCTCTTGCGACGGGCTTGAACGTGGGCAATCCGGGGGCGGTCGATCAGATCACGGGGCTGTCCGGCATGGCGGCATCGGCCATGGCCAGAATGCGTGCGATGACGGCATCCCAGCTGTGTTCGGTCACGATGCGCTGACGACCGCGGCGGCCCATGGACAGGCGCAGCGCCGGATCCTGGACCAGGGTGGCCAGTGCATCGGCAAAGGCGTCCGGATCTCCGGGAGGCACCAGCAGGCCGTCGACGTCCTGCAGCACCACGGTGGCCAGGTGGCCCACGCGGGTGGTGACGACCGGCAGTTCGGCGGCCAGGTACTCGTAGATCTTCAGGGGCGAGAAATAGAAGTTGTCCTGGGCCGGGTAGGGGGCCGTGGCAATGTCCATCTGCGCCAGCAGTCCCGGAACCTCATGTGCCTGCACGGCGCCGGTGAAGCGGCAGTGCTGCAGCAGGCCAAGGGCCGTGAGCGATGATTCCATGTCGGTGCGGCCGGGGCCGTCACCCACCACCAGCAGCCGGGTCTGCGGGAAGCGCCGGTGCAGGCGCGCGAAGGCCTCCACCAGCAGCGGCAGGCCGTGCCAGGGCTTCAGCGTGCCCAGAAAGCCGATGACGATCGGGGTTTCGTTGCTGATGTCGGCATGGCGCGCGGCCCGCAGCTCGGCGCTGTCGGCGCTGGATGACGGATCCACGCCATTGGCCACCACATGCACGCGTCCCTTCGTGCCGGGCCAGGTGTGCAGGTAGTCGGCCACGCCGGGCGAGACGGCCAGAATGGCGCTGGCCTGCGAGAAGGCCGACTGCGCCACGGCGCGCGCCTTGTCCTCCAGCACCAGCTGGCGGTGGGTGCGCTGCTCCTCGATGAGCGGCGCGTTCACTTCCAGAATGCCCGGGATGCCGTGTTCACGGGCCCAGCGCATGCCCACGTCGCTCCAGAGAGAGTAGCGCTCGTAGACCATGTCGTAGGGAGCGTGGGCGTCGAGCCGCTCGGCGATGTGGTCCCGCGCTTCCAGGGCGGCATGGGCGCGCTTGGTGGGGTCTCCCTGCGGGATCTCCGGCAGGTGGACGCAGGCGACGTTCTCCAGACCCAGCGGGACATGGCCGTCGAAGCGGGTGGCAAACAGCGTGACGCGGTGGCCGGCCTTCAGGGCGGCACGCACCACCGACTGCACGTGGATCGAGGCTCCCTTGGTGCCGAAGACCGGGATGCCGGCGTCGGCGCAGACATAGGCGATGTGTTTCTTCATGGAAACTCCGGAAAGGTTCATTCGGTGGCGCTGGGCTGGTGTGCGGCGTGCCGGGCGTCCACGGCCTGGATGCTCTGGGCGAACAGGTCGCGCAGGCGGGCCGTGTTGCGGTGCACGTCGTACTCGCTCTCGATGAGGGCACGAGCATTGTCCGCCAGCAGGCGGGCCATGGTGGGATTGCCCAGCATCTCGGCAATGGCGTCGGCCAGCACCTTGGCATCGTTGGGGGCCACGCACAGGCCGGTCTCGTGGTCACGGATCAGCTCGGGAATGCCCACGACCTGCGTGGAGATGCAGGGGGTGCCCAGGGCCATGCCTTCCACCAGAATGGTGGGCAGGCCGTCTCGGTCACCGCCTTCGCTGATGATGGAGGGCGCCACCAGCACGGCGGCCCCTTTCAGGAAGGCCGACACCTCGGTCAGCGGTCGCACGCCCGCCAGCTGCACGCGGTCGGTCAGCCCCAGGTCCTCGATCTGCTTCTGCAGCTGCGGCCGCAGCGGGCCGTCGCCCACCAGCGTGCAGCGGCAATCGATGCCCCGGTCGCGCAGCAGGCCGATGGCCTCGATGAGGAACGGGAAGCCCTTCTTCTCGACCAGGCGACCCACGGCCACCACGTGCGAGGGCCGGTTGATGGGCGGGTGGTACGGGAAGGCCGACAGGTCCAGACCGTTGTAGATGCGGTGGGTGCGATCGGTGGGTGCGCCGAAGTGGGTGCGCAGATAGTCCACGTTGTAGTCCGACACCGTGACGGTGAAGGCGGCATCGCGGATCTTCAGATCCAGCTGCACCGGTTCTTCGTACTGGTGGTAGATGTCCTTGGCGTGGGCGGTGAAGCTGTAGTGGATGCCGGCAAAGGCCGCGGCCAGCCGGGCCACGGTGGCGGCCTGGGTGCCGAAGTGGGCGTGCAGGTGGCGGATGCCCTTGCTCTGCGCCTGCATGGCCAGCAGCACGGCCTGACCGACCGTCACCCAGTCGTGCTCATCGGCCAGGTGAGCCAGACGGCGGAACTCGGGCAGGGCCTTGCGTGCCTGAACCAGCAACTGCCAGTACAGCTCCGTGTCATGGAACTGATGGCGGATGCGGTGCACCGGCGCACGCACGCGCGAGATGGCTTCCTGGAAGTGGGTCTCGCTGACCGGGCCCAGTGCAAAGATGTCGACCTGCACGCCGGCCTTTTCCAGCGCCAGGATCTCGTTGACGACGAAGGTTTCCGAAAAGCGCGGATAGCGCTTCAGCACGTAGCCGACGGCAATGGGAGAACGGGGCTCGGACATGGGAGGTTCCTGAAAGAGAGAAGAAGCCGTTGATGAAAGGAATCAGGCCGCGGAAGGCACCCGGGCCACCGGACTGGGCGTGCCCAGCAGCTGGCCAGCCAGCTCGGCCACGCGCCTCAGCCCGCCAAAGTCCAGCGCCTGCAGGGCGCTGACGGCCGGGGCCGGGTTGGCGGCTTCGGCCAGCCAGGCACCCACGCGGGCCGGATCCAGCTCGTCGGGGTGCAGACAGCCCACCAGGCCCAGCTCGGCCAGTCGGCTGGCCCGCAGCCATTGCTCGGCACGGGGGGTGACACGCGGCACCAGCAGCGTGCGCTTGCCCAGCGCCAGCACTTCCATGGTGCTGTTGTAGCCGGCCATGGCCACCACGGCGCGGGCATTGCGGATGAGGGTCAGTGGTTCGGCCACGAACGGGAGCAGCTGAAGCTCGGGCCGGGCATCGGCCAGGGCCTGCAGCCGCTGGCGTGCCTCGGCCGGCATCATCGAGCCGGTGAGGATGATGCCGCGCCAGCCGCTGGGCAGCGGCGCACGCGCGAAGGCTTCGGCCACGGCCAGCCCGTCCTGGCCACCACCCATCATGCACAGGGCATAGGGGGCATCGGATGTTTCGGCCACGGTTCCGTCCGAGGCGGTTCCGCCCGTGTCGCTCTTCGCTTCCCAGCGCTGGTTCGGGTCCAGATAGCCCACCGGCGTGACCTCGATGCTCTCGAGCCGGTCCAGACCGTAGGCGGAGATGGTGTCGTAGACCCGGGGGTCGCCGTAGATCCAGACGGCGTCGAAGCACCGTCGCAGGATGTCGGCATTCTTCTGGCGTTCCCACTGCCGGGCCACGGCCTCGGGGGTGTCGATGATGTCGCGCAGACCCAGCACGATGTGCGTGCCCCGTGCCCGCATGGTCGGCAGGACCGTATCCAGCTCGGACAGTGCACCGCGCGGCACGTTGTCGACGATCAGCAACTGGGGCGCAAAGGCCGTGAGTGCGGCCAGAATGGTCTGGCTGCGCAGCGCAACAAGCTGTTCCAGCGGCATGTCGAGCGCGCGGGCGGTATAGTTGCCATCCGGCCGCTTGCGATAGGCGGGCAGGGTGATGCTGTCGATGCCTGGCGGCAGCGCAAAGGCACCGGATTCGCGGATGCCGGAGACCAGCAGGACCTGAGCCGACAGCGGCGGCTGGATGAGGGTCTGGGCAATCAGCGTGTTGCGGCGGATGTGACCCAGGCCCATGGTGTCATGGGAATAGAGGGCGATGCGGGGACGCATGGAAGAGGGCGTGGCGCAGGTCTGTTCTGTCATGCCTGCATTGTCCCCCATTCGCGGTGAACCTACCCTGACGACATGGTTCACGATTCGTTCAGACAGGATTGGCTACGATGCTCGGCATGAAGACTTGGTTCCTCCCCTCCCTGCTTGCTGCTCCGGTGGCTGCGCTGCTGTCCTTGGCCGCAGCCGGCGCGCTGGCGGCCGAGCATGACGAAGTGCGCAATGCCGTCACGGCCGGGCGTTTTCGGCCGCTGGCCGAGATCCTGCAGACGGTGCAGCGCAAGCATGCCGGCAACGTGCTGGATGTGGAGCTGGACCGCAACGACAAGGGGCGCCATGTCTATGAGGTGCGGCTGCTGGATGAGAGTGGCCGTCGGCGCGAGATCCATATCGACGCCGTGACCGGTGAGGAAGTCCGTCGCGAGACGGGGCCGCTGCTGGCCGACCTGCCCAAGCTGCTGCGCAAGGTGCTGAAACAGCATCCGGGTCGCGTGGTGGACGTGGATCTGGAGCGCGGCCGCCAGGGGCGCGAAATCTACCACGTCCGGGTGCTGCAGGAAAACGGTCAGGTGCGTGGCCTGTTCGTTGATGCCAGCACCGGTGAGCTGATTTCCGATATCGGTGTCTTCGTGCCCACGCCCGGCATGAAGCAGTTGCCCGACCTGCTGGAATCGCTGCTGCGCCGCTATTCCGGCACGGTGCTGGAGGTCGAGCTGAAGTACGACCGTGACGAGCAGCCCGTGTACGAGATCGACCTTCGTCTCCCCAATGATTCGCTCATCGAGCTGACGCTGGACCCGGTCACGGGCAGGGTCCTGAGCGAAGAAGAGATCGAGGTGCGGTGATGCGAGTGCTGATTGTCGAGGATGACCGTGAGCTGGCCCAGAGTCTGAAGGTTGCGCTGGAAGAGTCCGGCATGGTGGCCGAGCTTGCAATGGATGGTCAGGAGGCTTCCTTCCTGGGCAGCACCGAGCGCTATGACGCGGCGGTGCTGGATCTGGGGCTGCCTGAGCTGGATGGCATTTCGGTGCTGAAGCAGTGGCGCGAGCAGGGGTGCAATTTTCCGGTGCTGATTCTCACCGGGCGTGGCCGCTGGAGCGACAAGCTGGCCGGTTTTGGTGCGGGGGCTGACGACTATCTCACCAAGCCCTTCATGCACGAAGAGGTGGTGGTGCGACTGCGCGCGCTGGTGCGCCGTGCGTACGGTCATGCCGATCCGGTGCTGCAGGTGGGGCCGCTTTCCTATGACACGCTGCAGGGACGTTTCTCGATGGACGGCCGGCGGCTGGCCTTCACGGCACAGGAAGAGCGCATCCTGGCCTATCTGATGCACCAGCCCGGCGTGGTGCTCAGTCGCTCCGACATTGTCGAGCATGTCTATGCCCGCGACAGCGATCCGGACTCCAATGCACTGGACGTGCTGATCGGTCGTATCCGGCGCAAGCTGGGCGTGTCGATGATCCGTACTGTGCGTGGTCGCGGTTTCGTGCTTGCTGAACCCGAAGGCAATGACGCCGGAGGGGATGATGATGACGATGTGTCTGTCGATCCAGCCCCATGAGCGACAGTCCTGTGCAACCGACCCGGCCGGTGCGCGTGCGGTGCATCGGGCTGGCGCAGCGGCTGATGCTGTTGGGCATGCTGGCAGTGCTGCTGATCACCGGCGTGGGCGGTCTCCTGATGCGCGAGCAGCTGCATGCGGCCATCCTGCGCAGCATGAGCGGTTCACTCGATGAACGGGCCGACCGCATCGTGGCGGGTCTGATGGTGGACGCCAACGGACGGGTGAGCTTCGACAACCGGCTGGTCAGCGACGAGTTCCGCTTCATCTTCTCGGGCTGGTACTGGCAGCTGGACGCCGAAGGCACCGTGTATCGCTCCCGGTCGCTGTGGGACAGCAGCCTGGATGTGGCCATGGCCAGGCCGGTGGCGGGTTCGGTCGAGCTGCTGACCCTGCGTGGGCCGCGTGACGAGCTGCTGTATGGGCTGGCACGCAACTTCCACGTCAATGGCCATGCGTATCGGCTGTATGTCTACGGCCCGGCCGAGACCAGTCGCAAGGACATGGCCAGCATCGACCGCATCCTGATGGTGATGCTGGGTGGTCTGGCGCTGGCGATGGTGGCCGGCATGTATGTGCAGGTCTGGCTGGGGTTGCGCCCGCTGCGTCGTCTGCATGATGCGCTGCAACGCATCCATGCCGGCGAGGCCGATCGTGCCGGCAGCGGCTATGGTCCCGACCTGGACCCGCTGGCGGCCGAGATCGACGAGGTGCTGGAGCGCAATGCACGGGTCGTGACGCGGGCGCGGGGCAATGCGGCTGACCTCAGCCATGCACTGAAGAAGCCGCTGGCGCTGCTCAACGCCCACTCGCGTTCGGCGGAAGTTGACGGGATGGAGGTGCGTCGCCAGGTCGACACGATGAACCGGATGATCGAGCGTCACCTGGCCCGGGCGGGCAGTGGGGCGGGCGATCGACGGCGCATCGACGTGAACGAGTGCCTGCAGGGGCTGATCGGGCTGATGCAGACGCTGCATGCGGCACGCGGCATCGATTGGCAGCTGGATGTGCCGGGTCGGGTGTTCTGGCGGGGCGAGAGCACCGACCTGGAAGAAATGCTGGGCAACCTGCTGGACAACGCCGGCAAGTGGGCTCGCAGTCGGGTGGTGGTGAGGGTGCGGCTGCTGACTCAGCCCACCACCGAGGACGACGGAATGTGCTCGCGCACCGGTCTGCTGGTCATCTGCATCGAGGATGACGGTGCGGGCCTGGATGATGACGAGATCGCACGGGCCATCCGTCGAGGACAGCGTTTTGACGAGAGCACCGAGGGTAGCGGGTTGGGACTGGTCATTGCCAACGACATTGCCGAGACCTACGAGGGGCGGCTGGAACTGGGCCGCAGCCCATTGGGAGGCCTGCACGTGACGCTACGCCTGCCGCGCTGACGACGCGCATCAGATTTCCTGTTTTTTGTTGGACCGGGCCCGATGGCTGTATGCGGGGACGGAGAGTTCCTGTCGCCCTTCATGCGGCAGTTGGATTGAAATAATCTATTTCCTTGAAAGGATTGATCATGAATCTTGTGGTTGTTGGATCGGGTTATGTGGGTCTGGTTTCGGGGGCCTGCCTGGCCGACAAGGGCCACCGGGTCATTTGTGTGGACATCAGCGAGGAGCGCATCGCGGGCCTCAAGCGCGGTGAAGTGCCCATCTACGAGCCGGGGCTCGATGCCATCATCGCCCGCAATGCCGATACCGGCGCCCTGAGTTTCACCACCTCGCTGCCCGAGGCCATGCGTGAGGCCGACATCTTCTGCATCGCTGTGGGCACGCCCCCGGACGAGGACGGCTCGGCCGACCTGCGTCACGTGCTGGCCGTGGCCCGTGAGATCGGTCAGCACATGGAGCGTCCGGCGCTGATCATCAACAAGTCGACGGTGCCGGTGGGCACGGCCGAGAAGGTGCGTGCCGCCGTGGATGCCGAGCTGGCCGCCCGGGGCGTGCAGATCGAGTACGACGTGGCCTCGAACCCCGAGTTCCTGAAGGAGGGTAGTTTAACCTTTCTTTTCATAGAGCAGTTTGGAAACACTCTGTTTGTAAAGTCT
>ENA-OWMB01000851-OWMB01000851.1-metagenome-genome-assembly--contig:-NODE-851-length-11539-cov-14.419366_pt1 | contig 11539 bp, 3 predicted proteins | sample MGYA00245353_ERZ651112 | MGnify/ENA primary metagenome ERZ651112 (study PRJEB26857, sample SAMEA4031773) | metagenome | biome: human; feature: oral; material: saliva | place: Philippines | collected 2014...
ACAGGTTATACTTTGACCTCCACTCTAAAGCAAGCATTTTTGCAATTTTCGCTCCAGCAGTAGCATGATCAACTGATGGGCCACCATGTAATCGTTGGTTAAAGGCTTCCGAATATTTCCCTAAATCGTGAAGCTGTCCCATCTGGCAGGCAATTTCCTGTGCCCCAAATACTCGCGCAAACTCCGCCGCCATTTCCCCAACATTTACCGAATGACTTTGCAAGGTTTGCCAATGTTCGTAAGGCAAGAGATTACCGAGTTCATCTTGGGCAAAATGAGCATAGCAAATTAGGGGTTTCATATTGAAATTCTAAAAAATTCAAATTGATACATATGCAATGATAATATGATATTAAATTTAATATGTAAATAGAAAAAATGCCGTCTGAAACTTTTTCAGACGGCATTGTCATTTATTAACCTTTATAACTTGCTTCTAATATCCTCTACTGTTTTCACTAAAGCCTCGGAAAGCGAAGGATCAAAAGAAGAGTGGCCTGCTTGGGAGATATTTGAACATACAGCCACCTTCAGGCGGCTGACGGAATAGGTCAGCATAGAGTTCGTAGTTGCTGAAGTTTCAGCACACAGCCGCCTGAAGGCGGCTGGACTTTGCCTTTCATTGGATAAAATATTTTTTATCGTTTCAACACACAGCCGCCTGAAGGCGGCTGGACACCTTATGCGGATGAATACCCGGTTCCCGGCGTTTCAACACACAGCCGCCTGAAGGCGGCTGGTATTGCTGACGTTGTGAGGATTGGCCGCATTGCGCGTTTCAACACACAGCCGCCTGAAGGCGGCTGGTCTCTCGATGTCTTGCTATCGGCTTCTGCCTACCTGTTTCAACACACAGCCGCCTGAAGGCGGCTGGCGCTAAATGCGGTTTTTTTTTGTCTTTTAAAAAGGGTTTCAACACACAGCCGCCTGAAGGCGGCTGGACAGCAGTGGTAATGGACTTCAAAGGCACACCGGTTTCAACACACAGCCGCCTGAAGGCGGCTGGGCGCCTCGCTGGTTTCTTTGACAAGGACTACGATGTTTCAACACACAGCCGCCTGAAGGCGGCTGGCCTTTGATTCCGGTCGGGAGGTGTTCAAATCGGTGTTTCAACACACAGCCGCCTGAAGGCGGCTGGTTGAAGAATATGCCGAAGACCTTGCCTATCGTGTCGTTTCAACACACAGCCGCCTGAAGGCGGCTGGGGATCAAGGCTGCGCCGATCTGCTTCACCTGTTGAGTTTCAACACACAGCCGCCTGAAGGCGGCTGGATATGCCAACAGCCCGATTATTTGCGGGATGATTGTTTCAACACACAGCCGCCTGAAGGCGGCTGGCAATGTACGCAAAGCCTAAGCTATTGTTTATCGGTTTCAACACACAGCCGCCTTCAGGCGGCTGGTCTTTTATCAACCCCGTGGGGACCGTACCCATGGGGTTTCAACACACAGCCGCCTGAAGGCGGCTGGTGCATCCTTAAAAAAGCCGGATACGCCCCCTGCGGGTTTCAACACACAGCCGCCTGAAGGCGGCTGGGCCAATCATATATGCATATGATGCCGCATTACAGTTTCAACACACAGCCGCCTGAAGGCGGCTGGATTCGCCCCTTGCCTTTAAGCGTGTCAGTGATTGGTTTCAACACACAGCCGCCTGAAGGCGGCTGGGCCTTGCCAAAGCCTTTGACGTTTTCTTGCTCCTCGTTTCAACACACAGCCGCCTGAAGGCGGCTGGGACAGCGACATCAAGCAACGGCTGACCGCACTGGTTTCAACACACAGCCGCCTGAAGGCGGCTGGCTATGGCAAATTGAGCATGTCAGACGCTCAAGTTTTGTTTCAACACACAGCCGCCTGAAGGCGGCTGGGCCGACATCTATCAGGCGGCGGCAGACGAAGAGGTTTCAACACACAGCCGCCTGAAGGCGGCTGGATTCGCGCACTTTGGCTGCACGTTCTTCTTCTGGGTTTCAACACACAGCCGCCTGAAGGCGGCTGGCAAGGCGAAGGCGGTGAGCATAAATTTACTGTTGTTTCAACACACAGCCGCCTGAAGGCGGCTGGAACTTGTCATGTCATTGAGCCTTTTATCTGTCCGGTTTCAACACACAGCCGCCTGAAGGCGGCTGGTCGTCCAAGTCCGATACATCACCTGCATCTAACTTGTTTCAACACACAGCCGCCTGAAGGCGGCTGGCCGTAGTCTGTACTTATAAACACAAGCCGAAAACAGTTTCAACACACAGCCGCCTGAAGGCGGCTGGGATAAAACAACCGTCATCGGTTCTGCCGCGATGGAGTTTCAACACACAGCCGCCTGAAGGCGGCTGGCCAAAATCAAACGCTTTACGCCCCGACAATCGTGTTTCAACACACAGCCGCCTGAAGGCGGCTGGCCGCGCCCCAAACGGCGGAAATGTTGTCTGGACAGGTTTCAACACACAGCCGCCTGAAGGCGGCTGGCTATCGGCTACGGCGCGCGCATCAACGGCGACAAGTTTCAACACACAGCCGCCTGAAGGCGGCTGGAGTATGAGTTTTTGCGCCGTCTTCCAGTTATCAGGTTTCAACACACAGCCGCCTGAAGGCGGCTGGTATTGCTATTGGGATTCCATGCGGCAATGACGGTAGTTTCAACACACAGCCGCCTGAAGGCGGCTGGTTACTCAAGACTGTATCTTGACTTGCACTCAAACGTTTCAACACACAGCCGCCTGAAGGCGGCTGGTACTCAACAACATCATCAGCCGCGAAGAACGAGGTTTCAACACACAGCCGCCTGAAGGCGGCTGGGTTGATGGCGCGGTAAAAGGCACAAAAGTACCAGTTTCAACACACAGCCGCCTGAAGGCGGCTGGCAGTGTTTGGAAATCGGCGTGTCGAATTGCATAAGTTTCAACACACAGCCGCCTGAAGGCGGCTGGGCGGCAAAACAGGCAAACCAGAATGACCAACAGCGTTTCAACACACAGCCGCCTGAAGGCGGCTGGTTTTTATATGCGCTTGGTTTTAGGCTATAAAGACAAGTTTCAACACACAGCCGCCTGGAGGCGGCTGGGCCGACAGGCGAAACAACGGAGATACTAAAAAATGGTTTCAACACACAGCCGCCTGAAGGCGGCTGGTTGACGGTGAGGGTGATTATTTTACTACTCAAGTAGTTTCAACACACAGCCGCCTGAAGGCGGCTGGAACAGTCGATTTGGTCGTCATGCTGACCGTTTGGGTTTCAACACACAGCCGCCTGAAGGCGGCTGTGCCCAAGCCCAATCTGACCTACGGCAAAGCAATGTTTCAACACACAGCCGCCTGAAGGCGGCTGGTGTTAACTATTACCATGACAATGGCGGCTTTTACGTTTCAACACACAGCCGCCTGAAGGCGGCTGGAGTACATCTACCAAACTGCACCGCGTCCTGTTAAGGTTTCAACACACAGCCGCCTGAAGGCGGCTGGATAACTCAATGGCCAAGCCTGCTACTTGTTTATTGTTTCAACACACAGCCGCCTGAAGGCGGCTGGCCTGCTACAATCAAACTTCCAAAAGGTATGGAAGGTTTCAACACACAGCCGCCTGAAGGCGGCTGGGTTGGCGAAAGCGCAAGACGCGCTGAAAAAAACGTTTCAACACACAGCCGCCTGAAGGCGGCTGGAGCATACGCGCAAATTTAAGCGGTTTACCAACAGGTTTCAACACACAGCCGCCTGAAGGCGGCTGGCAACCTCTTTGCTATTAGGGGTCATGCTACCGTCTGTTTCAACACACAGCCGCCTGAAGGCGGCTGGTTACGAGATTCAAGCGTGTTTTGAAACCAGTCAAGTTTCAACACACAGCCGCCTGAAGGCGGCTGGACATTGTAACCGCGCTTGATGATTGGGATAATCGCGGTTTCAACACACAGCCGCCTGAAGGCGGCTGGGACTTCCTTTCATTGAATGAAGTATTTTTTATCGTTTCAACACACAGCCGCCTGAAGGCGGCTGGTGATTCGTAAATACATTATTGAAAGGTTGTAAATGTTTCAACACACAGCCGCCTGAAGGCGGCTGGTTTCCAATCACTTCAATGTTTGAATCGTGATAATAGTTTCAACACACAGCCGCCTGAAGGCGGCTGGTGATGTCAGGTCAGGATGATTGTGATCGTCAAGCTGTTTCAACACACAGCCGCCTGAAGGCGGCTGGTTGAGAATATTGATTTGGTGTTGGTACCTAGTAAGTTTCAACACACAGCCGCCTGAAGGCGGCTGGCCTCGAAAATATCGGGGCGGCGGCTGAATGGTTTGGGGTTTCAACACACAGCCGCCTGAAGGCGGCTGGCCGTCTGAAACAAACGACCTTTTCTTTCTAATTTGTTTCAACACACAGCCGCCTGAAGGCGGCTGGGCGGCGAGGGTGTCGCGGTAGAGGCGGCACTGCTGTTTCAACACACAGCCGCCTGAAGGCGGCTGGTCGCTCGAGCGTGCGCAGTCCTTCGTTTACGCTGGTTTCAACACACAGCCGCCTGAAGGCGGCTGGGTGGGTTGACCGCAGAGGAAAAAGGAGAGGTGTGGTTTCAACACACAGCCGCCTGAAGGCGGCTGGGTGCACTTATTCCCTGGGGCATTCAATTAAGCCGGGTTTCAACACACAGCCGCCTGAAGGCGGCTGGTACCGCAGAACAGCGTTAAACGGCGGTTACGGCGGTTCAACACACAGCCGCCTGAAGGCGGCTGGATTTATTTCATGCGCCGCGTCTTGGCTATAAATTGTTTCAACACACAGCCGCCTGAAGGCGGCTGGATTTATTTCATGCGCCGCGTCTTGGCTATAAATTGTTTCAACACACAGCCGCCTGAAGGCGGCTGGGTGCTTTTCAGGCCACAATGCCGTGCCGTCATCTTGTTTCAACACACAGCCGCCTGAAGGCGGCTGGCGCCAACTGTAACAAGCCGATGCCGCCGAAAACTGGTTTCAACACACAGCCGCCTGAAGGCGGCTGGCTTTCACGTCAGTACAGCCAGCCAAGACAGCAGCGGTTTCAACACACAGCCGCCTGAAGGCGGCTGGTGAATCCCTCGTTCGCCAGTGTCGCCTTTGAACGTTTCAACACACAGCCGCCTGAAGGCGGCTGGGTAATAGATAGGCCAGTCGTAAATATCGACAGGCGTTTCAACACACAGCCGCCTGAAGGCGGCTGGGGTGGTATCTACAATGACAAGGGCACGCCGTACGGTTTCAACACACAGCCGCCTGAAGGCGGCTGGCTGATAATTCTTTAAGAGATTCCATATTTCTTAAGTTTCAACACACAGCCGCCTGAAGGCGGCTGGGGAGAGCCTGAAGCCATTACAGGCAAAACCGAAGCAGTTTCAACACACAGCCGCCTGAAGGCGGCTGGCTAGATTCTTGCTGCTAAGATATAAGGTGTTGACGGTTTCAACACACAGCCGCCTGAAGGCGGCTGGACATAGATTGTTTGCGCCGTTCTTGGCCGTCTAAGTTTCAACACACAGCCGCCTGAAGGCGGCTGGCATACCGTTGATATCATGATCACTATTGGTAAAGTTAGTTTCAACACACAGCCGCCTGAAGGCGGCTGGTCAATGACTGCTTCTACCAAAATGCTCCGCAAGGTTTCAACACACAGCCGCCTGAAGGCGGCTGGAATTTCTGAAAGACGCACCAGTCCGATTGATTGCCGTTTCAACACACAGCCGCCTGAAGGCGGCTGGGTTTCTACTCGTGGCCTTGGTAATACCAAATTAAATGTTTCAACACACAGCCGCCTGAAGGCGGCTGGAGATGATCATTATTTTGCATTAACTGATTATGCAGGTTTCAACACACAGCCGCCTGAAGGCGGCTGGTGCTGCCTTGACGAGTGTTGCCACATCATCAAGCGTTTCAACACACAGCCGCCTGAAGGCGGCTGGTTGGTGCGCGCAGGAAAAAAATCATGGTTGGCCAAGTTTCAACACACAGCCGCCTGAAGGCGGCTGGAATAGCCCTCAGAATGCAAAACGGGGACAATTTGAGTTTCAACACACAGCCGCCTGAAGGCGGCTGGGATTTAAGTCTGAAAAATATCGACTTGAAGGATTTGTTTCAACACACAGCCGCCTGAAGGCGGCTGGGGCCATGCTGCTATCATGTTTACCGTCTATGACGTTTCAACACACAGCCGCCTGAAGGCGGCTGGCCGCCGTATTTCAAAACCCACTCTTTCTCTCTTGTTTCAACACACAGCCGCCTGAAGGCGGCTGATTTGCCATCGAATGCTCCCACAATTCCGCCAAGACGTTTCAACACACAGCCGCCTGAAGGCGGCTGCGTCCGCCCGAATCGGGCCGTATGGTGTATCAGGGTTTCAACACACAGCCGCCTGAAGGCGGCTGACACGAGCCGACGCGCGTGATTTTTGCCAAAAGCGGTTTCAACACACAGCCGCCTGAAGGCGGCTGTTATCTGGTATCTTATTTGATGCCAAGACTTGACGTTTCAACACACAGCCGCCTGAAGGCGGCTGTCCCAAAACACGGCTAACATGCGCTTCAAAATCCGTTTCAACACACAGCCGCCTGAAGGCGGCTGCAAGACTGGCGATTGTGATGTTATCCAGCCGTCTGGTTTCAACACACAGCCGCCTGAAGGCGGCTGACGGCTTCCAATTAACGCGCCGCTATCAGATTTTGGTTTCAACACACAGCCGCCTGAAGGCGGCTGGGCATGTTCAAACGGCTTCACATACGCCGCAAATGTTTCAACACACAGCCGCCTGAAGGCGGCTTCCGTATGCCCGCGACAAGTCGCCCTCACGTTCGGTTTCAACACACAGCCGCCTGAAGGCGGCTGTAAGTGAAGCGGTCGGCCATCAGCGCCAGTTCAGGTTTCAACACACAGCCGCCTGAAGGCGGCTGGAATCGCAGCAAGGGCATCTGTCCATGATTCGGTAGTTTCAACACACAGCCGCCTGAAGGCGGCCGCTCCGTTTGTAGGCGCATGGACACTTCATCAAGTAGTTTCAACACACAGCCGCCTGAAGGCGGCTGGTTTTATTGCCAAGTCATGCAAGAGCTTGAGCAGGTTTCAACACACAGCCGCCTGAAGGCGGCTGTGACCAGCGAGTTTTGTTTGGAGATATTAGACAAGTTTCAACACACAGCCGCCTGAAGGCGGCTGTTGGAACTGAAAGAGATTAAATGACGGATATTGCAGTTTCAACACACAGCCGCCTGAAGGCGGCTGTGATGTTGTCAGCGATAGGGATTTGTATGATTGAGTTTCAACACACAGCCGCCTGAAGGCGGCTGGCCATCACAGGCGAAACCGAAGCGGAAATACTGACGTTTCAACACACAGCCGCCTGAAGGCGGCTGACAAGTTGATAGTAGGCTTGATGCGATTGACGATGTTTCAACACACAGCCGCCTGAAGGCGGCTGTTACCTCATATAAAGAGGTAATATGCACATATAGTTTCAACACACAGCCGCCTGAAGGCGGCTGCTTCAACCAGTTGCAAGCCCGGATGTTTCTTGTTGTTTCAACACACAGCCGCCTGAAGGCGGCTGAATGGCTGCTTAAATAAGCAAACAACTGCAATGGTTTCAACACACAGCCGCCTGAAGGCGGCTGAGCCGTTAATGCACCCACGCGCGAAACTAAAGAGGTTTCAACACACAGCCGCCTGAAGGCGGCTGTTGATGTTGCCTGAAGATGGGGATTTGTATGATTGTTTCAACACACAGCCGCCTGAAGGCGGCTGAAATCTGACCTTTTGCATTTTTGCCGACAACAAAGTTTCAACACACAGCCGCCTGAAGGCGGCTGACGGCGGCGCATGGTGCAAGCGAGGCGTGATTATGTTTCAACACACAGCCGCCTGAAGGCGGCTGTCGAAACGCCCGGCACTTTGAATATACCGCAGTAGTTTCAACACACAGCCGCCTGAAGGCGGCTGTTTTTGACATAAATCATCTTTTAATCTCCAAGGGTTTCAACACACAGCCGCCTGAAGGCGGCTGCTTCACTCAACGTTTTGGCCGTTCCGCAACTGACGTTTCAACACACAGCCGCCTGAAGGCGGCTGTTTGATATTGCCTGAAGATGGGGATTTGTATGATCGTTTCAACACACAGCCGCCTGAAGGCGGCTGACGCATGGGATAGCGCGATTAGCTGGATTAGCACGTTTCAACACACAGCCGCCTGAAGGCGGCTGCCGTTACTCCTACCTCTGCCGTGCCGTCTGAAAAGTTTCAACACACAGCCGCCTGAAGGCGGCTGCCAACGGCAGGCGGTGGCGGCGCGGTTAGCCAAGTGTTTCAACACACAGCCGCCTGAAGGCGGCTGAGAATCCCTCGATAACATGCCGCAATTAAAAAAAGTTTCAACACACAGCCGCCTGAAGGCGGCTGTCAATGACAAGCGAAGAAAAGGAAGATTGACAATGGTTTCAACACACAGCCGCCTGAAGGCGGCTGGTGTAACCAAGTGTTGCAAGATGCTTCCACATTTTGTTTCAACACACAGCCGCCTGAAGGCGGCTGAACTAAGTTTTCAGCAATGTAGCTATCACATTCAGTTTCAACACACAGCCGCCTGAAGGCGGCTGTTTAGTGGGTAAAATTAAGTATTACAAATAGTTAGTTTCAACACACAGCCGCCTGAAGGCGGCTGCCTTTCTCCCCTCGTTCGCCTTTGAACTTAGCGAGTTTCAACACACAGCCGCCTGAAGGCGGCTGTTCCCTAAACAAATTTCAGAACAAGTATGGAACAGTTTCAACACACAGCCGCCTGAAGGCGGCTGGAAGATTTGGCTCAGGTTATGACTAAAGTTTGTGTTTCAACACACAGCCGCCTGAAGGCGGCTGAACCTTCATCTAATCCCAAAATCAAGCGCATATAGTTTCAACACACAGCCGCCTGAAGGCGGCTGACGAACGTTGACGAAAGCAACGTTATGCAATGAAGTTTCAACACACAGCCGCCTGAAGGCGGCTGCCTTCAATCTAATCCCAAAATCAAGCGCATACAGTTTCAACACACAGCCGCCTGAAGGCGGCTGTACCGCAGGACAGCGTTAAATGGAGGCTACGGTGTTTCAACACACAGCCGCCTGAAGGCGGCTGCGGAATCAGCACTATGGGGATTAAAGACTTGACAGTTTCAACACACAGCCGCCTGAAGGCGGCTGAGGGCAAAATCCAAAGCCGTAAGTACACCGACAAGTTTCAACACACAGCCGCCTGAAGGCGGCTGGTTCGGTGCTTTGAAATTTAGGGCAGCATCTTGCAGTTTCAACACACAGCCGCCTGAAGGCGGCTGGCCGTGATGCTTGCGAATATTTCGGCGTTAAAGCGTTTCAACACACAGCCGCCTGAAGGCGGCTGGAAATTTTAGCCAAGTTCAACCAATTCATTAAACGTTTCAACACACAGCCGCCTGAAGGCGGCTGCAACGGGCATTGATGATAGTCAGACGGTAGCAATCGTTTCAACACACAGCCGCCTGAAGGCGGCTGGCAACTGCGGTCAATGGCGCGCTTTCTGAAGCAGTTTCAACACACAGCCGCCTGAAGGCGGCTGACATGGGTTATCCTCCATCCGAAAATCACACAATTGTTTCAACACACAGCCGCCTGAAGGCGGCTGGAGTTTGAGATTTTGCCACTCAATATATCGCCTCAATTGTTTCAACACACAGCCGCCTGAAGGCGGCTGCAACAGTTGAGCCACGCCGATACCGCCGAAAACTGGTTTCAACACACAGCCGCCTGAAGGCGGCTGTACAAGCTTGTTTACGCGCTCACTGCGGAAACAGGTTTCAACACACAGCCGCCTGAAGGCGGCTGCAGCCAAACAAGCAAGACGACAAACAGCCCAAAGGTTTCAACACACAGCCGCCTGAAGGCGGCTTACCCATTCGCCATTGTCGTCGCCAGAGGTGGCAAAAGGTTTCAACACACAGCCGCCTGAAGGCGGCTGCTGCTACCATGAGAATAACAAGACATGGGATCAGAGTTTCAACACACAGCCGCCTGAAGGCGGCTGATATTTTGCTGATTTGCTGACACGGTACAGGGATGTTTCAACACACAGCCGCCTGAAGGCGGCTGGCCATCTTCGCCTTTCTCGCCTCGTTCGCCTTTGTTTCAACACACAGCCGCCTGAAGGCGGCTGATGGTCTCCGTTGTAATGCTTCAGCAACCATTGGTTTCAACACACAGCCGCCTGAAGGCGGCTGATTGCTGCGACGGCAAGAATCGGGCCAACATAAGGTTTCAACACACAGCCGCCTGAAGGCGGCTGAGTGAGGCCGTCCAAGAACCTCATCAAAATACGGTTTCAACACACAGCCGCCTGAAGGCGGCTGGCCATGCGGACGCCAACGGTATTCCCTGAGTGTGGTTTCAACACACAGCCGCCTGAAGGCGGCTGACGCGGATTGAGTTATTAAATAAAACTTAATAAGTGTTTCAACACACAGCCGCCTGAAGGCGGCTGGCATTGTGCAAAGCAGTTTTGAAGATGGAAAATCAGTTTCAACACACAGCCGCCTGAAGGCGGCTGAATTTCTGAAAGCGCGTATTGCTGAATGGGAAGAGTTTCAACACACAGCCGCCTGAAGGCGGCTGGACGTGCATTATTACAGCATCAGCGTCCGCAAAGTTTCAACACACAGCCGCCTGAAGGCGGCTGGCCGTCCGTCTGCTCAAGCTCGCTATTCAGCTGCTGTTTCAACACACAGCCGCCTGAAGGCGGCTGCGCCTCTCTCAAAAGCCTTGTTCCATCAGGTTTCGCAGCCCTGATTTCGCTAAGCTCTCAAGAAAAGCGCGAACGCGAGTATAACACAGCCTTTTCTGTTACGCCCACATTTGCAATATCCTGATTGTTAAAGAACAATCCCAATTCGCCAACCCTGCCGTATTTTCATGAGAACTGCAGGTTGGCGATTCACACAATCAACGTATCCTTAAACACATCCACCGCTGGTTTCGCGCCGTGGTGTTCCACTTTGCGCCGCCATTTGCTGCCTAAATGGTAAAAGCGCAGGCTGTCGGTTTCGGGGTTGTAGGTTTTCAAAAGTTTGTCTTTTAAAACAACCCATTGGTCAGGCGTGACATCGCATTCAAATACCGAATATTGCGCCCGCACGCCGTAATCTAAGCAATGTTTTGCGATACGGCGCAATCGCGTTTGCCCATTTGGATCGTCAAAAGAAATATCATAAGTAATCAGCATTAACATGGTTTATCTCATCAAAAATGGCGGATATTCCGCCAAATCCCCGCGTAAGTGCCGCGCTAACAGCATCGCCTGAATATATGGCAGCAGCCCGATTTCTACTTCCTCGCCCAAAAACGGATGAACGATCTTTTCCTGCTTTTTCGCCTGCAAAGCTTGGAACAACAGCTTACGAGCATCGGCTTTTAAGCTTACCGCGCTGCTTGCCTCGGTAACAAAATCCTGCGGTTTGATTTGCCCGCGGTTAATCAGCGACAGCACCAACCTGTCCGCCCACCACGCGCGGAATTCTTCCAAAATATCCTGCGCCAAA
>ENA-OWMB01000852-OWMB01000852.1-metagenome-genome-assembly--contig:-NODE-852-length-11518-cov-3.907878_pt1 | contig 11518 bp, 7 predicted proteins | sample MGYA00245353_ERZ651112 | MGnify/ENA primary metagenome ERZ651112 (study PRJEB26857, sample SAMEA4031773) | metagenome | biome: human; feature: oral; material: saliva | place: Philippines | collected 2014 | study...
CGCCCGCCACACGGCGGGCGCCCCCTCCTTCATCTAATTCTTAGGCTTCAAGCCCTTCGCGACGCTTCATCCACAGAATCGCACCAGCTGCGACCATCAGTACCGCACCGGCACCGAGGTACGGGTAGATACCCGTTGACCCCGACAGGGGCAGATGACCAACTTGCGTATCTACGACGCGGATAACCGGAAGAGCGGCATCCCCTGTACCGACCTTTGCGGGCAGAACTCGCACGGAGGTGAATCCTTCATCGGCCCCAAAATCGGTCGTAATCACTGTCGAGGCAGCAGAATCAGTTCCAACGCTGATATGGAAGGGAATGGGACGAGGCAACAAAACATGACCCGCTGGGGCACGCGTTTCGACCAACCAATACGAGCGGTCTACTTCTAGTGGCGCACTGACGAAGGCAGATCCGCCCTCGAGAACGCTCACGGGGGTACCGCTCAGCGCCTCGTTGTCATAGATCGCAAAAACTGCACCCTCCAGGGGATAGGTCCCATCCTCATTCCTCTGGCCGATGGGCTGAGTCCCAGCCTTCTCAACGCGGATGGTACGCGGACGAACCGGAGCACATGCCTCGTTATTGCTCACGCCATCGTGGTCGTAGGGACCGCTGACGATGTTATACAAACCGTTCTTAGGAGTCAGGCGGTCCTTCGTCGTCTTACAGTCCAAGGAAGCCTCGTTGTAACCCGAGGCATTGCGATCCCTGCGGACCTTCATGCGGATATACCAAGTGGCAGACTTGCCGGCTTCAACGTTGGTTCCCGTAGTGAGCACGTAGGACGAGGCACTACCTTGTTGGCGTGCGCGCCCAAGACCATCAAGAGATTCAGCAATCGCTACTGAGCGTACTGAAAGTCCCGGAGCAAACTGTGGGGTATCAACCAGGCGGCCGGTTGTTCCTGCGATAGTGCCGTCATTGGTTGCAGTAATGCGGTACGTGACGGTGATATCGTCCGTCGTCGCACCTTCGACACTCTCAAGGGCCTTCTCAATGCGCACCTTGGGGGCCTTCTGTTCATTGGTAAAGGTGCAGGTAATGGGCAGCGCAGCAACAGAATGTGCCGGCGCAACCTCTGAGAAGTCGACACCTCCTGTGAAGGGGTCACGGCTGACATTGACGCGCTCACCCACGCCATTCAGACAGGTCACATCTTTGAGCTGCCAGCGAGCGGTATTGGGGTCGTCGCTCACTTTCCACGGACCGAAGTAGCCGGGTTCACCAAATCGCAGGGGTCTTCTACCCGGAATTGTCGGACCGGTTTCCGCAATAACAAACTCTGAATACCCCGGAATGAAGGCCTGGTAGCCACTTGTCACAATGCCACTTTCACCATAGCCGGTCGGGGTCAGCGGCGAATCCGCAAAAGAAGACCAGTCAACGAAGGAGTCCACCTGTTCATAAAGCGACAGAGGGGTCCCAGTCGGAGAAGTCCAGTCACCCACACCCAGGGTTGTAAAGCCGAATCGGGGAATTGTTGTCCCAACGGCCGCAGACTCTTCGCTAATCTTCTTCGCCACTCGCACGTAACGTTCTTGGCTAAAAGATCCGTAGAGGCAACCGAAGGAGCTCTGATTTTCCTTCGTCGTAAAGGTAGAAACCGGCGTTGCGCCTGCCGGAGGCTTTGCGGGGCAGGTTCCATCCGCACTGGGGACAAAACCAAAAAGCACGAGGCGGTAAGGGATCCCGTCAACAGTGATGGTCCGATCGGAGGTTGTCTTCGTGATAGACAAAACGTCATCGGAGGCGGGTGTCTGATCGGGCTTCCCCGCTGACTGCGGATAGTAGTTGGGGTAATCGGTGTAGATATCGCGATCACCCTTACCTTCACCCACAAAGCTATAGCAGTACCAGACTCCGTCACCATTTTCGCGGGTCAGCGCGTAGTAGGGGGCATTCGTTGGACAAGTTCGGGGAGCAGAAGCACGCGAAATCAACTTATAGGGACCACCCGTGCGAGCAACCGCAGTCGTGTCGGTGTCATTGTCGGTTTCGTGTTGATCGAAAGGGAAAGATTCTTCGAGGTCTCCCAGACGGATATCGAAGGAAGAGTGGACCCAGTGGATCTTTGAGGAGATCGGGAAATTATTGTGTCGCACCGTGCCAATGAGGAAGGTGTCATTCAAGGACACTGTTCCGGGGTTATTGGGCTTATAGCCCAGTGCACTAGTCGTTGATGCGGAAATTGCGTAGGGCGTGTAATCGCCGTAATAGGGGTACTGGTAGACACTGGCCAGGTGATACTCCCATGCAATACCGCGGGTGATGTAGGACCAGTAATCGTTCTGCGCGACAGAAGCGTCCAACCACTTTTGGGAATACCCAGCCCTGTAAGGAACAGAGCTTTCATTCGAATCAGCGGAATTGTAGGATTCCATCCCTTTGATCACACCGAAGTAGGAATTATCCGGCACAACCGTTGTGCGGTCGCTTTCTGAATCATTGAGGACGGCCTGACCAATACGCCCCTGAGAACGCGAGAGTGTAATGCTTGCGGCACCCGGTGTCTCTAGGGGAGCATCTGCTTCTGCCCTTGATTGAAAACTCACTACTCCCGGAAGAGCAACCAGCGTTGTCAGGATGCACGAAACCAGAGCATTGCGAGCACGATTCCTCCGTCGAGGACTATGCTGCGAATGCTGCGGTTGGGGGGCACTACTGAGCCGGTTCATGCGTCTCCATTTCAGTGATCTTCCACGAGTTTAACAGCGCTAATTGATACAGCAAACAGGTGGCGAAACACATTTCAACAACACCTTGACACGGCTCCACACGGTGACTTCACCCCACCCAATTAGCACCGAAACGGTAAAATACCCGTGTAGACCTGTCGATACATTGAGCATCGATATGTCTGAGGAAAGAAGAAGACCGCGAACAAGGAACAGATGACATGGGCATTTTTGACCGTTTTGAAAACGCCGTTGAGCGCGGCGTAAACGGTGCTTTTTCTCGTGTGTTCCGTTCTGGGATCAAAGCCGTTGACGTCACCTCTGCACTCAAACGAGCGATGGACGACCATGTCCAGGAACTGTCTACGGACCGCGCAATCGCACCGAATCACTTCACCATTCGTATGGCGCCTTCAGACATGAACGCACTGGGCGACCTCGATATTCTTTCCGACGAATTCGTTCAGCAAGCCACCGACTACGCACAGTCTCAGGGCTACTCGCTTCTCGGGCCAATCTCTATCGACTTCACAAAAGATAGCGACGAATTCACCGGCCAGCTCCAGGTTCAGGCACGCAACGAACGCGGTGCAGCGGCCCCGGCCACGGCCTCGTCACCTTCACCCGAGCACCCCATCATTGACGTCGACGGAGAGAAGTGGCTTCTTACCGAACCCGTCACCGTCATTGGCCGCGGAACCGAGGCCGATATTACCGTCGCTGATTCGGGAGTTTCCCGCCGCCACCTGGAACTTCGTATCACCCCAACCGGCGTTATAGCTACCGATCTGGGCTCGACAAATGGTACCTTCGTCGAAGGACACCGCATCGACGCGGCGACCCTTCTTGACGGAAACCAGATCACCATCGGCCGCACCCGTATCTTGTTCTGGACACACCCGCAAAGTGAGGATGCCCAGTGACTTCTGATCTCACCTTTACCCTCTTCCGACTGGGATACCTTGTATTCCTTTGGCTCCTGGTCTTGGGAGCGGTCTCAACCCTGCGCCGAGATATTTTCGGCACTGTTGTGACCCCGCGCGGAAAAGGGCGAAAGGATGCGGATCGCAAACGACGTGAGTCTCGTCGCGCAAAGACCGGCACAGCTCCACGCAACCTGCTTCTCACCGGCGGCCCCCTCGTTGGAACAATCATCCCCCTGGGCGCCTCCCCCATCATCATTGGGCGTTCACCCTCGTCAACTCTCGTTTTGGAAGACGAATACGCCTCTTCCCAGCATGCCCGGCTCACTCCTGCAGATGGTCAGTGGTGGATCGAAGACCTGGGGTCACGAAACGGAACTTTCGTGGATGACGAAAGGCTGACTTCGCCTCGGGAATTAAATGTTGGGGATATCGTCAGAATCGGCCAAACCACCCTTGAATTGGTGAAGTAACATGCCCCAATCCAAGCCCGTCGAGTTCCACTACGCCGCTCGCAGCGACGTCGGCTTGGTGCGTCAAAATAACCAAGATTCTGGCTACGCAGGCGCAAATTTACTGGTTCTAGCCGATGGAATGGGCGGTCCTGCGGGCGGCGATATTGCCTCGTCGGTCGCGATGGCGCACCTCGTTCCTCTGGACACCGACTCTCACCCCGCAGAATCTCTTCTTCCGCTCCTTCGCGATGCCCTGATGGACGCTCACGAAGAACTCTCCGAGCGCTCGCAACACGATCCTGAACTCGCAGGTTTGGGAACGACCTGCATCGCAATCTTGCGTTCGGGCCGCAAACTCGCGATGGTCCACATCGGCGACTCCCGCGCATACCTTCTGCGCGGGGACACTCTGACTCAGGTCACCACCGACCACTCTTTCGTTCAGTACTTGGTTGATAGCGGTCAAATCACTCCCGAAGAGGCCGAACACCATCCTCAGCGCAACGTCGTCATGCGCATTCTGGGTGATTCCCAAGCGGATGTCACCCCCGATGAAACCATGCGCGAGGCGATCGTCGGCGATCGCTGGCTCCTGTGCTCTGACGGGCTTTCCGGCGTTGTTTCTGCCGATACGATCGCCGAAGTTCTCACCGACGTCCATGACCCCGGCGAATGCGCCGAAGAGCTCATCCGCCTTGCGCTTCTTGCCGGCGGCCCAGATAACGTCACCTGCGTTGTCGCCGATATCGTTCCCGCGGGTACCAACCCTCCCGCCGCGCCCCAGGTTGTCGGCGCAGCCGCAAAGGACCGCTTAGCTCCAACCCGAGGTGGCGGTGGTGCAGCCGCGCGTGCAGCGGCCCTTTCTGCGCCTACGAAGTCGCTTCCTCAAGATGACGAGGCCGAGCCTGAGCTCCCCCGTCGCGCTCGCTTTGGGTGGGTACTTCCCCTCGTCTCATTGATTGCGGCCATTGCTGTTGTCGTCGGTGGATGGTTCGGCTGGAAGTGGAGCCAAACTCAGTACTACGTGCTGGGCAAAGACGGCGCCGTGGTGATCTACCAAGGCATTCCGCAGTCGATTGGCTCGTGGAATCTCTCGCATGCGGTGGAAATTACCGATGTGAAGCTCGATCAGCTTGCCGCGGTCGACCAGCAGCGTCTGCAAGAGCCCGTCACTCGAACTTCTCGCAGCGATATCGACGCCTACGTGTCAGTCCTGCGATCGAATGCCCGCGAGCGCGCTTTGGAGAAGGAACGCGAAGCGAAGCAGCAAAAGGAGCAGCAGGAACGCGAGCAAAATCAGAACAACCAGCAGGGACAAGAGGGCCAAGGTTCCACAGGCGATAATTCCGCCAATTCCTCGGCCAATCAGGAAGGGGGTAACTAATGGCAACCGTGTCCATTAACCCCGTTCGTCCCCGACGTTTTCTTGAGCTTGTCCTTATGCTCCTTGCCCTAGCCGTCGGCATTGGTGGCTATGTCATCACCAGTATCAACCGGACGGGCGAGCTCCCGGCAAACCTTGGCCTTCACATTGGAATTTTGCTGGCCATTGCGATCCTCGCCGAAATTGGAGTCCACTTCTTGGCTCCTTACGCCGATCCCGTTATTTTGCCGGTCGCTGTTGCGCTCACCGGCATGGGTTTGGCAATGATTTACCGTATTGACCTCTCGTTGAACGCACTGGGCATGGATACGGTCGGCATGCGTCAAATGATGTTCGTCGGCATTGCAATTGCGTTGGCCGCAGTCATTTTGGTTGTTATTCGTGACCACCGAATCCTGCGTCGCTACACCTACACTTTTGGCCTGCTTTCGCTTGTTTTGCTCCTTCTTCCGATGATTCCCGGATTGGGCAAGGAAACCTACGGCGCTCGCGTGTGGATCAGCCTCGGACCGCTGTCAATGCAGCCCGGCGAGCTCGTCAAGATCACGCTGGCAATCTTCTTCGCGGGTTACCTGGTGAACAATCGCGATAACCTCGCGATTGGCGGTCCCAAGGTTCTGGGCATGCGGATGCCCCGCGCTCGCGACCTCGGACCAATCTTGGTCGTATGGCTTGTGGGAGTAGCCATCCTGGTTCTTCAACGGGATCTGGGAACCTCGCTGCTCTTCTTCGGCCTTTTTGTTGCGACCCTCTATGTCGCAACAAATCGCGTCTCCTGGCTGGTCATCGGTTTCCTCATGTTCGTCCCCGCTGTTCTTGTTGCCATCAGCACCTTCAGTCACGTTCGTGCTCGCTTCTCGGTCTGGCTCAACGCTCTTGACCCCGAGGTCTACAACGCTCAAGCCGGCGGCTCCTACCAGCTGGTCCAAGGCCTCTTCGGCCAGGCCTCGGGCGGGCTTTTGGGAACGGGCTGGGGTCGCGGCTATCCGCAGCTCGTCCCCCTGGCTAACTCGGACTTCATCCTCTCTTCTTTCGCTGAAGAACTTGGAATTACTGGCCTTGCGGCGATTTTGGTCCTTTACTTGATTCTTATTGAACGAGGCATGCGCGCGGCAATCGGCGTGCGTGACGGCTTCGGGAAGCTCCTTGCCACGGGCCTGAGCTTCTCCTTCGCAATCCAGATTTTCGTGGTCTTGGGCGGCATCACCCGACTGATTCCGCTCACCGGCCTGACCGCTCCTTTCTTGGCTGCTGGCGGCTCTTCGATGGTGTCCTCATGGCTGGCTGTTGCTCTTCTGATCCGCGTATCGGATGCTTCACGTCGTCCTTCGGCGCCTTCAACTTGGACCTCGGGCAATCTCCCCGTTATTGATGCCAAGAAGCGTCACACCCCCGAGCATGCGGGAGGTCGCCTGTGAATACCCAGATTCGTCGTCTTTTCATCGTCGTTTTGATGATGTTTGCAGCCCTTGGCCTGATTGTGACGAATAATCAGGTCATTCAGGCGCCATCTCTCAATGCCGATGGGCGCAATCAGCGAACCATCCTTCATGCCGCGGAAGTCGACCGCGGTCCGATCATCGTCGCTGGAGAAGCCATCGCTTCTTCAAAGAAGATCGAGGATTCTTCGCGCTACCAGCGTTCCTATTCGCAGGGTCCGCTCTACGCTCAGACAACGGGCTACTTCTCTGCGGCCTTCTCTCAATCGACGGGGATGGAAGCAGCGGCTGAAGACATTTTGGATGGGCAGTCTCAGGTTCTTCTCGCCCAGCGCTTCCGTAACCTTTTCACCGGGCAAAACCGCCAAGGCGGCGGCGGCGTCGTTTTGACGCTCAACCCGAATATGCAAAAGATCGCGGCTGAAAAACTGGGCAACCGCAAGGGTGCAGTTGTCGCTCTCGATGCCAATACCGGTGCTGTCTTGGCCATGTATTCTTCGCCCTCCTACGACCCCAATTCATTGGCGGTCTTCGATTCGCAGGAAGCCAATACTGCTTACACGAATCTCATTAACGATCCTTCTAAGCCCCTGTACAACCGCGCGATCGCAGGCGACTTGTACGCTCCCGGGTCAACTTTCAAGATCCTGACAACCATTGCTCTTCTTGAAAAGGGAGCGGTCACTCCGGAGACAGAGATGGACTCCCCCGTCTCAACCACACTTCCCGGAACGGCAACCTCGGTATCAAATATTGAATCAACCGAATGCGGCAACGGACACCCGACGCTTTCAGAAGCCTTTGCGCGTTCGTGCAACACAACCTTCGTCCTGGCCAGCGAGAAACTGACACACACGGATTTGGCAGATGTGACAAATCGTTTTGAGTTCGGAACCTCCCAGAAGATTCCGCTCAGCGTCACGCCCTCTCAGTTCCCTGATTCAACGGATTCTGCGCAGCTGGCTATGAGCGCAATCGGCCAGTACTCGGTCAAGGTCACTCCTATGGAGATGGCGATGATCGCACAGACCATTGCCAATAAGGGAACAATGATGCGTCCTTACCTGATTTCTCAGATCGTTGATTCTGATCTTCAGGTTCAATCGCAAACCTCACCAATCCGTGTGGGTCAGAAGATCACCCCCGAGATCTCCTCTCAGATGACCCAGATGATGACCGGCGTTGTCTCCCAGCCCTATGGAACCGGAACCTCCATGGCAATTCCAGGAGTTTCCGTTGCAGCCAAGACCGGCACCGCTGAATTAGGCGACGGTTCCGGCCGCGCAAATGCCTGGGCAGTTGGTTTCGCCCCCGCCGATAATCCACAGATCGCCTTCGCGGTACTTGTTGAAGGCGATGAATCCCATCCCGTCCCGCACGGTGGAACCGACGCGGGCCCCATCGCACGTGCACTTCTCCAGGAGGGTCTGAAGTGAGCGATCCCAAACCAACACGGGCACCAAACCAGCTGGCCGGGCGAGTCCTGGGCGGCAGGTATCTGTTGCTTTCCCTCATTGCCCAAGGAGGAATGGGCGAGGTCTGGAAAGCGCGAGATCGCGTCACCGGCCGCATTCTTGCTGCGAAGGTCTTGCGTCCCGAGTTATCCGGGCAGGAACTTTCGCTGTCTCGCTTGCGCATCGAAGCACGTAACGCGATGAGCGTTGAGCATCCAAATATCGCCAATGTCTTGGATTCGGGCGAAGAAAATGGCCGCGGCTGGATCATCATGGAGTTGGTCGAAGGACGTCCTTTGACCGATTACCTGCGCGGTGGCCAGTCTTTGGCTCCCGAATACCTCATGCCCATTCTCATGCAGATTGCAATGGCTTTGGGCGCGGCGGCTCAGGCAGGTGTTGTCCATCGCGATATCAAGCCCGCAAATGTACTCATTCGACCCGACGGTATGGTCAAACTGACGGATTTTGGTATTTCTCGTACAGATTCCCAGATCGATCTGACCGCCGATGGCATGGTGATGGGAACCGCCCAGTACCTTCCCCCCGAGCAGGCAATGGGAGAGAAAGCCACCTCATTGGGCGACCTTTACGCTCTCGGTGTCATTGCCTACGAGGCCGCGGCCGGGGTTCGTCCTTTCACCGGGAAGTCCCAGGTCGATATCGCCTTCGCCCACGTCAATGAACCTGTTCCCCCGCTTCCGGACACGGTTCCCGCTCCCCTTGCTCAAGTGATCTACCGCCTGTTGGATAAAGATCCACAGCAGCGTCCCGCATCGGGCTCTGCGCTTGTTCGTGAATTGGTTGCGGCAGCCAGTGAGATGGGCGTGTCCCTTCAGGCACGTCCACTTCCTGCTCCAAGCGTCCCAGCTCCGCAGCACGGTGCACCACCGGATCCGGGTGAACCCGCGGTCGAAACTCGCGTCAACCCAGTGGCTCGGCGCAGTGCGCCGATTCGCCACACGCACCGTCGTTCCCTTCCCGAGGACATGCTCGAGCCCGTCGATTTTGATGCACAGGCAGCACAGCCTTCCCTGGCTGCTCGCCCTGTGACGCCGACGCGCACTCCCGAGGCCTCGCACAAGGATTCCCCATCGCGCCCTTCCCTCTCCTCACGTATTTCTACGGCCTCGCGAAGGGAAGAGCGGGGTGACAGACCAGTGCGCAGGGCGCAAAGCCGCAGCACAGCTCCTGCGGTGCACACCCCCGCCCCCGAGGCCTCGGCACGCAAGGCGCCTACAGCCCCATCGCGTCCTAAACGGCCTGCGCAGACCACAAGAATCAACCCCGCGCTTTTCCGCTGGCACGCGATCACGGAAGAGAACGGAACAATCCTCACGAGCGCTCCCGCAAAGACTCGCTACAATCGTTCTGTTGTGGCGCCGGAGCCAAGCCGCAGTGAGCAAATCGGAAAATGGCTGGTCATCTTCCTGATCTCTCTCACAATTTTCTTAATTGCGGTTGCTACTATCCACAACAGATTAGGGTCGCTCCTGCACAGGACAAGTGCAGACGTCTCACTCAATCAGGAGGTTTCGACATGGCAGAATCCGCCCCTCGAGTTCTAGGGGGACGCTACGAGGTGCGCTCGCTCATCGGGCGCGGCGGGATGGCCGAAGTTCACCTCGGATTCGACAAGCGTCTGTCGCGAATCGTTGCAATTAAGACTCTTCGCACCGACCTGGCGATGGATTCCGTCTTCCAGGCGCGCTTCCGTCGCGAGGCCCAGTCCGCAGCTTCGCTTAATCACCCAAACATCGTTGCTGTCTACGACACCGGTGAAGAGCCAACCATCCTCCCCGATGGACGTCGAGTCTCAATTCCCTACATCGTCATGGAATACGTTGATGGGCGGCCGCTGAAGGACCTGCTCTCTGACGATGCGGGCCCCTTCCCCATTCCCGAAGTCGTCGACATTGTTGCCGGCGTTCTCTCTGCGCTGGAGTACTCGCATTCTGCTGGCCTAGTTCACCGCGACATCAAGCCCGGCAACGTCATGCTGACTTCCAAGGGCGAAGTCAAGGTCATGGATTTCGGTATTGCCCGCGCAATCGCCGATTCTCAGGCAACAATGACGCAGACGAACGCAGTCGTTGGCACCGCTCAATACCTTTCCCCTGAACAGGCACAGGGTAAGCCCGTTGATGCGCGCTCTGACCTGTACTCTGCGGGTGTCCTGCTCTTCGAGCTTCTCACCGGAAAACCCCCATTTACCGGGGATTCTGCGGTAGCCGTCGCCTACCAGCACGTGCAGACTCTTCCGCCGCTTCCTTCATCGATTGCGCCCGATGTTCCGCCGGAAATGGACCGCGTCGTCATGAAGGCTCTGGCTAAGAACCCTGACGATCGCTATTCTTCAGCGGCTGCAATGAAGGCTGACCTTCTGCGCGCGGCTCATGGCTCTCACGTGAACGCGCCCGACACCGCGGTGTGGACGACCCAGGCAACGCAAACGCTTCCCGCTGTTGCCACGCCTCCGGCTTTCCCTGCAGCGTCCTCACCCTCCGAGGCCCAGGAGACCCAAATTCGAACTCGTGGGGCTGCGGCAACTGCGGTTCGTCGAAATGATGAGGAGCAGGAAGACGAGAAGAAGCGTCCTGCGGCTCTGATCGCGGGAATCATCGGTGTTGTTTTGGTTGCGGTTATTGGTATCGCATGGCTTTTCCTGACGCATACTCAAACCGATTCGACGACAGAGGTGCCCAACGTTGTCGGTCAGACCCAAGCCGAGGCCATGAAGACCATTACGGATAAGGGCTTCGAGTGGGCTGTTGCGAACGAGCAGGTTGCTTCTGACAGCGTTCCTGCCGGTTCCGTTGTTTCAACCGATCCGAAGGCCGGAACCGCTGCCAAACCCGGTTCCCGCGTGATTGCAACGATTTCTTCGGGTCCCGCGTCCATTACTCTGCCGGACAACCTTGTCGGCATGACCCCAACGCAAGCTCAGCAAACTGTTGAAGCTTTGGGCTTGAAGTGGACTCTGTCCGACCAGAAGGAAGCCTCCGATTCGGTCGAAAGCGGAAAGATTGCACGCGTCAGTCCTTCTGCAGGCTCGAAGGTCCGAGCCGGATCAACCATTACCGGTTACGTGTCCTCTGGCTCTGAAAAGGTGACAATCCCCGATGTCACTGGCATGAGCCAGGATCAGGCTCGTACTGCACTGACTCAAGCCGGCCTGTCGGT